>Ga0247765_1000829_pt1 | contig 19685 bp, 16 predicted proteins | sample UWRJL106311C6_FD_179949 | JGI IMG/M metagenome (GOLD analysis project Ga0247765, IMG submission 179949) | Plant litter microbial communities from Arlington Agricultural Research Station in Wisconsin, United States - UWRJ-L106-311C-6 | ecosystem: Environmental > Terrestrial > Plant litter >... | reverse complement strand
AAGCTACCAGTTAAGGAGCTATCTTCCATCACCTATTGAAGACTATCACGCTTTATACGCTTCGGGGGTTGGATTATGATAACACCATCGGCAGGGAATACTCTAGAATACAGGCATAACGCAAAAAGACTATACACAGTAGACACGGCCAAAAAGAATGCCCAATAACAGGATTGAACTGTTGACCTTCACATAAAGTTTTAATATTGCCTTGAATTGTCTTTCTTTGTTGAGCCTGTAACACAATTCACAGTTGGGCCCCAATAGCCACTTGCTACCTAGTAAGGTACCTGCCTAGGTAGTGTTTGCTGCATCCATTTCCAGCCGTCCCACCTTGAAAAAGCCATTACCGCGGGTACCGCGTCGGTCGCGAAGCAAAGGTCCATCGTCAGGCTAGGCTCGCTCGCTCGCTCCCTCAACTCTCGTGTGGCGGCGACCGATTCGTCTCCGGGGCTGCTGCAGGGTATTTTCAGCCTCAGAGAGGTCCGAAACACTGCAGAAAATCAACCAAGTGATCAACCCTACTCAGGCGACCCTGTCCACCGCCAGCAGGGGGAAACCAGATCAGCAGCGACTTGAAATCCACGACAGTTGGTGCCACGGGGTAAAGACAGCGGTTACCTTTTCGACCTGGGCTCGCGGCAAAGTCGATGACCACGTCCGGGTAACAATGTTGCTTCCCCAAAAAGCTAGTCCAAGTGTAAGGTGCAGTACCGTAAATAGCTGCTCGACGTCGAAACCGGGAGAGGGAGCCTGATCGGAGCGTTGCTTGCGACAAGATTTTTTCACACCATGTTCGCTTCGGCACGGTGCACACGCGTGGAATTGGTCAAAAGAGTCGTGTTGGATGAACCAATTACCGAATATGTGTCCACGTAATATGTCCTCCTAGGTATATCATTGGGAGAGAAGTTATCACATGTGGCGTGATATTCGAAGTATGATGTGACAATGTTGCATTGGAGCCGCAACTGATTGGACGCTGTCGCCGACTTATTCTCATCACTGCTGACCGAGTCCCGGGGGGGGGGGGGAGGAGGGGAGAGAAGGCTGCCAACATGCGTCTTGATTTGAGGAAAATGATGAGGGACTGGGGGAAGAGAGATGCGCGTCCGGTGAAGGGTTGGACTTAAAAAGTAAAAGCATGCCCGCCGAAGTCCACTTCCGCTGTCCCATATTCTGTACAGATTAGACATTTTCGAAAAGCTCCGGAAACAGTCTGCTAGCTTGTATTAGCCGCTTCTCTCATGGAAATCCTAGGCGTAGTCGCAAGTGGTGAGATAATCCGAGGCGTTGCCATGAAGCTTGGGGGATTTTTTTTTTGGTTTCTTTTTCCCTAACTTGAGCGTACAATTTAGGTGTGGCACTGGTTGACGCAGCGATAAAACTGGCGGATACCTGTCGAAGGCTTCAGCAATTTTGGGAGTCGGTGAACGAGGCACCAGATGATGTCAAATACATCGTGAACGACCTCAACCTCCTCGGCAATATCCTCGCCGACATTGCGAAGCAAAAGGACGTGGTTCCTTCGGTCCGAGTCGTACTGAAAACATGCTTAGAAAGAACTACTGTCAGTTGGCGGTTGCCGAACGTTATGTTATACAAGCCGTCTTCTTGCTGCTAACTGGTTGTGATGTAAGGCTCTCGAGAAGATTGTTTACGAATTCGAGGCCGTTCTTGCTTCCCCTCAGTCCAAGGGAGATCGGCTCTGGGCCGCGATCAAGTTCACCGCCAAAGACAAGAAGCTAAAATGGTTCCGCGAGTTACTTGGTGACGCCAAACAGACATTGATGCTGGGGTTGATGTGCCAAAAGTAGGCCCCTCCAAGTCCAGTCTTCTTCTGCCACGCCTCAACTAGCGGGGATGCTAAAGCTTTATGTTAACAACCCTGCAGTATACAGCGACCGAGGCTTGCTTTTACCAACCAAGACGCCCACTTTGTATCCGTCGTCGCGCCGAGCTCCCTAGACGCGGGTGATCAGCTGAGGAATCCTATTCCGACCAAAACATGCAGCCACGGCGGCAACAACGTGTCCAATGATGATGATGATGCTGCTTCGCCCACATCTTTGCGTGTCGATGGCCTTGACCTTACGGCCGCCAAGCTTCCTCCAGTCAGTGCACTGTCGGAAGCAGACCGAAACAGAGCCATAGTCTCCAGCAAGACAGTGCAATCATTCATGCGAGAAGCGCTCCACATGGCCGTCGACAGCCTCTTTGCAAGCGGGACGGTGGAGCAGCTGATGGACGCGACGCTAGACAGCGTCACTGCATTCGAGTCCATCAGCTCGGGTACATATGCTGAAGACGGGAATCATGTAAAGCCGGTCCATCGAGCTTTCGGAAGCGATCAGCCGGGTTCTCGCCCGGAAGTCAGACAACCTTCCTCCCAGGGCGGCTGTGCCCGTTTCTCCCGCTCGAGAGTCTGCCATCAGACATCGTCTATGGGGGTGGTACTAGGATCCATCTGGATTCGCACAAGTACGCTCAAGGTTGATGATGAATCGGATGCACACAAGCGGAGGCTTGAGGTCATTACATCCTTCATTTTCTACCCTGCGTCGTGGCTCTGTCGCTTCGGATTCGGCTATGGGGCCGAGGCAAACCTCAACTACTCGGTAGAAAAAGGCTGGAAGTTCAACTTCGTCCCTGTGAGAGCGGTGCCTGAGGACTCTCTCATCTTTGAACTCTGCAGGCAGGGCGAGACACGGGCGGTGGAGTTGATGCTAGCGAGGGGAGCTGCTTCGGTCAAGGACACCAGCCCCAAGGGGTGGTCGCCACTCCATGTACGTCAAATCACACAAGGCGCCCCCTTTTTTATATCTGCCAGTTGGCATATAGCCAGAAGCTGACATATGTGGGTGTTTTCAGTACGCCGCAGCGGGCGGGCACGTTGATCTCTGTGCGGTTCTACTTGGGGCCGGCGCCGACAAGAATGGCTTGGCCTACGAGGGCCCAGCAGAGAACGCCTTGTAAGTCCCGAGTGTATTGAATCGCGTCACATGTTTTCTCCTCGCCCCCGTGTACCGCTCTCTCTCTCTCTCTCTCTCTCTCTCTCTCTCTCTCTCTCTCTCTCTCTCTCTCTCTCCAATGGCACTCAACAACAGCTAGTCTTTCATAGGTAGCTAACATCCTTGGGGAACTTTTTTTCCCCCTAGATCCCCTGTCACAATGTTCGCCTCCAACGTTCACGCGTTCCCGGCCGCCGAAAGGATCCGCATGCTCGAGCTCTTCGCCGATACACTTGACATCTCGGATCCGTCAGGCGAAGGCTGGGTCGTCCAAAACTACCTGATCAAGGCCCTGAACAGGGAGAGGGTGCCCATGACTGAAATCTGCGCAAACTGGTTGCTGCGGTCGACAGGGGCGGAGCTGGTTGTGGCCTGCGGTGCACGTACGGTCTGGGACGGGCTGCAGCACGCTGTACGGACATTCCTCTCCCACCAGCAGGACGGTCAAATCCTCCTAGAGCTATTGGAGCTGAAGGGCAAGAAAAAAAAGCGCTCTAACGGGGGGGAGGAGGAGGAGGAGGAGGAGGGTCAGGGCGCCATCGACGACACCGGCATTGAGATGCAATCGCTCGTTACAGCCATGTCGCACTGGCTCGCATTGCGAGCCAGCCAGCGCGTGTTGCTCCCCATGATCATCGAGGCCGGACGTCTCATGAAGATGGCGAGGTTCGACTGGATCGAGGATAACATCACGCCAAGGGAGTACGTCAGGACGTTTCCGGTTATTTACAGTTCCTGGGCCAAAGAATTGCCAAAGGGCATCGAGAATCTGCGGGCACACATGGAGGAAGAGCTCGAGCACGTTCTCAGTTCATTGTGCATGGACCGAAGCCGGCTGAAACATGCAATTCGGGCGGCCCCGGCGGCGGAGCAGGAACATGTCGGCGATGCCCAGGAAAGCAACGTGTGCAGCGAGTGCGGTGATAGCTACGTCAAGCTTGGTGCCGGGCTTGTCCAGCCACAGCTGATTGTTTTTGACGAGTGTTGCAAGACTGGCCACAAGCGGGGGTGCAGCTGCGAAGCCTTCTTGAGCGATATTGGCGTAACAGGGACAACATACACCACGCACGCAGATGGCGGCGAAGAAGATTCCGAGTCGGAAGTTGACGAAGAGTTTTTTACCGACGACACAGATGACACCCTGATCGACCGGCTCTGTCAAGTCTACAACAAGATGCGTCCAAGGGATACCACCAAGACCGATTCTTTCCAGACGGCAGCCACTTTTCTCTACCGGGCCCAAGGGCGGATATGGGTGGGCTCCTACAAAGCAATGGATTTTCTCTGCGGGACATGCTTCCTGAAGAGAGAAAAGTATATTAGCGCTGATGGAGACTCCAGGGGCCAGTTTTTCACCCCCATGCCCGAGGCGTACGGAGCGTATGCCCTACACTATGACCCTGCCTCTACTATCGCAACATAGAATGTAATGTGGAGTATGATGGATTGCACCCAGTTTTGGATGAAATATATATATATATATATATAAATAAATAAAAAGAGGTGATTCTTCGTTTAATACGCCCCCCCTGTGTGTACGTACCTCTGGGGGATGCTTTGGATGAGCATTCCGAGAGCGGCATACTCGTCATCAGTAAGGATCTCTCTATGAGCTCGGCAAAAACCACCGTCATGGGAGTGTTCCTGCTAGCATTCAAGTCCATGCTCATTTCGTTTGTAGAGGTAATTAGCAAGGATGTATAACCAAGCACCTCGGGCTGACCCGGCTACCTTACCCATCGGCTCACCCTGATTGCTAAGTCCAGGAACACAGGTCAGTGGAAAGCTGGAACCACTGCTCTTTGGCGCCCGCTTTGCGCTTGGCACGCTTCCACGGCTTTTTGGCCTTGATCTTGCCCTGGGGTGGGAATAGTCGATGCCGGGTGGCGATATACATGGCCGCTGGGTGATGAGGGGATTAACCAAGTCGGACCGGAAAACATGAATTGACGGGAGAGCGTTCCGGCTTGGACTGGCGTTTGCCACAGCGAGATTGATGCTTGTATTGGGTCTCTTAGTCGCGCCAATGGCGATGCGGCTCTCCCCGGGGTGCTACAAGTCGAAACTCTTTCGGTTGCTTTCCAGGGTAGCCAATCGTTTGGATTCCGGGGCAGAATCAAGCAGCGTGCATTATTTTCTTACAAGCGATTTGGCGACACATGCAGCGAGATGCAGCGAGATGCAGCCAGATGCAGAGAGGCCTACAGGCTACAGCGAGATGCATAGAGGCCTACAGGCTGCAGCAGCCTCGTCTCATTGGCGAACAAGGGTGTCCCAGGCAAGGCTCCCCCCATGGGGCTTCCAACTTCCAGACGCACTCTTCCTAATGATGCCCAACATATATTCTCCCCTCCTCTCTTCTCTGACTCTCTGACTCTTTTCTCCTTCCCCGTCCTCCGTCCTCCGTCTTCCATCGCCCTCAAAACCATTGTCACATCAGACTTGTAGCTCCAAGCTTTTCACGTATTCCCCGTGCCAGCATCAGCGACAAAGCTCAACTTACATTCAAGGACCCGGCTTCGTCGCCAATGTCGACAACCAAAATGAAGACGACATTGCAAGTCCGGACCAAACCAGCGCCCGACGCAAAACCGAGGGCGTCCAACGCCATTAACTCCGGGGCCAATATGGTCTTCTCAGCTGCCGGCCATTCGAGCCCGACTCTCAAGGCAAGGGCATACCAGACCGAGATGTACGAGAAGAGCATCGAGGACAACATTATTGTTGTGGTGTGTTTTTTTTTTTTTGGATTTGATTTCATGCGAGGCATAAGCCGTTCAACCTATCCGATGAATCAAGCTCACAAGTCACCCCCCCACCCCACTAGATGGACACGGGTACAGGTAAGACATTGGTGTAAGTTTCTTCCCTTGCAAGTCTCGGGTCTGATGACGAAAGACGCAAGACATGGAATGACAACTGACAGACATACAACGAAACCAGTGCAGCACTGCGAATCCAGCACGAGCTGGCCACGGCAGGCCCCAACAAGGTACGCGACATTAAGCTTCTCTTACCCAGTCCCGTCTGATATTGCCATGACTTGGATATATCTGACACACACATGACATTGCACCCAAGCAGCGTGTCTGGTTCCTGGTTCCAACTGTGGCTCTCTGCAAGCAGCAGTGCGATTCCCTGCAGCGCCAGCTGCCGCCAGTCGGGATCCAGCACCTTTCCTCGGGCAACCGAGTCGAGAACTGGCGAACCAAGCAGATTTGGGACTCGGCCCTCCGAAACGTGAGGGTGGTTGTGGCCACGTACGCGGTGCTGCAGAATGCCCTGTCGGACGGCTTTGTCAAGATGGACTCGGTGGCCCTCATTGTCTTTGACGAGGCCCACAACTGCGTCGGCAAAAGCCCTGGCAGTAAGATCATGCGCGACTTTTACTGGCGAGACAAAGACGCAGGCCGGCCAGTACCGCGTATCATGGGCATGACGGCGAGTCCGACCAACAAGACGGGCCGCGCCAAGCTCGAGAAGCTTGAGGGGACACTGGATGCAACGTGCAGGAGCCCCCAGATCCAACGCGAGAGCTTCGAGGAACATGTCAACCGGCCAGTCTCAACCGTCGTGTACTACGACCCACGGACGGCAACGATGCAGGGAATATGCCGAGGCATTGCCAGCATGCGTGCCATACTCGAGAGCCTAGACCTCCAAATGGACCCCGAGATGATCCGCCACCGCACTGAAAACACGGAACGGAGCCGGGCACAAATTTCCAGCGTGGTCCAGACGGGCCGCGGCACCCTTACTTTGGACCAGCTGCGCACCTTTTGCGGCCGGGCCGACGGCATGTCCAAAGCACTGGGGACACTGGCCGCCGACATTTACATTGCCAAATCCGTCATGCCCTTTCTCGTTTTGGCACAGACAGGCGGCGGGGGGTTGCGACCGGTAGCTTCCATGTCCAGTGCCAGTGCCAGTGCCAGTGCCAGCACCAGCGTCAGTGGCCTCGTCGACCACACCATGTGTCAGAACTGGACCTTTTCGTCCGTGACCCATCTCGCACGCCTGCTCAAGGACGTGCCGGTTGACATGAATGTCCTCACCAAAGCCCCAACGACGTCCTGCGTGTCGGCAAAGTTCAACTGTCTTGTCCAAATCCTCCTCGGCGCCCGCGAGGGAAAGGCCAAGGACGACGACAACAGCGGCCGGGCTATTGTGTTTGTCGAGGAGCGGGCCACTGCCGTTGTCCTGCACCACTTGCTCTCCCTCAGCCAGCTCAAGGACCACTTCCGCGTCGGATGTCTGCTCGGGTCCTCCAAGCACGACCGCGGCCGACGGGACCTCGGCGACATTTCCAGCACCGCCGACCAGTCGGACACGCTCGGCAAGTTCCGGAGCGGCCAGATCAACTTGATGGTGGCCACCAGCGTGGCCGAAGAGGGCCTCGACATCTCGGCATGCAACCTGGTCGTGTGCTTTGACCCACCAAAGTCGCCAAAGTCGTTTATCCAGCGCCGCGGCCGGGCTCGACGGGCAGGCTCCTCGTATTTTCTCCTTGTCGACAAGACGATATCCGAGCGGGAGAAGACGGACTGGGAAGACATTGTGGCCCAGCTCCGGGCCGAGTACGAGCGCGAGGACCAGGTGTCGGCCCGTCAGGACGCATCTGCGGCTCTGGAAATAAAAAAGACATCGTATAAACGGTTCGTGCAGCCCGATACGGAGGCTGTGCTGGACATGGAGAATGCCAAAGCACGACTGCAGCAGTTCTGTGCCGTGGCTCGAGGCGGGAGGGGGCGTCGGTTCGCCGACACGCAGCACCCGTATTACATCTTCAAGGAGATTGTAGAGGAGGAGGAAGAGGAGCAGGAAAACAACGAGGGTGACGACGTTGGGCCTCTGTCTGAGGGATCCGAAGACGCACCGCCGGTCAAGGCAAAGGTGGTCCTGCCTCTGGCGTGTGTGCCCCATCGGCTGCGGACGACGTGGAGCAAGAAGGCGTGGCGGTCCCAGCGGAATGCGTCCAAGGATGCCGCCTTTGAGGCCTTTATGCGTCTGTACCACGCCGGCCTAGTCAACAACGGGCTGCAGCCTCTGACGGATGCCAAGACAGTCGATGCAGGGGACGATATGTCTGCCCTGATTGACATTGGCGAGCAGATCAACCCCTGGGTTCGGGTACACAAGGAAATGGCTGCACAGTTGGGGCGGGGGCCCACGTACACCCTGCTGCTCGATGGCAACAGTGGTTCGAGGCTGAGGTTGAACGTCGCGGTGCCTGCCCCTCGTCTTGACAACATGTTACCGTTTTCCCTCTGCTTGGGCGACGTCGTGTGGGATGTGCGGGTCGAGTCGCCGACTTCTCTTTATTCTCTTTGGATGGCAAAGCGAGGGTCGTCTTCCAACAGGACGGACGGCGCAGAGGCCAGGGAGGAGAAGGAAAGGCAACGGCAGCCTGAGCTCGTCGTGGCAAAAGCCATTGCAAATGCCGATGCCGATGCCACTCTCCAGACCTTGACGCTTCATGTCCTGTACAAGGTCGAGGCCCATCTAGTGGCTCTCGAGCTGCAGTCCCGCGTCCTCGTTGATGTGTCGGTGCCCGACACGGCCGCCTGCTTGATCCGATCGGCCATCACGGCCCCTGTCCGGGCGGAAGCTGAGTACATGAACCTGGAGTTTATTGGCGACGCCTGCCTCCAGCTTTTGACCACCGTTTCTCTGGCTGCCAAGTGTAAGTTCTCTCTCTCTCTCTCTCTCTCTCTCTCTGACACAGGTCATTCTTCCCGAACTCGGTTGCACACTTTACTTAGATTTCAAAACACCGAGCAGATCCATTCTGGCAAGAAGGGTACCTCAGCGCCACCAGAAACAAGTTGATCTGCAATGCGAGTCTCAGTCATGCCGCCTTGCAGCGCAAAGTCGACCACTTCCTTCTCACCAAGCCCTTTGCCGCCACCGACGCCAGTCCCAGTGGTGATGGCACGCAGACCCAGAGCCAGAGCCAGAGCAACAAAAAGACGCGCAGCCGCCAGGTTGCCCGGCGGACCCTCGCCCACACGGTCAAAGCCCTTGTTGGCGCCGGCAGACAAGCAGGGGGCTACGAGGCAGCACTGGCATGGGCCAAGGCCCTGCTCCCGGACTCGATCGACCTGCCCAGTCTCGAGGTGGGCCGGATGCAGCTCTACGACCTCGCTGCCTCCACCATTCCGGTGCCCGAGGACCTGGCCATGGTCGAGAGGCTGACAGGCTACACGTTCCGAAAGAAGTCGCTGCTCGTCGAGGCCTTTACGCACGCGTCTGACCTGTCGTCTGTGCACGCCGAGCACGGGTGCTACGACCGGCTGGCGTTTTTGGGCAACGCCATCATCGGGGCCTTGGTGTCGGACGTCATTTACCGCGAGCTGCTAACGGGTGTCGGGAAGCAGGGGCATCGGCAACAACAACAACAACAAAAAAAAAAACAAGAGCCCCGGACAGGAAGTGACGGCAACAGCGATGCAGACGGCAGCTGCAGTCTGGGCATCATGAGCCAGTTACGCGCCGCCATGGTCAACAGAAACTACCTCGGCTACCTGGCCATGACGCAACACGTCTCGCAGACCCGAACCGAGATCAACCCGGCGTCCTTACGGGCGGAGCACCACACCGTCCGGCTCCCGCTGTGGAAGTTCCTGCGCCACAGCTCGCCCGTCATGGCCGACGAGATGGTCGCCGCCGAGGCACGGTTCGCACATCTACAAAGCCAGCTCGACGAGGCCGTCACGGTGGGCCATGTGTACCCATGGCTTCTGCTTGCCCGGCTGCGGGCCAACAACTGCTACGCCGACGTGGTCGAGAGCTTGGTGGGCGCCGTTTTTGTCGACTGCGGGCTTGGGTCGGCGGACGCCATGGACGAGTGCGAGGGCTTGCTGGCAAGGATGGGCGTGTTGGCCTACCTGCGGCGTATTGTGAGGGATGAGGTGGATGTAGTGCACCCAAAGGAGCGGCTGCTGGCTTTGGCGGGGGGGGAGGAGGTTCGGTATGAGGCCGCTGAATATCAACAGGAGAGGGGAAGGGGGAAGAAGGGGTGGAGGTGTGATGTGTTTGTGGGTCAGAGTCTTGTGGCGAGCGTGGAGGGGGCAGAGACGCAGGACGAGGCGCATATCAGGGCGGCGGCGGAGGGTATTTCCAGGCTAACATCGTGAGGAGATGGGCTACAACAAGTGACAGGGTGATATGAATTCTATGTGGGCAGGCTGGTTGGGTGTTTATTTTTTTTATTTTTTATTTGGGCAAGCTGCTTTTCGCGGTAGCCGTGTGAGGAGCGCAGTTGAGAGAGTTCGATCGACAGCCCAGACATAACGGGCTTTTTCCGCCCAGACGTGGAACAGGTTCCGGATGCTCCAGTCGGCATCGCGGCACGTTACGACCACACTTGGACACGCTTTAGAAGGGGGCATGTGCCGACCAGACGTGGGGCAGTAGATAGCCCCAGGGTGGTCTTTTAAAATCGAGGACCCCTTCGGAGTGGAGCTCTTGAGATGCTCTCCGACAGAGCGAGCTTTACAAGGCTCAGAGCCGGGGCCGCAGCCAACCTTTCTTTACACACACCGTTATGCTTTCACTTTCTAACTCTATTTAATACTCTCTCCGATGCTCCCTTTCTATAATACAGTTAGTTAGTCTGTATCGGTAAACGTTGTAATCTGTAGTAGGTTGTTTGTTAGAGAATTGAAATTTGATTCGGGTACCATTGGAGTTAGGCTCTGAGAATAAAGCGGTAGTTTAAGTGAGTCTGTTTGACGATGGTTGCTTGTTTTGGCAAATGAAAACAGCAGTACTTGACGGTGGACTGGTGTCCTAAAACTGGGCCCGCAACTCACATACACCTCATTATTCATCTTCTCAGATGGGGCGGCGATATTTGCAAGTTGGTTTCAAATGACGCCTTCTAGTTATTTCATGTCCATCTTTTGCTCATGGCTTTTATGAGGTGCAGCTCTTTTCATTATCATCGTAAATCACTATCCAAGTAGAATCATATAGTTATATATATATCAGGGCTTCAAATCGAAAGCAAATCTTTAGAATGCAAAATATATCTCATGTTGTCCGACGCTCACTGCTTCTGAGTCGTAGCAAGTCCATTAATCGCTCTCTCTTCCCCCTCCGCTGAGGATACTCATCTGGGACAACTGGGGGGATAGTAAGCTGAGGATAATTGTCCCGGACAATTGGGGGAATAAGCTGCGCCGGGATCGGCGCGGGTTTGACTGTCGCAATGTAATTATGTCTCTGTTTCCACGATGACGCAGCGTGGCTGGATTCGGTTTGCCACCGGAGACGCTCCAATTCTTCGGTATCAGCAGTCAGAACCTGTCCAAGAAGGTCTGTCGGTTCGTTATTTGCGCTCAGCTGCGCAGTGAGCTCATCGACGAGGAAGAAAACGTCATGCGAGCCGACGAGCTTAAAGTCGATGAGGGCGCGTGAGACTGCTTGCTGTGACGCTGCCACCCTGACTTGACCTCCCGACTTGATCAGAGCAAGGCTGGTTTCGTACCGCTGTCTTATTTCCTCGATTCTCGGAACTCTGTCAAAGGTTATGCCGTCGAGTATCTGGAGTTTCTCGCCAAGAAGGGCCAGATCCAGTGGCGTCCGGCCCATCCAATCGCACGCATTTGGGTTGAAGCCTTTTGAAACGAGAGTGGGGATGAGATGGGCCGGGGCAATGTGCAGGGAGGACATTGTCTTCTCGGGGAATGCGGGACGGGGAATTTCGAGCGTAAGTGGGAGGTCATGGCTATCGCCATACTCCAGCACAAGATTGACCACCTTGAGCAAAGGCGAGTCAACGAGATTATCGCAGTTTAGCTCCAACCGAAGGGTTTGCAAAAGAAGATTGACAAACAACTTGTCCTGATTTCCAAGACTGTCAGCGACGGGATGGTACCCAAACGTCTCTAACAAGACACGGACGGTGTGGAAGTAGTGTTCGTGAATTTGTCCGAGCGGTGGATCCACAAGCAGATACATGAGATCGCTAGACCGGAAAAACCGTCGTGAGACCATGGGCTGCTTGAGATCCGGGTGGAGTTTCTGGATGGCTGCTATGCAGTCTTGCACACACAGCGTTAGTCCGCAGCATATGGCCAAGAATAAAAGTTGTCGAAGGTTTTCTTCCATTGAATCAAATGCCTCCCCCTCAGGAGGTAACGCCCGTGGCAAACTGATGAGAAAGCCGAAATGGCTTCTTCCAGCTGTCAGCTCGGATTGTTGGGCGTGGTATGCCGCGTGGTTGACCGCCGCTGTCTCCTCGTCCCCTTGGCGAACAAACCGGTATAGAACGCGTGGAACAAGAAGGGAGCGGCTGTTGAGATCCACAGCACTGATGGTTTCGGCGTAAAGTTTCTTCTGCCAGTTTGTGGTAGACGCCCAATACTTCAGATGAAAAGAGTGGCCGTTCTCATACATAATGTTTGCAGTGTTGCCGAGGACGATTCTCTTGAACGACAGTCCCATGGTGAACTCGAGGACTGTTTGATGCATCAACTGAGGGCGGTCGACGTTGTCGATATCTGGCACAATCTCGACAAGGCCTCCACCCCAGCTGGTTAGGTCGTCTCGGACACTTTCTTCCAAGTTCACGTGGTCTTGGCGTCCCGTCCTGTAGGCGCCTGATCCCCGACGAGATTTCCGCAGTTCCATCTGTGCCTGGCCATAGTTGCTGCATGAAGAAACCAACACAGCGTCGCGAATCTGCGTGGCTGAGATTGGCCCATATTCTTCATTGTGGCGGACAAGGAGCTCAATTAAAGCAAACGTCCTTCGTCGGTTGGCGCTGCTGATCCGCTTGATAATCAACTCATAGAACTGAAACAAGTCTTCGGGAAGCTGGAACAACTTCTTTTCCAGCGCTCGCAGCGTAGGTCCATCGGGATTCGACATGAATGTTTGTTTCAAAACTCCGAGAGCCAATTTTACCCATAAGAAAACACCATCAGACCTGTCAATAATCTTCGGGACGAAATAAAGAACATCGTCGCTCGCCATACCCCACGCTGTGACGGAGCCCGAGACGTATTGTTCCATATCGTACCGTGTATGATCCTGTAGAGCAAAGCCTGGCACTTTGGAGAAGTGAACAGAAAGCTCTGGCCAAGGACGACTCGAGAAACAGACCTTGAGCCGTGTCAGGGACTTTGGTGAATGCTGGGCAAGATCCTTCAAGAAGCGACTGATGACATCCATGTGACCGCTGAACTCGTCCAAGGCGTCGAAAAACAGCACCAAATCCATGTTGACGATGTTTTGATCCAGAAGACATCGGAGCAAGCGCTCTGCCTTCGGGATCAGTGTGTCTTTGGAGTCTTGAAAGATTGAAATCAATTCTTTCAGAAACAAAGTGATTGGTGTGTTGCGTGAAGGTCTGAATTCTCCAGCTAGAGTCTTGACGGATTGCCCGATATTTTGCAGGTCTTCATCGATTTGAACGCACTCCTGAATTAGAGCCTTCTTCTCCCTGTGTAGCCCTTTCTGTTGTAGAACGCACTCTCCGCAGAGCACTGGAGACTTTGAAGAAACCCCAGGTTCCTGGCTGGGGTCTTCGGGACTCTGTTCAGCCGCAGTAGTGCCTTCTAGTGCATCCAGCGCCTCGTCGATTCGATCTATGGATAGATAAATGCTCTGCAACTTGTCTTCTGCTCTTATTTTCTCGGTCTTCAGCTGCTGGAATGACTTCCATGTTGCCAAGTGCTGCTCTTCGTACATCCTGACAAAGGGTTTGAGAAGTTGAACGACAAGACTTCGCAAAACACCTTCCAGGGATTTTTGAACAGCTGACCCACGATAATGGAAGAAGAAACTGGCTTGTATTTCCATGGATCCGGTTCTCCAATCGTGCATCAGATTCCAGGTTTGCTCACTTTGGCAGATGAACTTCATCAGGGTAGACTTTCCAGACCCGGGCTTGCCCCGAATCCAGAATAAGCCAGATCCCTCTTGGAGCCATTTTGAGAAAATAGGCAGGTCGAAGATCCAATGAAATGTGTCCTGGAAAGGTGCGTCGATCTGATTCATGCGGAAGTCAAGATCGGGGAGATAGAGTGCACTGTGTAGTTCTAGAGAGCGAAACGGATTAGCTTTGGGAAACAAGTCAGAAATGCAGAACTGCGTACGAGCCAGCGAGGCGAAGAAAGCCCCAAGTTCCTCAAGAATTGTCTCGTCCCTGCCAATGCCGCCAATTTTGGACTTGTGTTTTGAGGAGTTTTCTGTCGGGGATGAAGCTCCAGGGAAAGATGGCCTGTATTGGACCTGCGAAACAGAGGGCTCGGTAGAGTACAGACTAGCGATGGCATCGATGATGATGCCGAGGTCAGAATCGCCTCTTGAGAACTTGACCATGCCTGAATGATCTTGGTTGATAGGGATCGTCACAGATCGGTTTCTTCGATAGTTGTGGCATGTCGCTGAGTCGGGATTGACAAGTACTGCAGGGTGACCAGATCTTCCCCATGTGCCATCCGGCTGTTTCTGAACGATGAGGGAGGGTTAACAGGTACCAGAAGGGTTTCGGAGGTGGAACTTACGATCACAGTAGGGGATTCCTTGGTCTCATAGGCCCAGATGACCTTCGCTGTCCTGAGGAAGGTAAGACCCTGGAATCGAGTGTTTAATTGGCGGACGTAATTGGCGCCTCCGTCCCTGGCGAGATCTTGGACTAGTTGCTCATTTGGGCGACCCTCGACCATGGAGAGGAGATGTGACTGGTCCATGCCTAGACTCGGGACACCGAACATGATGGCGCCCAAAACATGATCGAGAATTTGGGCAACGCTCTTTTCTCGATCGGCCATTTGGACAATGGCCTCTTTTAAAACGAGCCCTCCTAGACTATGGGCCAGGAAAACAATCGGTTTGGAAGAAGGCAGGTTCCAACCTCCAGACTTTAAATGGAGAATAAATGCCTGAGCTATGTCGCTGATGGTCTGAAAGGAATCGTTGGCCAATAGGTTGGAGTCGTAGCCATAGAGCAGTGCCCGAGCACCTGGAACGGATCTGGGGATTGAGTCTCTAATCCACATGAAGGTTTTGTCGTTGCCGTGTGGTTGCCAGGACCCAAATGGATGACTGGCCAAGCCGGGGATGGCGATGCAACTGAGAGGAGAGACATGGTCAGTCTGGAATGCCGCTACTCAGCATAGGGTGCATCATACTCGAAGCGATGGTTAGAGGACAGGTCGACATCGTTGAGGGCCGTCAACCCTTTGAAATGGATGTCGAGAAGGAGGACGTCCTCGGGTTTTCCTCCGGGGAGCGGCAGTTGCCATTCATTGTCGCTCTTCGCATGTGAAAGGCAATCGGGCAGAGTGTGCAGCTGGAGGGTCGCTATTCGAGAGGGCGGGTTCTCCCAGACATTGGAGGTGTTTGCGAGAGAAAAGATGGTGATATTTTCGACATGAGAAGATAATGCAATCGCGACCAGACCAGCGGCCGTGTCCTTGTCGCGGACATGGTTGGGGAGATTTCGCAGTCGGAAAACCGTGCGACTCAAATTTTGCTCCAGCCGCATATCTCAGGCAGTCTCGCCCGTTTGGGCGTGTGAGGGAGGTATGGCTGGGACGCAGGGCCAGTTCATGCCTGTCGTGACTTTGGAGGGCCTGAGATGGTGGCGGTGGACGGGAATCCCCACAGCACGTGTCCTGGTCTTGGGTGATTGGCCGCGATTGGCGACAGCCCCAATGTGGTCAAGCCTGCAACTATTGGATAGAAATCGCCCTGAAAAGTGCTGGGTTGGGCTCAACATCAAAACTTCAACATCAGTTTGTAAATGTTGGGTGCGCGAGTATGGTATGCTGTCCTGCCTAGCTCTCAGCTAGAGCACGTTTCTATGACAGTTTCAGAGCTGCAGACGAAAGATGTCGAACAAAATGGCAGGAGCGATCACGCCCAGGCTCGCAGGCAACCACCCCACATGCAACCACCCCGCATGATTCCCTGGCTCTTTCCCATTCATCTTTGGCGATGGAGGAACCGGCTCAGCTTTGCGTCAAATTTCAACTCCCGCTTCTCGTTTTGCCGAAGCTTCTTGCAGGCCGAGTTGTTACTTGGGTGTGTTCAAGCTAGACATTGTAGTGGTGGACCCATTGGAGAGGATCACTGAATGACTGAATTATCAGAAACGCTAAGGTTATAATTTCATAACAGAACAGTCAAGTCAATCAACTGGGACAGCACACTGACACTTCTCCTTCCTCCAGTTCTAGCAGGAATGCATGGTTGATGCTGATTGGTTTGACACTCAACAGCTCAGCCCCAGCCCCCTGTCACCCCACGCGGGATCATTTTTCAACTTCACTTTTCCAGCCTCCTTGTCGCAGAACCATCACTTCACCTCATTTCATTTTATCACCCTGGAGAATGGACCCAACCCCAGATCGCGTGCCATGTTCCAATCAAATCCAACCTGAACCTCCCTCCAACAAGCCTGACGCTCTCATCCCCACCCCCATCCCCAGTGCACCCACAGCCGCAGCAGCTTCCGCAGCATTCGGATACGACGCCATCGCGACATGCATCAACTACGACCGAGACCTCGCGCAATTCCGACGTTTCGGGGTCCTTAATGCGCGAAACCTGTTATATCTCCAATCGGAATTAATTTCTCTCGAAACCCGCCTAGCCTCTCTGGATGAGCAGTGTAATGATTTCTCAAAGGGGATTGGGGTTTGGTCTCTTCCGAGGTCGTGGCATGCTATTGAGAATGAGCATGAGGGCGATTCCCACTCTGATGGTAACGAAAATGGGAAGGGGAAGGGGGGTGGGGAATATTTCGCGGTGGTTAAGCGGATTCGGTCAGTTTTGGATGAATACAGTGAGTTTCTCTCCCTGTTCGTTCATTCCTCCCCTCCAGTCCCTTCCCGGCAACAAAAGTAAGTAAAAAAAAAAGATGGCCCGTGCTAATGATACAAATACAGACCGCGCCCTTCAACAACAAGCCTGGCTACTAACCCTCAAACGCCCCGACCCGCGACCGATGCAGAACCTCGCGGCCTTTTTGGAAGCAAATCCCACGGATATGGCGGCCACTGATGCCATGTTTGTGACATCCCCCGGAAAGCGGAATGATTTAGTGGCGATTGCGACGGCGGAAAAGGAGCCGGTCTATCGCGCTTTGGAGCGGTGGTTTTATTGGCTTTTTGGGTACAAGGTTTGTTAACCCCCGTCTCTCAGCTCTTTACTGGCAACTGTATTCTTTACTCGCAAGTGAATTGCTGTTGACAGTTGTTGTGCGGAAAGGGCTCGGACTTGACGGGAGAAAATGGAAACATGACGCGATACTCGGACGGCAAGATTCGCAACTTCACCCGCGGCGCGGCGGTAGTCGGCTCATCACTCTTGCCTATACTATCCATTGTGGGGTTGTATTTCATCCAAAACGTGCTGATCAGGTTGGGTCTGGTGGTTGCGTTTTGCTTTATCTGCTCGGCAACCATGGTGGCGTTGACGAATGCGAAGAACCATGAGATTATTGCGACTACGGCAGCGTGAGTCCCGTCTTTTTTTTTTTATATATGTATCTTTGGATCGTGTGCTAACTAAGTTATAGATATGCAGCTGTGTTGGTCGTGTTCGTCAGTGGTTCACCGCCATCTCCGTCTTAGCTCATAACGTCATGATATACCTATCTACCTCTTTAACCTAGAACCCAATCAACCCTTTGCTAAAAGTTGAACCTGGTGTGAAGCCATCCGTCGCAAATCCCACTCTCCCCTCGCCAATACCTCAGCCGCCTTTTCTCTCTCCAGCCGCGCCAGTGAGGCCTTGGTATCTCTTACGTTGACCAGCAGGGAAGTTCGCGAGGCCTGCTTCGCTGCCGAGACGCGTTTCTCGTAGTCGCGATCCCATTGTTCTCGGCGGTTCATTTCGATCCAAAAGATATTTTTGGGCTTAGCTTCCGCGGGGCCTACCACATTCATGTCAGATCGGCCAGATGGACGGTATATTCATTACAGCAATTGGGTGGTCGGTAGGTAGGTAAGTAGGTAGAGGTAGGTAAGTAGGTACCTTCATTCTTCTTTCTCTGTGGCTTCCACAGACTCCCCATAATCATGTTCCAACATGGCGCGAACCGAAACAGGCAGAAATTGAGGCGCGCGCAAAGCAGCTTCTTGTCCCATCCTGACACTGTCATGTGGTGAATTAGTACGAGACGAGAGGAGACTGTAACTAAGAGGCAAGGAGGTAGGTCAAGGTAGGGAGGGAGCTTACAGGTTGTCGAATTCTCATCGGAGAGTAAGTTGCTGTTGATAAGAAAATTATGCGTCTCAGAATCCGAGTCCCCTTCTTCTCCAAACACACAGTCGACGACATGGAAACATAGCCCCGACCACCGCGTCTCCAGAATACCCGTGTCAGTATCAGTGTCAGTCCAAGTTCCCATGATGCATCCATGACATTTGATATTCTCTCCTTGGGAAGTCTGAATATTTGGGCTGCAAACTGCAGGGTAGACGGCAAAGTCGCGCCACTCGAGCCATTTTGACGAAACTAGATTCAGGGAGATATCCTCGCCGTTGTGCACGATGGCCGAATCGCCGGGGATGTCATTCAACAGACCATGTCGGATTTCATAGTCATGATGGTCATGTTGTTTTGTTTCCGATGATGTGGAGCTATCCCTGCGGCTGCGGCTGGGAAGCCATACTGGAAATTCTGTTCTGGCAAGGGCTATTCCGTTGCAGAGGTTGTCTGAGGAAATCTCCGAGTCGCTGGGTAGATAGCTGTCCGATTCTGTGCCAGAGTCAGAGCTAGCGTCAGAGTCAGAGTCGGAATCATCTTGACCCTGCACAACTTTGATGGTGTAGGGACGACGAGTGGCTGATGTTTCCTCCTGTGAAGGGATTCCCGGCGAATTCCCATCTTCGCCATCATGTTCCTTCTTGTCAACGGAACTGTCGGCCTGGGAATGCTCCCCCTCACCAATCTCACTTCCAGACAGAAAAGCATCAGCTTTTGCCATCCTTTCACACATGGCCGCCGCTTTCCTAGCCAAGTCATGGCCATAACCGACAGTGTGATGTCGAAGCATATCGAGAAAGGTATAATAGCTTAGTCCCGTCTTGTACACAGCCGTGGTCTGGAACTGCGAATAACTCAGGTAAGGAACCACCAGATCGACGTATTTTGCGTCAGTGTTGTCTGTAATTTGGTAGTCGAGTTCTAGTATCTTTCCTGGCCAGACCACAGGGGGTGAAGAGGTCGTCTGTGTCGTCTGGGTGTCTGGGGAATTCTCATTTTGTGGCTGCGGTCTCGTCGGACCCTCTGCATTCGAGCCAGATCCTAAACCAGAAGGACTAGCCAGAACCTTTCCGTGGGATGAGGTTTTCCTCGGCCCAAAGACGTCAAAGTTGAAGTGCTGAAAGACGGCATAATCCCCGTCTTTGTTTCCCGGAATCGGCTGGTTGTCGTCAGCGGGCTCGTTAGACGTTCTGTGATGCCGCGTTAATCCTAAACCAAGACCAAAGAAAACCAGCCATTTTGACCCGGGAACGTCGAGTCGTTGAAACCGATATGTTCGTGAAAGTGGCTGGTTTTGAACATGTCAGTCACCGACCAAACGGGAAAAGTTAAAAAAAAAAAAAAAAAAAAAAAAAAAAAAAAAAAAAAAACAAATTCTGAAAAAAAAACCCCACAACAACACAAAAAAAAAAAAACAAAAAACCATATTCACCCCACACCGGCCCC
>Ga0247765_1000828_pt1 | contig 19705 bp, 26 predicted proteins | sample UWRJL106311C6_FD_179949 | JGI IMG/M metagenome (GOLD analysis project Ga0247765, IMG submission 179949) | Plant litter microbial communities from Arlington Agricultural Research Station in Wisconsin, United States - UWRJ-L106-311C-6 | ecosystem: Environmental > Terrestrial > Plant litter >... | reverse complement strand
TCCTCCCTTACCCCGACCGCCGCCGCCGCCACCACCGCCACCTCCTCCTCCACGTCCACCACCACCTCCACCGCGTCCACCGCCACCACCACCACCCTGTCTAGCAACTAGCTCGGGAGTCTCGACATCCACGGCGCCAAGAACGGCAGCGTGGGCCTGTAGGCCAAGGGCCAGGACCGAAAGGATAAAAGTCGGCTTCATGTTTACCAGTCAGCCGGAGGAAGCAGGTAAGCTAAGTTGAGAATGAAAAAAACAAGCTCTGCCTAGAGGTTCTGGTGGTGGTACCGTGCTTGGGTTGAGGAGGATCAGAAAAGAGGAAGCGGACGGGTGGGTTTTATACATGGGTCGGTATAAAACCGAGAGGCTCGGGCTCGGTTGGGAAAAGCCATTGTCTGTCTGCCTGGGTACTTTTTTTTCTGAGGCACTGGGGGAGAGTCAAATCTGGAACGTGGACTTGGACTGCACGCGAGGCGCGTCAGTCGGGGGAGGGCTAGATTTGCCCAGGCCTGGGCACTATGGCATGGGGATTGCTGTGCGCAGCCCCGCAGGTTTTCGTTCTACGAGTCTAGACACGGGTGACGTTGAAAATCTGGGGTAGTTGGAGAACCTTGCAAGGGTAGGGTGGGCGAGGTGAAATGTTGCGCAGCTGTTCTCGGGCACCACTCCGGACCCTCCCCAAGAGGATGGGAATGAGAATCGCTCGTGAGAGAGTGCTTCTTCTACCCGTGTGGGTTTCCCGGTGGGTTTCCCCGGGATGGGCTACCCACCTACCCACCTATGTTGGACGGCCCACAATCACCCGGTTCGGGTCTGGTGTCAAAGGGGGTTTTGGTTGGTTGGCTTTGACCGGATAGAAACAGGCACTTGGGCGAGATCCTTTTTTCAAAGCCCGTTTAGCCAGCGGGGGTGCCAAGCTTTTGGGGACCTGGGGCTTGTGGGTTTTTTGACGTACGGAACATGCATGGCATGGCATGAGGCGCAAGAAAAAAGGGGGACAGAAACACGAACCAAAATAAGTCAGCCCACCATTTTCTTTTTACTCCCCGGGGTCCGGTTCGGTCTCCAATCTCTCTTTGACAAGACCCCCCTCTCCCGAAGTGGAGGGCCAATCTACGGGGATCTATCTGATCTATCTGACCAAGTGATGACTAGACCAAAAGCGACGCAACGAGTGAACCCATGTGTTTGGGAAACACACCCGCTGGGACCCACGGGGCGATTAGGGCATACTGGGTGGGGGGGCGGTTAATATAAGCTTTTATAACTCCGCCCGCCTGCAACCGTGACAGTCGGACATATTTGTCGCCACTTGCAGCGTGCTAGCCAGGGGGACACTCAACAACGACAAGATCAACCTGTGCCTGAGCAGACTCTTGTCCAGACTTGTCGCATACACACCCTCATCGTCATATACGCCAGATCCACCGATCAACACCGACCGACCGACAGATCGACTTGACCGAGCCGCACTTTTCGGTGAAGGAGACAGTGCGTCTGCAGTGGTTTGCCATTTCCCATTTCCCGGCTTCTTGTAAATTACCGCTTAAAATGGGCTCTCTCTCTCTGTGTGACTCTGCGTCTCTCCCGTGACGATCGACCTTTTTTCTTTCTCTCTCCTCCGGGACAAGACTTTGCAATTCCATTACCAATCGAAGCCAAGACTCAGGCCAAGGTTTTCCCCACATCAATCCGACTGGCCTGGCCTGGCCCGGCCTGACTGACAGGACGTGGCTTAACCTTAACCCCTCTTGCCCAGCCGGGTGTGAAACAGTGAAGCAGGAACAAGCATACCAGACAAGACGCTATTCGTGGAAGACAAGAAACACAAGCCTTGATCTTGCTCAAAACAAGATATACAAGCTTCAATATGAAGATGACGAGTCCAGTCCACCTGATATATAATTAGAAACAGAACTTTTTACAAGTGTGACAGGTAAATCAACAACCTTACTTCATAAGGAGTTGAATATTATACTAGATACCTACCGAGTCAAGTAAATAGGCGTTTGTGTCTGTGCACACTACACTACCCTCCGCATTGGCATTGGTATTTCTGCAGGCAAGTGAAGTGTTTCCCGGAAAGACACACTGGCTCAGGTGATCGACGGACTGGACCGGACCGGTGTGGTCTGAGTGGCCTGCTCTGCTCTGATCTACATCATTTTATCCACGCGACACGGGTTTGGGAGCCTTGGCTTTTTGTTTTTGCTGTCCGGGAAGAGAGTCTGGACTGTACTGTACTGGAATCTTTGGTCCTGTGGCGAACTGGGCGACCTGGACTGCATTGGCTACTTCCAAGCTCAGATTCTTTGTCATAGCCCCGGTTTTAGCCCCTAGATTTCTGTGAGCGCTCAGTTTGTATTTTTGTTCAAGTTGCTGTCTCTGGTACGGTAAGGTTTGTTTGAACCAGCAAACCAATAAACGTGACAGCACACATATAAAGAATCGTTTCTACCTCTTTTATTTCACACGTATTAATAAGAGCTGTCACAACAAAACCAAAACTTAATCATGATTCAAAGCTCTCCTATACGCCAACCCCGGCTTGCTCATCTGCGATTCTGTATATGTATCATAGGTACATATGTAGGTAGGTATACGCCCCTTCGCCTCCCGTACAGAATACACGACATAATCCCTCCCCCAAGCGAAACCTCAAAATAATCGACTAAAACGTCGTACACGCATACGGCTTCGACATAAAATCAAGTAAACCCGTAAGAAACGGAATCAGCTGGCCGGCTGGCTGGCACTGTCAAAGTGGTCTGGTGATTCCATCAAGTCAATTTCGTACAGTGCATATCCCATCAAATTTAATGCATTGGAGACTGAATAGCTTTGAAAGGGCCAATCAGACCTACTACTACTACTACTACTACCAAAAGAGGCGCAAAAAAAGACACAATGCTACCAGGCATGAGCTGGGCAGTAAAGATGAAGAGAAGATTACCTTTACAGTTCCTGTCGAGCCTGTGTTGAACCGCTACGACAGCTCTGGCTCTTTATTGCCCTATGACCTGCAGACACTATCGCATGCTTTCACTACATAGATAGTTGGATTCAGGAGAGACAGAACCATGGGGGCCTGAGTTTTAGACCTGAACTGCTGGAGTCTTCCGTTGAAAGTGACGGGAGAGAAATGCGGCAGACAGGGCGTAGCAGGAAAGCAGTCGAGAAGCCTAAGGGCCAAAATTGTTAGCTCACGTTCCACCCGTCTTTCCGAGAATGGTGCCAAGAAGGGTTATCACGCGCTAAACCGAATGGAAACATCAGCTGCATTGGACACATTGGGCGTGGATTATCGTGGTTTCGCACCGACAATCGGAGCCTGATGCACGTCTCCTTCAATAAAACCTTGAAACCCTCTTTTCAAGGCACATAATTTGCCCGGCCACCCACGCTGATGAACGCCACGCAGTAGTTGACACTGGGATAGGCTATCACCGGTAAGTGCAGCCCTGTACAACGCCTTTGACCGGAGCTGACACCGAAGCGCCAATAGATTCGACCACCCGATCTCCCTTCCCCACCCCCCTTAGGCCGCACCGATGGTTAGCAAGAGCACCTAGGAGATCCTGGTAGCATTCGTTGCCGAGCGCGACTGGGACAAATTTCACACGCCCGAGAATCTGGCAAAGAGCATCACAATCGAAGCCGGCGAACTTTCTCGAGTGCTTCCAGTGGGGCGCTGAGCCCGACCCCCAGAACGTGCGTGACGAGCTCGCCGACGTCTTGACATACTGTCTTCACTTTGCCAGTCGTATCGGTGCCGATCCCCAACAGATCATTCTGGAGAAGCTCGAGAAGACCCGTAAGAAATACCCTGTGGAGAAGGCAAAGGGCAGCAGCAAGAAATCCAATGAACGCTAGGCTCCAACGGTTCACGTTCGCGAAGGATGCTGTTGACGCTTGGGAGGAGGAGAATGAGAGGCACGGGAACTGGCCCGTTGTCTACGTGTTGGACGACGGCAACATGCAAGCTACTGCGAACAGACCTAGGGATATTTACGTCGGCGAGTCCCTTAACGTGGCTGGTCGCCTCCGGCAGCACCTCAATACCCCAGCAAAGCAACACCTCAAGCACTTCCGGGCTATCATCGACGAGAGATTTAATAAATCTGTCTGTCTTGACCTGGAGTCCTACCTCATCAAGATGCTGGCTGGCGATGGCACCAACCGTGTGTTGAACAGAAACAATGGCATCACCGATACGAAGTACTACCAGTGTGAAATGTATCGTGACGGCTTCCCCTATATCTTTCAACAACTCAGGGCCGACGGTCTCTTTACACAGACCATCCCGGAAATCGAAAACAGCGATCTCTTCAAGCTGTCGCCCTTCAAGGCGCTCACCGCAGACCAAGCCGATTCGGTGGAGAGAGTTGTCCAGGGGCTCGTCCACGATCTTCAGAATGACCAGAAGAGTATGATTGTTATTCAAGGAGATCCTGGAACGGGGAAAACGGTTGCCGCCATATACCTCATCAAGCTCCTCTGCGACATTGGCTCATTCACTTCCCTTGAAGACCTCGACAACGACGACCGATTCTCAGAGTTCTTCACACTTGACAACCGAGAGCTTCTCCAACATTGCCGAATCGGTCTTGTCGTCCCTCAGCAGTCTCTCCGTGCGTCTATCCAAAAAGTCTTCAAAAACACGCCTGGCCTGCATTCTTCGATGGTGCTGACCCCGTTCGAAGCCGGGGAAGCCGAAGCACAGTACGACCTGCTTCTCGTCGATGAAACGCACAGGCTCAACCAGCGGGCGAATCAACCTTCTGCCAACCAAAATAAACGATTCGAAACAATCAACCGGCATCTCTTTGGCTACGACGACTTCAGCAAGACGCAGTTGGATTGGATCCGAGAAAAGAGCAACCACCAGATCTTTCTTCTGGATACAGAGCAGAGTATTCGACCCGCGGATCTGCCCTCGGAAGTACTGTCTGCGGTTATTGCTGAAGCTCGAGGATCCCAGCGTCACTTCCAGCTTAAAACGCAGATGCGGGTTAAAGCTGGCTCGGATTTTGTGGCCTATGTGCGCTGGATTTTAAACCCAAGTCCCGCCCGAGCTCCTCCGCAAATTCGAGACTTTGGGGACTACGACTTCCGTATCTTTGACGACGTCGCACTCATGAGGGACGAGATATTCCGTCGTGATGCGGAAATCGGGCTTTCTCGCATGGCTGCCGGGTTTGCCTTTGAGTGGAAATCAAAGAAGGACAAGACTGCTTACGACATAGAAATTGGGCAGACCCAAATGCGCTGGAACAGTACGACTTCTGACTGGATTTCTTCCCCAAATGCTCTTCAGGAAGTTGGGTCCATTCACACGGTTCAGGGGTATGACCTCAATTACCTTGGCGTGATCATTGGACTCGACCTGCGGTTTGATCGTGAGAAGAGGCAGCTCTGCGTTCACCGCAAGTCGTACTTTGACAAGAAGGGCAAGGAAAATAACCCGCGGCTTGGAAGGACATACTCGGACGATGACTTGCTTCGTTTTATCACTCAGATCTACGCTGTCCTCCTTACCCGTGGGATACGGGGGACATATGTCTACGCATGTGACGACGCTCTGAGAGAGTACCTGGAGACCTTTATCCCAAGGTCCAACAACTACGCCGCCATGGATACGGACTGAACACGACAGGTGTGACGAGTAAACTGAGTCGCTAAGTGGGATAGAGGGGTTGGCAGCTCAGTGAGAATGAGGTGAATGTGACTCTGGGTTGTTTCCCTTGGCCAGCGGGTGCTGGTCCTAACACTCCCCACACTATGCAAACCGTCTCATCCGTACTATTTCCGGCCTCGGTTAAAGCTTCTAAAGGCCCCGACTGGTAATTTTGAGGCCTGGTAAATATGTCGAGGGCCTGTATAGTGCAGGTGAGACGGTCTACATGGTATACTGCGGATGTATTCTCTTCTCAAAACAACTACAGCCGCGACAGCATCTGGCCGCCTCACTGGAAGCCAGTATTGAAGAAGACTGACTTGATCGTAATCCCGCTATCTACGGCAACCTTACTCAGCCTTGTGAGGGCACTAAGAGGGGGGGGGGGGGGGGGGGGGGGTTCTTGTCCACGTTGCCGAGAATATATTCACCCACTTCTTTCGCGAATGCCCAGTCGTCCAACTTATAATCCCAGATAGTAGTCTTCTGCTTGATCACGTCACCAATCTCGCTGTCGTCCTCCAAACGTCACAGCCTCATCGAAGTCGATCAGGATACCATTGGGAAACTGGGTGGGCGTCTTCAGGAAAGGTTGCGGGGTCTCTATCTGACAAATCAACTCGAAGCGTGATAAAAGTGCCTCCGGCATTTGTAGATGGCGACGGAAAGCTCGAAAATCTCGGTGAATGGTTGACGAGATGGCCTTGTAACTTTAGGGCGCCCGCTCTCAACCCCAAGCTTCAAATCAGATGGCAGTTGAGTCTTCAATTGCGGGGTGGAAGGCGGAAGGGAATATAGTTATCGGCGACGAATCTGGACACGCGAAATTTCCCTTTTTTTGTTTGTTGTCCTGAGCTGGGGTGATCCCATACGCGGCCGCTGCTCAGCCTCAGAGACCCGTTTTCAGCCCCCCCTCCCCGAGTAAAGTTACCTTTCGAGGCAAAGTAGGTGACGCCCATGTCCTTGGAGAGTTTGCAGCGCAGGAAGTGCATAGATGTAGTTACAAGTAGTGCGTGCGTGAATGTAAGTTAAGTAGTAGTTGCGACATTTAGCCTGAGCCCCCCCCGGGATACCAGTCTCCAACAGATACAACTACGATTCCCAACATCATATTCCGGCCGGCCCAGTACATATTCCAGATTCCTCAGTTTACCCTAGGCATGCAGTTCAAAGTGGACTGCCCTCTCTGCACCGCGCGTTTCTCGTCCCACAATCTCGAGCAAACCCATAATTGCAACATCCCCCCGACGGGTTGCACTCATAAGCATTGTTGAGTACCCGGTTCGTGCTGACCGCAAAGGTGCCGGCTCCGACGACGCAGTTTCCACAATAGACGCCTTGCGCTAATCCCCGGACGCATCTGCAGCCTGTGTCTCGGCATTGTCGCTTGACGAGGCTTTGCGGTGCTTCGATGTTTGGGTTAGGGTCGGCGGCGGCAGTGACGATGCCGGTGAGGGCGGCGAGGAGGAAAATGAGTTTGGATTGCATTTTGACTGTTCTCAACTGATTTCGAGAATACGGCTTGATAGGTACCTATGTTGAGACTTGAGTGGAGAGAACAGGTTGTGCAGCTTCCATTCTACGTTCTACCCCTCTTTATAGTTCTATCCAAAGACGGTAAACAATGTCAAATGACCAAAATAGCAACACTTCTTGGAACCAAACCTCAACTTTATACCATCTGACAAGGAGGAAAATGTAACTGGACATACACATTATGCAACCCAAGAACTTCGCTTAAGCTCGAGTTCTGACACCTAGGTTACATTACCGGTTATTCGGCTCTTGGAATTGCTCCCTTGTTTTTGACACAACAGGCAGGTCGTCACGTACCTCCGGGGTTAAGCGGGGAAGAAGGATTTTATGAGTTGGAAAAAAATTGGTTCCAGTGAAGGGGAATTGTCAAGAGTTGGAGAAGGGTCCAAAAAAGAAAAACATGCTAGGAACAGTACGCTTCATATCGAGGAATCAAGATATGAAGTTTCTATAGACAGGTAGACTGTATGATGGCCACGGAGGGTAGAATGCAAGCAAAATCCGCGGTGTGATACTTTACCATAAAATAGTGTTCACCAACATACCGAGAAAATGTGCAGCAGAGCATACAGTGACGGGAGCGGCCTTTAACATAGCGGGGACAGTGCCCTTCCTTTTTTTTTTTTCCCCCTCCCTCCTCATTTGATCGTTATACTTTTTGAGGTATCGTATTTCACAATCGTATTCAAATTCAGACATGAATATGCTAAACAGCCAAAACATAATAAATAACAGCGCCACAACTGTCAGCCATGGCCGTGGCTAACTGCTCGTTCACCTGTTGCCGCTGTCATTCATGTAGGTTATACAAACCACAAACCACCCGTACAAGAGCCCATTTAACCTCGTGACTCCGAAATGTTTTCTCCGAGAGTTGCTGTTTGTGTCCTATGTTGAAGGTTGTCGTCGACTAGCGCTAGCGCTAGATTCCTCGGTGTATCCTCACCAGATCGCGAGTCGCTGTTTGTTTGCAGAGCAAGTCTGATATCGTGGCCTGTTATTGTCCAAGTTCCCAAAGTTGGGCGGGATATTTAAAAGAGTGCAATACTGGCGCCAACCTGTAGCTCAGACGTGCAACTTGATTTTTTTCTCCCCTCCACTCTGGTCGGGCTGGTGGTCGGGCTGGTGATCGGCCCGCCGGACGGTGAGGCCGGTGAGGTCGGTGAGAGGACTCCAGGCCTGGTGTCTACATTTCTGCTGCTGCCAAAAATGATGCGTTAGGAGTTACCCTCGGCGGCAATGAGTCTGCCTCGTTTTCTTCAGATTGAAGGATATGGATATGATGGACATCTCGAGTGTATATAAAGAGAACATGAGTGACCGAGCTCAGTGTGTCTCTCAACTCCATACCTACCTAAGCATCGCGTTCATCCACTTTACTCAGTAACTTCAAATCTTGCTCTACAGTATTCTTCCTCATCTTACTCAACTTCCTCCGTCAAAACAACCTACCTAAGCAAGCCCTATCAACCTACCTACGTGGACAAGTTTCTCTCCTTCAACCAACGGTTCTCAACACCAAACCTCCCACTGCCCTAAGCTTAGTTCCGCGTCTCCACGCCAACGCCGGCGAGCCCATGAAGACTCGCACTTGCCGACGGGCCAAGGAACATCGTTCCTGTTACGAAGAATTTGACAATGCCTATTTCTATCTGGACCATCCTTGCTACTATCACGCTGCGTGCAGGCCGCAATGAGGGGAACAGGCAATTTGGCTAGGACAAGCACGGCAAGCAGAGGTCATTGTGTATACGGATTCTTGGGAAAAGGAAAGGTCAAGTTGGTGCTGATGCAGGTGCAAGTGCAGGCACACCTCGGTCAATGCGGTTGAGATTGCTTGTTAGGTAGATAGTCGCTGGTGCAGGTTCACCTCACGGTCGAACGGTGAAATTGGGGGAGGAAAGCGCTGGACACCTACCTAGGCAGCTTTGTCATTCGTTCAAATCTACTTGTTTGGCCTACAACTTTTTTTCTTCTGCGACCACATAAAACATAAAACCCACACTTGAGTGTGCCTGTTATGCAATACGGGGGATGACCACAGCTAGGCTGCTGTCCTGGCGAGTTGCCTCGATTGTTGGCCGAGAGTGAGTGGCCTAGGAAGAAAAAGCCTTGATCCATAATCCAATCATAACTCAGTGCTGCAATTGCGCGCGGGTTGCATATATGCCGGCAGCGCCATGCCGCATAAATGTTGGCTCTGAATGCAGGCTTCCCAATACTGTAAACATGTTTGCTCCCCCCAACAACATGCCGGCTCCCCCGTGCTGCATGTCCTTCTGAGTAACCGGAGTTAACTCGCTTTCCCACGCGCAATCGCTGTGCTAGTTTTATCGGCGTGACTGTGTATATAAGGTCTCTTCTCTCCCCTTCAAGTGCCCACTCATTCCTGTCCGTCTTCACAACTCCCTCGTCCACAAAACTCATCCTTCAAGCGTTACACAATTATCTAGTCGCTTTTGCCAAGTACCCGTGCAGCATAGGTAGCCTTACATTCCCACCATGGCATCTCTTCCTTCCGAACAAGCTCCATTCACCGTCATTGAGACCCACCAGGGTGTACCCTCCAGATCCGTCCATTATCGGATCAGTGTCGGGTCGTCCGTCAAGTACCTAAAGGGACCGAAGCCCCTGTCCGCTTTCCCCGATGATCTAGGCGAACACCTAGGATTCAAAACGGTACCCACTGGAGACTGGGACGTAGGTCATCTTGTCGTCGGCCCCGACGGGAAATTCCTTCTCGTCTCGACTGAGAAAAGACGATTCCCAGATCTTACCCCCACATGGCATCCATCCAAAGTCAACCTGTTGGATCTTGGCGATCCGTATGCCGTCGAACCCCGCGAAGACTACGAGATACAGCTTCGAGCGCATATCCCGTCGGGGCCCTATCCTGGCACCGCTGCGCCAGCGACTTTCCAGGGGGTGGATACGGTCTTGGCCTTTTGGAATATTGACTTTGCCAATATGGATAGCCATGGGCTCGCAGCGGAGAGTCATGTCTATTCCCTTCTGCAAGGCAAGTTCATCGCTCCGCGGTTTCTTGCCCACCTCACCGACAATGATGAGCGTGTCATCGGATACGTCATCGAGTCGGTTCCTGGCGTGCGCAGCGCCAGCATTGACGACCTCGATCTCTGCCGGAAGGTCCTGCAGGAACTTCACGATCTTGGCATCGTGCATGGTAACCTCAGCCGATACTCATTTTTAATCCGCGAGGACAGCTCAGCTGCACTGCTTCAGTGGTTTTTCATGGCCAGAGAAACTGCAAATCAAGCTTATTTGGATGCCGAGATGGCTAGCCTCGAAAGTGTGCTTCGGGAGCCTTTGCGCGAACCTAGAAAGTCTGACGACGACAACGAGCAGTGTAAGGAACTTACCGCCATCATGAACCGCGACGGCTATATCCACCCAGTGCTCTATTGGCAACTCCAGCACGATGGCCAAATTACTCTCTCTGAAGAGGATCATCGAGCCTTGATCGCTGAGATGGGGACGTTAGACAGGCCTCACAGAAGGGAGGATCTGGACGAAGTCGTTGAGAGGCTGAAGGAGAATGGAGGGCGTCTTCCTTGAAATCGGTAACTTGTTGCTTGCTTTTATGGTGGCTTCCGACCTTCCTGTGTTGGTCCCAAGTCCAGCCGCCTCTCTGCCTATCTCCCTCTTAGATCTCCTTCTGTAGGCCCTGGACCCTTCTCAAATCTCTCCGCTGTTTTCTCTCTAGATAGGTCAAACAGACAGAAATCAATCGAACCAACTTGTGTCATTCCCCGTTGGACCTCAATGATGCCAGTGCGACGATGCCCTATCCCATGCCGTGAAACCGGTGAGGTAGCCCTGTATCCAATGTTCTCGCTGCTAAAAGGTTCCGTCAAATAACCACAACCCGTCGTCGTTGAACCGCCAGCCGAGGCACAAGGGAAGGTTCGAGCCCCCCCCCCCGTCATGGCGGATTGCGCTTATGAGCGCCAACAGCGTGTAGACACTGGTTAGGCCGCCACCCTCTCCCTGGCACCTGAACCAGACAAAGAAAGCCGACGAAGTGTAAGAGAGAGCGGTGGTGCCGGGTTCTCAGCAATGGTTTGTGTGTAACTTGGTGGTGGCGCTGTCTCAGTACCATCCACACCAAGATCTGACCTTAACCCTGGGGTTCCCACTCGGGATGGGGCAGCTGACTGAAAACTGGGGTGATTCTCGTTCGGAAGGCCCTCTGCCTCCTCATCTATGTCATAATTCTTCCTTCTGATTGTTTTCCCATCAGCAACCGCAATCACATCGAGTGTGTCACCGTAACAATGGCACTCAAACTCCCAACTGAATCTCCTAACAAGCTTGCCGTCTGCGTTTGTAAATGTTGGTAACTCCCCGAACGGGACCGGAATCTTAAAGTCGATGCTTGGTTGCTTCGTCATGGACGCATTCCGTCTAGAGGGAGGATTGTAGTCCGAGTAACTAAAGACCTCTGCGACCACGGAAGGGTACTCCGCTGGCGGGTCGCTGTCGAACATGTCCTTTCCCATCTTGACCCGATAGGGTTCTCGATCTGAAGTCCTGTCGCCCTTTTCGTCTCATTAGTAACGGGTTCATTTCGGCAACAGCCTCAAGACACCTACTTTCTTCAGAAACCACCGCATCTGATTTGTGGCATAGTAACAGCAAACCATTGGATCCCAGTACTTTGGATCATCCTCGCCATGGATGCTGTCGTCCCAAGGGTTGGCGACGAGAAACCCGTAATTGGCGCGCGAGATGCGGGAAGTGACCTCGGCAGTGTCGACAGAGAGACGGCCTTTGGCAGCGCTCATAACTGCACCGCGCGATATCGCGGACCATGCCTGGACTGGATCTCCTTGTAGGATCTCGACTTCAGTTCCCAACACTTTGGCGATTTCTGCCCGCAGAAATCTGGACGCGCCAAATCCTCCAACCATCGCTACGTACTACATGTGCGTCATCAGCGGTCATTCTAGCTATCAATGAGACCTCACATACCTTCGGTGGCCTTCCGGTTGCTACTGTGACACATTGTTTTTGGTCATTGACTAGGGCAGTAGCATCGCAGACGATCGGGCTGAAAGTGAAGAAACGCAACAACTCGTCCCTGTTTATTGTCAGTCCCATCACGGGTCGACTTCGAATAGTTGAACTGTACGTACTTGGTGAGTTCAATCCTTGTCTTACCTGTCACCTGAACAAGGGTTCCAGACAGGTGAAAGGTATACTTCCTCCCATGCGTATAAAGTTGCTTCAGACCCAGCTCCCATTGAGAGTCTAGGAAGAGCTCTTTTTCATCTTGCGGGACTTGATCCCAATTCTCCTGCCCGACCTTTCGGGCCCAAAAACTCTTGAAAGCCTGGTCCAAAAAGATGGCACCAGCCAAGCCACCTGCAGTTCCGCTGTCAGCAAACCTCGGGGGAAAAAAAAGAATCTTCTACCTTTGCCTTCAACTGCTTCTGCTACAGCAAATTTCTCGTCATTTGTGACTTTGTAACTGATCACATCCTAAAGTAAAATCAGCCGACTAGCGCTCACAGCCTGGCACCTCGGAGACCGGCTGTCCACTCACCAATGTGCCTCCGCCAAAGTCCACAATTGTGATAGAGTCCCCACGCTACTCAAGTCAGTACAAGGAACCTCTTGATGGGGGCGAATACGAACTTGTATGCCTCCGGTTCTTCGTAAATCTGTCAGAGTTGCTAACGCAGCCGCTTCTGGTTCTGTGATAAACTTGAGTTTTGTTGGTGGCGGTGGGGTTGATGCTCCGCTTGGGGTCGGTCGTGGATCGAGAATGCCGGCCTTCTTTACAGCCGTCCTCATCTTTTCTCTGACATAGCCCTGCCATATCGCGGGAACGGTAATCACTACGGTAAATGCCAGTCTGGAAACAGTGCTGGCGCCATGTTGTCCCTCAACGCGTTCCATGGTATGGCGCCAGAGGAGTCGAAGATACTCTGCAATGATATCAACCACACTCTTTCCACTTGCGTCGATTGTGCGGCGCATTTCTGTAAGGTGGACCATGGTAGTCTCGGTGAGGTGCATGCCTATATCCCGTTCTTCGAGGAGGAGCAGTTTGAACCACCGAATCGCGTTTCCGCCTTGAGGAACGGCGTAGCCCCAAGTTGTCTCAGCTCCATCCTCCAATGAACCGTCTGCTGCATTTGGATAGTGAATGACTGTGGGTGTTTTCACTCGTTCGGTGTTTCCGGGCGAAATGGCATCCGGCCAGTTTGCGACCTGGTGGATATTGTCTGGTCTTCCTGACCACGCCCACGACACGCCCGAGTATCTGAACGCGCAGTTAGCTGGAATTCGCTCATTGTCGTGCGGGGATGGCGCTCTGACGTGGTTCCAAAGTCGATCCCGAAGATGAGCTTGGTGTTGTCCAAATTCGGTTCTGACATCTTGTTGGATGCGGGTCGCAATTACGGACGACGTCTAGAGACCGAACTTGCTGCAGCAGGTATTGCTGGATAAAAACACAAACTCGAAAGATGAGATGACGCGGATTCGAGAGGCCTCTGCGAGTCGGGAAGTCGGACCCGACAAGGCTCTCAGAGCCTGGCCGTTCCTTCCTCATAAATTCATTAATTCCCCCCACCTCCAGCACGCCAGTCAGGCTCCAATGCGCCAACCCTTGCCATTTCTGGCTTTCGTGTGGCAGGTCGAGGCGCTTCTGCCCAATCGGCCCCGAACGCGTCATGTCATGCAGTGCACACTGCATCCAGACCTATTGACGCTGCCTCTCAGTGCACAGCCTTCCTGTGCAGCCACTCACTAGTGGCCATTCATTTCGCGCTTGCCGCATCGCTGTCTGCGGGGTGGAGGGACTTTCTGTCCTATCGATCACATTCTGGTCTGGGCACATCACCTCCCCAAGATGCCGAAATACCTCGACTTTGACGACAACCGGAGACTTCGCGACATCATTCGCACCACTGAACGAGAGCCTTCACGCTGGCGTCGCCGACCCGAAGTGTGGAGGTCGCCCCAGAACAGCGCAGACATGACCGGTCACGCAGGCGATCGCGAGGAGCGCGACAACATTCGGAGGAGGTAGCACAGCTCCCGCCACGAGATTGATGGCAACAATAGCTAACACAGCGTCCGGATAGAACACGAGAATTAGCCCGCAATAGCGCCGAATCCTCGAGCTCTTCTGTCAACGACCTCGTTCCCGAGCGACATTCGAGTTGGAGGGCGTTGGTTGGGAGAGGGGCGAGAGTCCGGCATGAGCAGCCAAGAATCAACGAGGAGCGTCAGCGCCGACGACTGATAGAGAAGCGGGAAGAAATGCGCGGGCTGCGAAGCGAAGTCCACACCCTCAAGACGGAAAACAAGGCATTGGCAGGGGAAAGCAACGGTCTGAGGACTGAATTGTTCGTTGCAACTGCGGATGAGCGCACACTGTTGGATGATGTCAGTGTCGTCAACCGCTGGACGCAATTGGGCAACATAATAGCGCAAATAGTGGACGAGCGATATCGACAACCACTGGGCTCGGACCTACAGGAGGACCACACACCGTTTACTAGTTTCGTCGGAGATGTTCCGTCGTGGCTCGGTGATGAAGAACGCCGAGAATGGCTTTTCCAGGCCTATGTTTGGCGAGAGCTGACGGACCGAGTCTTCGGCGATGACGGCTTCAGCGCCAACAGCTACAACCTCGCGGGAAAACACCAGACGGCTTATTTGAACTATCTACAAGCTCTGCGAGGTGGGTCCGACATATCAACCGCCGAGAGCCTCGCTAACCTCTTACAGAGGAGTCCCAGAATCCAGACGGCATCACACGACTTCAGTACCAAAAGCTCAAGGCTGCGATGAACATGATCCTCGGACCGATAAAATCCATTGACACGGGACGAGTAACCGAGCTTGCGAGTGAAATAGAGACGAAGTTATTACCGTACCAACATCCAGATGCGGAGACAGATGCTGTTCCATCATTCGAGGAGCTCATTGAAGCTGCAGCCTCTTTGGACAGCGAGATGGCAAAATGTCGAGCATGGTATCAAGTCACGATCTGCGATGTCCCCGGAGACAACAGGACATTCGGCATGGAGTTCAATTCAGAAACGATGCGGGAAGTTCACTGGCAACCCAAGTCGAACAAACACCCTGGCGCGGTTTCCCTCATCTTGTCACCACTCCTGATCAAATGGGGAGATTATGACGGAAACGACTTCCACTTGGGCAGAGTTCTTGCACCGAGAAAAGTGGTCTGTTCGGAGAGCCAGTTGGTTTGAATGACTTGTAATCATCGAATTCGTGTACTGCATTACGGCATGCTTGTTCTCTCCCGCCATCTATCTACATGACAGGATTACCCATCTTCCCTTCTTAGCAGGTGGCCACAGCCGGGCCGGGGTTGATGTAGCTGGTTGGGGCAGGCCAGTACAGCTGGTACATGATGCCGGGGTCGTTGGAGCGGTACGCGCCAGGGAAGGAGACGAGGCCGGGAGTCCGGATGGTGCCAGTGCCGCCGGTGACCGAGATCTGGGCACATGACAGATACAGCTGAGCACCGCCGGGAGCAGAGGCCGAATGAAGACCAATGTGTTCAATGCGCAGGAGGTACTCGCCATTGGCAACGCAACGGGGGATCTGCACGCTGACTTGGGTTTTGCCTAGAAGTGGGCCGGTTAGCGTCATGAGGAGTTTGACGATCTACGGGTTCACTTACTATCACTAGGCCACCTCAGCTGGCCGGTTCCGAAGCCAGATGGGCCGTCCTGGTAGATCTTGAACCAGACGGCGCCCTTTCCGTCGAAGTTGGCGGCAGTCCTGCCCGCGGGGACCTTGGCCATGTAGAAGTGCAGGGGGCCGGGATGGAAGATTCCAGCGGTGTTGAAGGTGATGGTGCTGCCGGCCGTGACAGACAGGGTCCGGGGGGCGCCGGCACCGGGGTTCAACTCGTAGCACGTCATGAGCGGGGAGTTGACATCGGTGACCGGGCCGTTGGAGTACCGGTTCTGCGTCGTGCGAATCACTTCCCAATCACCCGTGCGGGCACCATTGTAGGTAACGCTAGGGAAGGTGTCTGTGGATGACTATCAGTATAGAGCCAACGTCTGTCAGTTTGGAGTCACACTCACAGTGGGCCTGGGCGCCGACCGCAGCCAGAATGGTGAGGGAAGTGCTGAACTTCATGATGACTGGCTTGACCGATGTGCGAGTCACGGACAGGAGGCGGCGCAACAGGAGAGCATCGAGGGCGCTTCTCGATCTGGACTTTATACGACGTTGTTGACAACGAAAACAACAACTGGGGTCGTTCACGCGGCTGCTACTGTCGCACTCATCGTGATCCCATGACCCATCGCCGATGCCCAAGAGTTGTGGGCGACTCCCGGCCGACGGCGCGTTGGAGCGGTTTACCGCCATGGCACGGCTTCATTGGCGCGCAAGCCTAGCTTCTACGTGAAGGGAAGCATTCTACAGGTCAAATTCTTGCAATGCCGGCTTGGGAGTGGAGTTGCCCAGGATCGAGTCATGGGGAACAGAAGCGAGTAAGGCTCCGAACCCGGTTTTGGGAAGCTGGCCGTCCCGGGAATCCCAGAGAAAATGCGGGGAGCCGCGATCATGGAAATTGCAAAACGGTTTTTCCTCACTTTCGCTTGCGAGTCCCGGCATCCGCTCTTATTGGACGTTGCTGGATTTATGATGATGGTAAGCTAGGCTGGGGCAGACTGGGCCTTTGCTTCTTGCAATGCGACGATGCTACGTTCTTGGCAGGCTATGCGGTTCTCGGGGGTTACAACCGGCGACCAAGGCGCTGGGCATTCGGTAGTTTATCTTCCTTCATTACCTTTCCGGGGCTAGTTGGGGTTACCTGGCACATGCAATGGCGAGGTCGAGACGTGGTGATGACGGAGTCGGATCCGTTGTCGAGGTGCGTCGATGGGCTTTTCCCTTGGCGGGTCCTGGAATTATCTGGATTGGTTGGGTGAACCGGGTAAAGTCGGATCGGGCAGTTGGCGAGTTGTGTAATGACGTGGAGTTGTAGCTCTCTGGATTTGACTTGGGAGATGGGTTGTTGCCCTCACCGACCCTATGACCAGCACCTCTAGCTACCTTGCTTAGGCGATCCTCAGACATTGCTCAGGGGCTGCTTAGGAAATGATTAGAGAAATCGTTAAATACAGTATGTAGTAATTTTCCGTATGTCTAGTTTTCAGGCTATAGGGGGTTCATGGAACCACGGACCAAAAAAAAAAAAAAGAAAAAAACCTAACTGCTTTTCCACTCTTTCTGTAAAGTTGCACGAAGCTTTGGTTTAGATTCCCTTTTAGGTCGTTATTCCATTTACGAAAGTGTAAATCTTGCCCTTAAGCTGAGGTGTTTCCTGAGTGGATGGGAAAGGGTAAGAGAAACCCCGTAGAGGAGAGAAGGAGGTATGGAACAGTAGGCCCGAGATGAAGATGGGCGTCGTGTTGTTTTTTGCTGTTGCACGGATCGCCGGCGTGGTAGGTACCTAGGGTAAGGCTTAGAAGCGGTTACTATTGAAGTTGGACGAGGGGACTATTCTAGGAGATTTGCGGAAAAGAGCTCTATCGCATTGATGGGATCGAGCTGCGCCGTACGATGTGCGTTGGCTGGGGTGGGTAGGTCTAAGAGTTTGACGATCCTAATTTCGCGACTATGGGTTAACCTACCTTACCTATGTAGACCGTTGTATTTACTAAAAAGCCCGCGGAGGAGGACGTACTGTTTGCTGTTGTCGTAAAGATGCTAACTAAATTGAGGTGAGGGCTCGTTTTGTTGCTTGTCAACATGAATAGGGGTGGGATGTGTGCCATGGAACGAATGGTTCCTGTTGAGATGCCCTGGTCCTGGTCAAGTCAAGGTCTGAGCCAGTTGAGTTGAGTTTGCTCTTTGTCTTGCTCTGATGATCTGAGAGGACCAAACTAGACCACCTACCTAGGTAGGGGAGAAACATGGTTGTCAATTCATAATATTTGCATCTAGAGTTAGACTTGAACGTCCAATGTTGATCCAAATATTCAAGACCGCTTCGTGGATGGCATTGAAATGTGCGTTCCTGCGTGATGCGTGATGCATCGTTCAAAACCGCCTCCTACATGTGGTGTATCTGTGTGAGGTCTCCATTTCTACGTAAGTGGCACATGTAGCCAACATGTCTGCATTGCAGTGTAGTGCATTAGCGTGTAAAGAATGTTGGCTTCGCTTTGCCGCCTTTGCCGTTTTTGTCTTCCCCAGTTCTTCAGGATACTAAGGTAGGCAAGGTAGGTAGGTAGGTAGGTACGCCACATATGGCCTGGTCTCGTCTAACCGTTGGGCAGCGCCATAGAATAGAATCATAATGAATCACAAAACGGCACAGCGGCTGGGACAGCCCCGCATTTCGTGCCTTCGCCTAAATACCCAACCCAACGGGCTATGTGTTAGTTGCGTGTCGCGGGTTGTGTCTGTCGGATGATTGTGGATAAAGTAGAATAAGGTTGGTAAGGTAGGTAGGTATATGGCACGGTCAGGGGAACCTGAAAGGCGCGGATGAATTTCTCGGCCAAGGCAGAAAAAACAAACATGGCGAGGCACTCTTTGCTTTACTTCCTTAGTTCTACTAGGTACTTACATGTATAAAACCCCAGGGAAACTCGCCGGTAGCTGATTTAATGTTCCACTGCAGATAGTACCGAATCCACGGGTTTTGATTCATATTCCATACACCCCCAACTACATACCTGCCCAACATGAAAACCGCATCTATCCTCTTGTTTTTAACTGCCCTCGTCTCCGCGACGCCACACGCCAACCCCCCTGGCGCCGTCGCTGCGGCCCTGGAATCTCGCCAGGCAGACTGCGTCTACGCTGTCCTATGCCAGCTAGACCGCGACGATACGGCCGCGGATCCCGATACCGCAAAGTGTTGCGGAGAAGCGGGAGGGACTGTTGAGCAGAATGGTTACGTGCGTCAACACTCTTACCCACAAAATTGATCCCTCATCAATTTCCTGCTGCTGATTGACTGAATGACTAACTAACTGGCGCGCGCAGATTTGCAACAATTTGAACCTCGCTAAGGCCGAGACTATGGCCCGGTGCTGTGGAGATACCGGTGGCTACTCGTATAGCCGGCGGCCTAGTACCTGCCCTCGCATTCCTGTCTAAGCTGCCTACCTACCTACCTAGTACCTATGTTGCGTCACCTCCTGGCAGGCTCTTTTCTCTGTCGAAAGTGTATGTACGGGTTGAAAAGTAGAATAGATTTGATTTGATACCTAGGTACCTTTTTACCTGGCGCCAAGCTACGTACATGTATCAGATGTGAAATGAAGACTTGAACAGCGCAGTCCAGTCCAGTCCAGTCCAGTCACATGTATGTATTTTTTGTTGGCCTTTAAGATTCAAAAGAAGGATTCAACCAGAAGAGGAAAATATGGCTGGCTGTGTTGTGCCGCAAAAAGTATTGTCGTAAACAGGCTTTTTTTCAGAGGTTCATTAGGTAGGTAACGTTAACTTTTATGGCAA
>Ga0247765_1000827_pt1 | contig 19733 bp, 11 predicted proteins | sample UWRJL106311C6_FD_179949 | JGI IMG/M metagenome (GOLD analysis project Ga0247765, IMG submission 179949) | Plant litter microbial communities from Arlington Agricultural Research Station in Wisconsin, United States - UWRJ-L106-311C-6 | ecosystem: Environmental > Terrestrial > Plant litter >... | reverse complement strand
CCGAGGGTGCGCAGCCAGACCGCCACCGGGGTGCCCACCGCGTTCGCGGCGAAGAAGGGGCGGGCCACCATCTCGACGAAGGTGTCTGACACCTCGTTGCGCCAGACGAACGACGACCAGAGCGGATGCTCGCGGGCATCGATCCGACCGACGAAGACGAGCTTGGCCAGGGTAGTCACCCCGGCCGCGACGGCACCCGCGGCGAGCATGACGATGCCGGACAGGACGATGGTCCAGCCGAGACCGACGCTGAGCCAGAGCCCGTCGAGGGTGGCGAGCACGCCGAGCGCGATCCAGCCGGTGACGAAGACCGGCACGATGCGCAGCAGCTCCCAGGTACCGCGGGCCAGCTTGAGGCGCAGCGGTGGTTCGAAGGTGCGCGCCTCATCCACGTCGCTCACGGTACGCCGCAGTCTCGCGGGTGGGTTGCCGAGCCACGACGAGCCGCGCTTCGCCTTGCGCGGCGTCGACGACAGCACGGCGACCAGCGAGTTGCGCGGCACCGATCGCCCCGGCCCGGTGATGCCGCTGTTGCCGAGGAAGGCCCGCTTACCCACCTTGGCCCGCCCAATGCGCACCCAGCCGCCGCCGAGCTCGTAGGTGGCGACCATGGTGTCGTCGGCGAGGAACGCTCCGGGGGCGATGGTGGTCAGGCGCGGAATCAGCAGGACGGTGGATGCCTCCACACCCGCACCGACGGTGGCCCCGAGCGCCCGCAGCCAGACCGGGGTCACCAGGCTCGCGTAGAGCGGAAACAGCAGGGTGCGGGCGCTGTCGAGCAGCCGCTCGGTGGCCCACACCTGCCAGCCGATGCGGCTGCGCACCGGGAAATAGCCCTCGCGCAGTCCGATGCCGAGCAGGCGCACGACAAGGACCAGCATTAGGGCGTAGCTGAGTCCCGCGACGAGCACGCCGAGCGGGAGTGCGGCGAAGGCGCTCCCGACGGCGCTGCCGAACGTCGCCGGACGCCCGACGATGGAGCCGATCACCGCGACTCCGAGCAGCAGCGCGGCAACCGGGATGGCGGCCATGACGATCGAGCCGAGGCCGTAGACCGCGAGCCAGGCGGGGGCGCGCGGCGGCCGCTCGGCCGGCCACGGACGTCTCGCCTGACCGACGCGCACGGCCGGAGACCCGGCCCAGCGCTCGCCCGCAGGAATGCGTCCGGTGACGGCGGAGCCGGGCTCCACCTCCGCCCCCGCACCGATGCTCGCACCGGCCAGCAGGGTGCTGCGAGATCCAACGACAGCGTCGGCCCCGACGTGCATGCGGCCGAGGCGTAGCACGTCGCCGTCGATCCAGTAGCCGGCGAGGTCGACCTCGGGCTCGATGGCCGCCCGGGGACCGACGCTGAGCATGCCGGTAACCGGCGGGAGCGTGTGCAGATCGACGCCCTCGCCGATCTTCGCCCCGAGTGCCCGCGCGTAGTACGTGATCCAGGGGGCGCCGGCGAGACTCGCGCCGCCCACCAGCTGGGCCACCTGTTCCGCCGTCCACAGCCGCAGATGCACGGAGCCGCCGCGCGGGTAGTCCCCGGGCGTCACACCGTGCAACAGGATGCGCGCCGCCAGCACGGTGATCGTCATCGTGCCGAGCGGGGTCAGCAACAGCAGCGCACCGACCGCGACGAGCCACCAGGATGTCTCCGGAAGCACCCGGGGACCGCCGGCCGCCAGCAGCAGATTATTGGCGATCGCGAGGTAGACCAGGTAGCGCAGCCCCACCAGCACGTGGAGTGGAACCCCGATGAGCGTCTGGGCGAGCTGGCTCGCGCGGGAGACCGGCCGAACGACCCGTTCGCTGCGGGCCGCCGCGGGCATCCGCGAGTCGAGTTCCTCGGCGAGGGAACCGATGCGCGGATGGTCGTAGATGTCGTTGACCCGGGTCTCCGGGTAGCGCTCCCGGATAGCGGAGACCAGCTGCGCCGCCGTCAGTGAGCCGCCGCCCTGAGCGAAGAAGTCGTCATCCGGCCCGCTCACCGGCGCGCCCAGGATGGCCGCCCACGGCCCGGCCAGCCAGGCGACGGTCGGCGACAGCGCGCTCTCGTCGGCGCCCTCCTCGGCCGGCAGCGGCCAGGGCAACGCGCCGCGGTCGACCTTTCCCGATGTGCGGGTCGGCAGCGCGTCGACCACGGCCAGCAGCGGCACCAGCGCGGCCGGCAGTTCCTCGCGCAGTCTGTCGCTCGCCGCGACCCGGTCGAACGTGGCTGTGCCGTCGGTCGGTGTCTCGTCGGTGAGGGAGAGATAGCCGACCAGCACCTGGTTGCCGGCGGGGGTGCGCTGCACCACGGAGGCGGCATCCGCCACCCCGTCGAGGGCGCGCAGGGCCGCGTCGATCTCGCCGAGCTCGATGCGGCGCCCCCCGAGCTTGATCTGGTCGTCGGCACGACCGACGAACACCAGACCGGCCTGCTCGAAACGCACCAGGTCACCGCTGCGATAGGCGCGCTGCCAGCCGAGCTCGGGGAACGGCGCGTACTTCTCGGCGTCCTTGGCCGGGTCGAGGTAGCGGGCGAGTCCGACGCCTCCGATGATCAGCTCGCCGATCTCCCCCTCCGCGACGCGGGCGCCGGTGGGGTCGACGACGGCGAGGTCCCAGCCGTCGAGGGGTAGGCCGATGCGAATAGGAGCACTGCCGTCGAGCAGTGCACCGCAGGCGACAACGGTCGCCTCGGTGGGGCCGTACGTGTTCCAGACCTCGCGGTCGCGGGCGAGGATGCGCGACACCAGCTCGGGCGGGCAGGCCTCGCCACCGAAGATGAGCAGCCGCACCGCCTCCAACGATTCCTCCGGCCAGAGTGCCGCCAGGGTCGGAACGGTCGAGACGATGGTGATGCCGTGGGCGATCAGCCAGGGACCGAGATCGACGCCCGAACGCACCAGGGAGCGCGGTGCGGGTACCAGGCAGGCGCCGTGGCGCCAGGCCAGCCACATCTCCTCACAGGAGGCGTCGAAGGCGACCGAGAGACCGGCGAGCACGCGGTCGGCGATGCCGATCGGTTCACGCTGCAGAAACAGTCTGGCCTCGGCGTCGACGAAGGCGGCGGCCGAACGGTGGGTGACCGCGACGCCCTTCGGCACCCCGGTCGAGCCGGAGGTGAAGATGATCCAGGCGTCGTCCTCGGGTGTGGGTCTCGGCACCACCGGGATGCCCGCGGTGCTCGGTGAGCCTGCTGCGTCCGGCGAGTCCGACGACGGCTCCGGGTCCGCGCTGCCGAGAGGGACGACATCCGCCCCGTCACCCGCGAGCGCGGGATGGACGGGCACGTAGCCCGCGGCACCGATCACCCCGACGACGCCGGCCTCGCCGAAGACGAGCTCTGCGCGCTCCTCGGGGTCGTCGGCGTCGACGGGCACATAGGCGGCGCCGGCGGCCATGATCGCGAGGATGGCGAGGTAGAGTTCCCGGGTACCGGACGGGATGCGCACACCCACCCGGTCACCACGGCGCACGCCATGGGTGCGCAGCTCTGCGGCCTGCGCGAGCACCTGACGCAGCAGCCGGCGGTAGCTGATACCGCCGAGCGCGTCTTCGAGCGCCAGGGCGTCCGGATGCCGCTCCGCCGTGGCGGTGAGGATGTCGATGAGGGTGCGCGGGGACGCCGCGTCGGCTCCACGGTCGAGCACAGCCTGGCCGGTCACGATGCTGCGGACGGAATCGGTGGAAACGCTACTTCTTCTTGCTCGTCGAGCTGAGCTTGTCGCGTTCCGCCGAGAGCGACGAGATGGTCTCGGCATCGAGGCTGCTGAGGGCCACCAGGCTGAGGGGCGACTCGAGGCCGCTCTTCTCGTACACGACCTGGGCGTAGACGGTCGCGGCCTCCTGCACCTTGGCGGAGGCACGCTCGGCCTTCTTCAGCGAGATTCGGGATCCGCCGACAGCGTCCGCGTGCTTCTCCAGGGCCTTGATCAGAACCTTGAGCGCGGCATCGATTTTCTTGGACATACTCCGCATTGTGCCGTACGAAGGTTAACTATGCGGATGCCCACACGAACGAGAACCCTGACCCTCCTGGGGTTTGCCATCGCGACCATCGGCGGGGCGGTGCTCGCCTGCGTGCGCAGCCCCTGGCCGGCCGCTTTGGTGATCCGGGCGGCCTTCGACCGCGACGCGGTGAAGACCGCCGCGGAGACCGCTCGCTTCGCGCCGCTGGACGGCGTGTCAGAGCAGCTCGACGTGCCCTATCGGGGCGGCGTCACGCTCGACGTGTTCCGCCCCACGGGCGCCGACGGGCCGCTGCCCACGGTGGTCTGGATCCACGGCGGTGCCTGGATCTCCGGGTCGAAGAGCCACGTCGCGCCGTACCTGCGCATCCTCGCCGCACAGGGGTACACGGTCGTCGGACTCGACTACAGCGTCGCCCCGGGGAAGCGCTACCCGGTCGCGCTGCGCCAGCTCGACCGGGCGCTCGCCTTTCTCGACACGCACGCGGAGCGCTTCGGCATCGACCCCGAGCGTTTCGTGCTGGCCGGGGATTCCGCGGGCGCCCAGCTTGCCGCCCAGCTCGCGGTGATCACGACGAACCCGGGGTACGCCACTCGAGTGGGAATCTCCCCGGCGTTGCGCCCTGACCACCTGCGCGCCGTCATCCTGAACTGTGGCATCTACGACGTGCGCGGAATCCCGACGGCGCCGGGGATCGGTGGGTGGGGCTTCCGTATCGCACTGTGGGCCTACCTCGGAGTGAAGGACTGGGCGCACACCCGCGGCGGCGAGGAGATGACCACCATCGACGCGGTCACCGCCGACTTCCCCGCGACGTGGATCTCGGGCGGCGATGCCGACCCGCTCACGGCGACGCAGTCGGTGCCCTTCGCCGCGCGCCTCACCGAACTGGACGTGTCGGTGACGAGCGTCTTCTACGACCGTGACGTGCCACCGAAGCTGCCGCACGAGTACCAGTTCCACCTCGACCTGGCGGATGCCCGGGGCGCGCTGACATCGACGGTCACCTTCCTCGACTCCCGCACAAAGCACCCCTGACCTGGGTGTTCGCGCACGACCAAACCCTGCGACGGAGGGTGGCGAACACACTGCATCACGCAGTACACCCACACACTCCGAACAAGGGATCACACCATGCGCTCGTTCACCAAAGCTGCTGTCGGCATCGCCACCGCCGGTCTCCTCATCGTCGGCATCGCCGGCGTCTCCTCGACGGCCAGTGCCGCCCCCGAAGCCAAGTCGGCCTCCTCCGGCATCCCGGCGCCGGTCGCCGCGGTTCCCGCCCTCAAAGGCGGCGACACGGGCGTGCTGCTCGACTCCGGATTCACGGACGCGCTCACCTCGCTCGGCCTGACCCCGGGAGTCACCGGCACCGCGACCCTCACCGACGGCGCCGTGCACTTCCCGATCACCGGCGGCTCGGTCGTCTACTGGTCCCCGAAGGGTACATACCGCCCCTACGTTCAGGGCATCATCGAGCACGATGGTTCCGGTCTCTCGCTGACTGCCGGTTCCACCGTCGTGGGCCTCGCCAACTTCACCATCAACCCGGGCAACTCGCTGCTCTACGGCGACGTCTCGGTCAACGGCACCGTTGCCGTCGTGCAGGCGCCCCTGTTCAACCTGCACGGGGGGACGCTCAAGCCGCTGAAGCTCGAGGGTGACAACGCCATCCTCACCGGCACCACGGTGCACATCTCCTCCGCCGCGGCCGACCTGCTGAACAAGACGTTCAGCACGGACGCCGTCAAGCCCGGCCTGCTGGTCGGAACCGCGACCATCACCGCGCAGATCAAGTAGCTCCCGCTCGCTGCGGCGTCCGCAGCACGGGAAGCCCCGCTCGAGTTCGCTCGGGCGGGGCTTTCTGCGTGCCGGGCGGTTATCGGCGCGCGGCGGCAGGAAACGACGAAGCCCCGCTCGAGAGACTCGAGCGGGGCTTCGTGCTGCAGTGGTGGGAGCGACTGAGCACTACGGGAACACGCGACAGCGGGTCGAACGGCTTGTTTCCGCGTGGGATCAGGGCGCTGGGTCGGCTTTCGCACCCACCGGCGAACCTGACGACTCCCTGATCGATACGTCGTCGGAACGGAGGAGACGGTCTCGAACACGCCTCACGGATGAGGAAGTGGACGCTATGCGAACAGCCCGCGCTCAAGGCACCAGCGTCACCGCCCTGGCCCGTCAGTACGGGATACACCGGGGAACAGTTTGGGAGAAAACCCACACATAAGAGCCTCTGAGGGAATGACTGACTACTCCGGATCAATGATCGGTATCCGCGCGACCGCGATGGTGAACCCCATAGTCGTGAGCTGTCGGCCCTGCTGCATCAGGTTCAGCTTGCTGAAGAACGGAAGCCAGTCGCGTCCCTCACGAGTTGAGTTCGCGATAACAGCGAAAGTGACACGATATCGTGACCTGTCCACCGCCTCCTCAGCGCTGGGCACCAATTGCATCCAGACCCCAAGTGATTCCCGAGGTACCTCACCTTCGATGAGCTGGCGAACCTCAGTTCGGAACACTCCATCGTTGATGAATGTAGAGGCGGAAACGCTGCCTTGGGCGAAGAGATGGCTTAGCGTGGCCGAGCGTGACTTTCGCTTGACGTGGATCAGGTCGCCCTCGTCCGAGAGGACATCACAGAACTCAATGCCGCTGCTGGCACCGCCCGGCCGTTTGATCCGCGCATCGAGTTTGAGTAGATGCTCTGGCGAGCTGAGTGCCAGACGAGCGTTATAGTCCGCCTCGACTTCACCTGTGTGCGCTGGCGGAAGATGAATGCGAGCATCTGGCAGCCCCGCAGCAAACGTATCTACCTCCTCAACGAGGGTAGTGCTGACTGCAAACCAGCGACCTTCGATAAGGACGTGAAGCCGGTCATTGAGGCGCTGCTCGGTCACGAGGCACTGATACAAACTCCAGCGTTTGTCGAAGTTTCCTGAGCGCCCGAATCTGATGAAGACGAACCTCGCCTTGAGGTTTTCGAGTGTGATAGAAACGCGCTCGTCTCCGATGCGGCCGAGGTAATCATCGAGATCCAAGTCGTCGTAAACATGACTTCGGGTGCCACCGATCTTGAAGCCATCGATGTCCTCCCAATCGATCGTCTCCGGCATTGCCATGTGAGTTGATCCTGTTGTCCCTGTTCGCAGCTGTTCCACGAGGAGATCGTTGAGTGCTCGGACGCTCGCGCTGTCTCGCACGAGAGCAAGTTGATCGATCCAGCCAAAGTCGGTCTTGTAGTCATCGGCCATGAACGCGCTCAGCAGGTCGTCGCAAATCGCGGGGAGTTCAGACACTGTGGCCGTGACTCCCATCACCAAGGAATCAGCTCCCGCGATTCTCTTGGAAATGGTTTGGTCACGTGGTTCTCCGGTTACCGCACGTAGGATATCTCGCGATACATCAACACCAAACGTTGGCAACTCGGCACTCTTGCTCGCCTGGGTGTTGGTCGACACGACAAGGTCTTCGAACGTCTTGGTATCCAAGCTTCGGATCTGACGTGGGTCGATCCGGTTGAGGGCGACGCGAAGCCCGAACTGGTACTCGATTCTCGACAAGTCGAGCATCGAGCGACCGTAACCGAAGGTCAGCGCAAAGATGCGTCCACTTGTACGCAGGAGCAACAGTGCTGATGCCGACGCAACCCGGATACCGCTTAGGTCTTCAGCAAGCACTGGCTGCACGAAGCCGACCCAGGCTGGCACTGACTGGCGGGGCTTGATGTAGTAGAAACGCCCATCGACACCGGTGGAAGAAGCTACGTCAACCGGGACACTGATTTTGTCTTGGTCAAGTGCGTCCTCGAAGTCGCTGACCACTTCGCGGAGGAGATAGAAGGTAAGCCGTCTTGCTTTCATGAGATTCTTCTCGATGTACCCGCGAATCGCTGCGACCGATTCGTGAGCCCGGCTCGGCGTGTGCGTTCGGCGCTCATGCGAGGTTCTTGTACGTCGCCTTGAACACGGCCTCTTCCAGCCAGCGCTTGAAGCTCTCGTTGTCTTGGAATGCCTTGAACAGTTGCGTTTCGTCAACGATCAGGCTGAGCATGGCCTTGCTAAGGGCCCGGTTGCTCTCCACACGGGCATTGGCGGGATCATTGTTGGCTTGTGCGTTCCGGTAGGCCTCGTCTTCAGCAACAAGCCGTGGTATCTCCTCGGCGATGCGGCGTTGGATGCGGTCTGCGTCTTCCCAATCGATGTTGCCAAAGTGGTCGTTGAAACTTCTGACAATCTCCGAGAGCTTTTCCAGCTCGGGGTCGCCCTTGTGGCCACCGCCATCAGCAGGCACCGGGTCAAGAGTGCCGTCTTCGTCATCAAGGACGAGTTTCATCGCGACGGTCTTCTCGACACGGTAAGACTCCAGGTCGATGTTCTCGAGGATGCCTGCGGCGAGATCTTCTTCCTTCGGGGCAGGGAGCTTGGGTACGAGGTTGTCGAGGAAGATCGCGCGCTTCTCCCACTCGACGCTTCCATAAGGCAGCACGCTGGAGAGAAAGTTGTATGTGCGCAGGAAGGCTTTCGCGTCCCCTTTGAACCTGACTTGGTCATCTTCGTCAGGCAGCTCAACATATTCGGCCACGCACGCGTCGAGGAGCGGGTCAAGATGTTCTCGACCCACACCCTCCAGCCAACGGGCGACAAAAGTGTCGACGTGCTCAGGCGTGTAGATACCGAAGCCATCGAGGTCGTTGATGAGGTCGTGCAGCTTGTTGGCGTCGGTCTCTTCTGAAAGCACCGTGGTGCGGTAGTAAGGATCGAAGGCACGCTTGATGTCGTCCGCGTCATTTGCGAAGTCGAGCACGAAGGTGTCGCGCTTGGCGGGGTGCGCCCGGTTGAGGCGCGAGAGCGCCTGCACGGCAAGCACTCCCGACAGGGTCTTGTCGACGTACATCGTATGCATTAGCGGCTCGTCGTAACCGGTCTGGAATTTGTTGGCGACGACAAGGATCCGGTAGGGATCGTCCTTGATCTTGTCAGCGATCGCCGCCGACGGAAAGCCATTCAAACTGGACTCGGTAACCTTGCCGCCCATGTAGTCGTGTTCCCCCGAGAATGCGACGATGACTCGGTACGGACTCTTGCGAGCAGCCAAGGCATCGTGCACGGCATGGAAGTACTCGATGCAACGCGGGATCGATGGCGTCACGATCATGGCGCGTGCCTGACCCGCGATCTTCTGCTTAGTAATCACCTGGTCAAGGAAGTGTTCAACCATGATCTGTGATTTCTGGGCGATCGCGTGCTGGTTTCCTTCGACGTATGCACGCAGCTTCTTCGAGGCGCGCTTGGCATCGAACTCGGGGTCGTCGGCGACGGTCTTCATCAGTTTGTAGTAACTGCCGACCGGGGTGTAGCTCGCAAGCACATCCATGATGAAGCCCTCTTGGATTGCCTGCTTCATCGTGTACGAGTGGAACGGTCTATAGCTGACGGTGCCGTCAAGGTTCGCGACCGGCTCACCGAACATCTGAAGTGTCTTGTTCTTCGGGGTCGCAGTGAACGCGAAGTAGCTCGCGTTGGTCAGCATCTTCTTGCTCTCGATGATCGCGTTGATCTGATCCTCGAACGTGACCTCGTCGTCTTCGGCCGTTTCGACCGCCGCAAGTGCTCGCGAGACAGAAGCTGACGTCTTCGATCCTTGAGAGGAGTGAGCCTCGTCGATGATGATCGCAAAAGTACGGTCTCGGTGCCCTACTCCGATGTCGTCGAGGATGTAGGGGAACTTCTGCACGGTGGTGATGATGATCTTCTTGCCGTCGGTGATCGCGCGGCGCAGGTCGCCCGACCTGTCGGCGTGCATCACGGTGGAGCCGACTTGCAGGAACGATTTGATCGTCTGAGTGAGTTGGCTGTCGAGGAGGATGCGATCGGTGACGACGATGATCGAGTCGAAAGCGACCTTGCCGTCGTGCGCCGCCTCGGTGAGTTGGTGGGTGAGCCAAGCGATGGAGTTTGACTTACCGCTGCCCGCCGAATGCTGGACCAGGTATTTGCGACCGGCACCATGAGCGGCAACGTCGGCGAGGAGGTTGCGGACGACGTCGAGCTGGTGAAAGCGCGGGAAGATTGCCTTGCGGGACTTCTTGCCGGTCTTGGGGTTCTTCTCCTCCACTATTTGCGCGTAGTTCTCGATGATCCCGGCGAGACTGGCAGGGGCGAGGATGCGTCGCCACAGGTAGTCAGTCTTGAGCCCATCAGGGTTGGGTGGGTTGCCTGCGCCGTCGTTGTAGCCCTGGTCGAACGGCAGGAACCATGACGACTTTCCCGTGAGGTCGGTGCAGAACTTCACCCGCTGGTCATCAAGCGCGAAGTGCGCGATTGTGCGTCCGAACCCGAACAGTGGATCGCGAGGGTCTCGGTCGCGCCGATACTGCTCGACGGCGTCGTCAACGGTCTGGTTGGTGATGTTGTTCTTCAGCTCGAACGTGAAGATCGGTAACCCATTGACAAAAGCCACAAGGTCGATCGCGTCACCGGTCGCACTGACACTGTGGTGCACCTGCCGGGTGATGACGAATCGATTGGTTTCGAACTGCTCGGTGGCTTTCGCGTTGCCGTCTGTGGGCGTCGGGTAATAGAGGTCAAGGTGGTGGCCGAGATGGTCGATGCCGTTGCGGAGCAGATGCACGACGCCGCGCCGTGTGACCTCGCCCTGGAGCCGTGCGAGAAACTTATGGCGTGTCGGCGATGGGGCCGCCAACCCGAGCGACTCAACGAGCTTCGGCTGTGTCCCTTCGACGAACGCGGCAAGCTCGCCTATGTCAATCGCATACGAGGCATTGAAATCCTCGGGCACGCCCTCGACCCAGCCACCTTCGACCATCTGGTCGACGATGAGCGCTTCAAGGCTCTCTTCGTTGAGTCGCCGCACGCTCACTGCCCATGCTCCGTGTCCCATTTCAGGGTGATCTTGAGCTCGTGACCCCATGCATAATCGGTGGTGATCTTCTGCGCCTGCCCAAGCACGATGCTCGGTGCAATGCCTAACGCGGCGGCGAGGTCACGCACCTCAGTGATGTTGCGGCTAGCGGGCAGTCGGTCACGGTACTCGACGGGTACGAGTGTGCGCGATGCGAACTCGTCAGCCTCATCCTCTGCCCTGTCGCCGGCACCTTGTAGGAAAACCGTCGTGTGGTCGTGCAACAACACGTGTCCAAGTTCATGGAAGAGCGTGAACCAGAGCTGGTCATCCTTCTTGCCGCGCACGGAAAGCTGCACCACCGGATGCCCCGCAATCCAACGGGTTGCGCCGTGCACGCCGAACCCGGGGATCGGTGGGATCAGGCATAACGCGACGCCGACACTTCGTAACAACGCTTCCGCCTCGGCAATCGCCGCAACAGGATTCGGCTGCGCCGTCAACGCACGCAACTGCGGGATCAACGCTTCAAGACCGGCCTTGTCGAAGTCAGGTAAATCATCGATCTTGGCCTGCCGCTCACCGAGTGCAAGCCACGTTGCGCGCTCATGTGTCTTATCGGCTTCAAGCACGGCCTTGCGGTAGGCGACTTTCGCGTGCACCCAGGTTGCGTCGAACGCGTCGAGGTGACCAATGCCGAGAATTGGCAACAGTTCACGAACCGCCCCCACTTTGTCGCGCACGGGCGCGGTGATGAACTCCCACTTGCGCAGGTACGCCAAAGGAAAGAGCTTGGCCTGTTCATACTGCGCGGCCAGCTTGTCTTCCTCCGCAAGACGCGCGAGGTCTTCGCGGTACCCGGCCTCAAAGCTATTCCAAATCCGTGCAGGGATGCCCGTGACGCGCTCCAACCCGAGGGCAATCGTCGCCGACAGCGGAGCCTTTCCGGAGAGCAACTCGGAGACGTGCTTGGGGGTGACGTCGAGGCGACGTGCCAGTTCGGCGGCGTTGATGCCGTGCTCTTCGAGCCATTCTTCAATGTGCTCCCCGGGAGCAACGGCGTAGTTCGGTAGGGCGGTCATGGCGGGCTCCCTTCTTAGGATGTCTTGATTGTCAGCGTTTGTGATAGTCGATGATTTCAACGACGAGCACTGTGATGGTTCCCTCATCGGGATTCACGATGAGCCTCCAGTTGGCAGTCAGCCTCCCGGACCACTGCCCCGATCGGTCGCCGATCAACTCTTCCCACCTGCCAGTGAAGAACAGCAGGTCGCCCATCTCGGCGGCCCGGCGCAACTCGTCGAGACGCAGTCGCAGAGCTTTCGCCACCTGCGCACCGAGCTTGCGCTGCATATGGCGCTCGTCGGTGCATCGGCGTTCCAACTCGTTGTCCGCGTATCGTAGCTCCATCGTGTTACCTAAATCGTAACACTCAAAGCGCGGATTCGGAAGACTGCGGCATCACTCATCGCCAGCCTCCGCAATCTCGTCTGGTTCCGCCTCGGAGTCAGCAACGAGGTCAACGACGTCTGGAGCGTCCGGCAGTGTTGTCGCAATTGCCCGCACGTCGACTTGTCCCGTTACGGCGTCGGCGATCAAGCGTGTGCGGAACTCCTGTAGCAGTGAAATCTCACGTTGCACCCGAGATCGTACCGGTGCAGTTTCAGCATGCTGGTCCTTGATCGTGCGCACAATACGGTGCTGCTCTTCAATCGGGGGAAGCGGCAACACGATAGCGCCAAAACCCTCGTAGTAGAGGCGCATGAAACCCGATGAACCCGTGCCAAGCCCATTTGAACGTCGGCGAAACTCGGCCATCGCTACATCCGTCTTAAAGAGCGAAAGGTAGAAGTCAGCGGATAGTCCCTGCGAGACCGTCATTGTCGCGTAGTCAGGACTCACAAGTCCTTTCCTATCCGCAACACCAAACAGTCCGATCGCTGCACGCATTCGATTCATTACCAACTCGCCAGGTAGGACAATCTTGTAGCCGACGAGACTCTCTGATGGGATCGGCGTTGCGGTAAATTCCTTCGCATCAACGAGTCCTTCCCGCATACGCAACGAAAGCAGCCCTTCAGTTCCAGTTGCGCTCCGCCGATCTATCTCCCTAAACAGTCGCTTAGCTGGCACGATGTCCCAGCGCGATGGGATTGACCCTAACCACGGAATTCGGTTTTCTCCTCTTGCACCGATCGACCCAGCAAGGTCGTTCGCCACAGCCCGATCCATCTCTTCGAGGCGGGCGATGAGGCGGCGCTTGGCAGCGATGGCCTTGTCGATGCGGGCGTTCGCGTGGGCGAGGTACTTCACGATCGCCGCCTGCTCCTCCGCCGGTGGGAGCTTCACCTCGATGTTACGCATTCGCGGAATATTCAGATCCCACTGGCCGATCCTGACCCCGTCGGAAGCTGCGCCGAACTTGGCTACGAAGGGTTTGCTGCGAAGCAGGTACTCGCCGAAGCGGGGTACCGCGAAGTCAGCTTCAAAGACGAAGTAGGCGGGACTGACGATGCCGTCAACCGGCGCGAGGCCGAGTGACCCCTGCCAAGCCTTCATTTTGTTGATGACAAGGTCTCCCGTGCGAGCAACCTTGTAATTACTCAGATCTTCAGGGATTACGTTGTGATTCGTATCCTCAGCGGAACGTACAAAGACGCCTCGTTCACGTGCAACGGTGAGCAATGGCAGATCGACACGGTTCCGCTCACTTCGCGGCACCAGCAACGAGCGCAACGAACGTGTCTGCCAACCATGCTCAGCGCGGTTAGCCGGTCGGAGTGCGAAGATTCCGTCGGCCATCACTCAGCCTCCGCGATTCCCGCGACACGGAACAGGTCATCGGGGTTCCACACTTGTTTGGCGATCTCTCGGTACAGTTCACCGCGCTCGGTGATCGAGGCCGCAGTGAAGGTTTCGTACGGGCGAAGATCAAGACCTGAAGCCGCGACGAACCTCATGAAGCCCGGGTTCTTCTCGTATGCCTGAGGGTCAAGCGACGCCGCGAGGAGGTTCTGTGAGAAGTAGCGGGGACGCTTCGCAGCAAACGAATCGTCTCCGTAACTGGCGTTGTGTTGCTTGGGCAGCAGGAGCAAATCACCGACGCGATTGCGATGCCTAGCGAAGTCGGCCTCATGGGCGAACTCGTCGGTGTGCTGCTCGGGGTGGTTCGACCAGATGTGCTCGACTTCGTACTTCACACTCGCACCGCCGGTTAGTTCGACGTAATTCGATGCCTGCCCAGCGGCAACCGTGATGTGGTCGGTCAGGCGTGCAAGGATCCGGTGGAGCTGGCTACGATTCTGCTGGTGCACATACAGGTCACTATTGGAGTCGAACGTCTCGGGTTCCCCAGCTAGGTAGCCATGAAGCTCGGCCCCAAGTTCGGGCGCGCTGAGCCCTCGAAGCCGAAACATGAGAACAGTCATGCCGTACTGCATCGTGGAATAGTCGGTGGCACGGAAGTTCCAGATACGCCAGGCGAGCAGAATATCGACGAAGCGGCTGACTAGTTCCAGCTTCGTGTCGATAGTGTCCGCGTCATCGCCCACGACCAATGGTGCGAGCAGCATCTGATTCTGCAAAGTGAAACGGTTGTCAGCGTTGTACCGGACGAACCGCAGTGGGCTCGTCGCATCAGCCGCTACTTCTGCCTTGGTGATCCGCTCGTACTGACGCGCATAGAAGTCGAGATCGCGAGTCACGAAAGCGCTGAACGCATCGGCTGATGTGAGCCCGATCCTTTGGGAGTCGTTACGCAGCCAGCGGTGAAATTCGGTACCGATCCGATCCCAGTCCTGTGGCCTGGCGTCTTTCTTGCGCTCACGAATCTTGGTGGAGTACTGGCTACGCAGCCAGGTCTTGAGAAAGTCAGAACTCAAGCCGTCACCGAGGTCATCGAATCGACGCATCCTGGAACGCCACAGTTCGTTAGCCTTCGCGCGGGGGGATCCGTCGTCAATATTTGAGAGCAAGTAGCCCTTGAGCATGTCCGCCGGAGTGAGCTTGAGGCCACGGTCATTCATCGTCTCGAAGATCGCGTAGGCATCGTCGTCGTTGTAGGCAGTGATCTGGACGATCTGAACGCGATCTTTGAACCAGTCAATGAAGTACGGAAGCACGTTACCCTTGAGCTCATCCGGGAAGAGAGCGTCGATCTCACCGTAGCGAGCAACCAAGGTATGTACCGATTCAACCGCTTCAACCGGGGCGTCGTACTCTCCGTACTCGAACAGGCCATGCATACAGTCGTTTCGGTCGGCGACGTCGAGGTTGAAAGACTTCTCCCCGTAAGCCTCCGAATAGATCAACTCATCGACCTTCACCTCGGAGGTGCCGAGCTCCGACTGGAGGCGGCGCAGGTAGGTGAGGAACAACGTCAAGGTAGTGAGGCGCTGCTGCCCGTCAACAACGAATGGCTGGCTACCCTTCTGTGAGACGATGATCGAGCCGAGGAAGTAGCCGGGGTATTCCCCGACGGCCGTGCGCTTGTGGTCCGGGCTGTATAGCTGCAAGAACTTTGCAGTCAGGTCGGTAACAAGTTCAGCGAGTTGCTTGGCCTCCCACTTGTACTCGCGCTGGTAATAGTCGATCGAATACTTCTTGTCTTTGAGCACCTCGGCGATGGTCTTGGCAACGCCGTCAATACTGTTGGCCCGTTCGCTCATGCTTCACCGCCCGCGATCTCGGCGATCAGGTCATCGGTTTCGGCTTCAAGCGCGCGAATGTCAGCCTGGATCTCAGCGAGCGTGCGCATCGGCGCTGGCTTGTAGAAGTGCCGGGCGAACGAGATCTCGTAGCCGATCTTCGTTTTCGAATCGTCGATCCATGCATCCGGGGCGTACGGCGTGACCTCGCGGCGGAAGAACGCCTCGATGCCGTCGGTGTGCTCTCCCGAGGGCTCAGTGAGCGGTACCTGCTCGGTGTCGCGAAGCTCAGTGTCGGGTTCGTACTCGACCACACGGTTGCGACCATCGATCACGGCCTCGTAGCGACCGTGGAGCGGGTCAGGTGTCGCGGCGTACGGCAACGCTTTCTTGATGACAGGCGGGGCCAGCTCGTCGCGGACGCCGTCTTCTTTGAGTTGCTTGATCTCCTTGACCGTGTAGACCCTGTTCGGGTCGATGCCTTGAATACGTAGTGGTCGCTCGACGGTGATCTTGGAGTACCCGAAGTCAACGCCATCGAACACCTTCGAGCGGTCAGGGTCGCCGTACTCGTCGAATGCCTTGAAGGCTTCGAGAACTTTGTCGGCATCGGTGGCGCTGACTTCGACACCCTTCTCACCGAGGTTCTTGCGCAGAGGCGTGTTCCAGCCCGTCGCGTCAATGAGCTGGACCTTGCCCTTTCGACGCTCCTCCTTGCGGTTGGAAAGAACCCACACGTATGTGGCAATTCCAGTGTTGTAGAACATCTTGAGCGGTAGGGCGACGATCGCTTCGAGCCAGTCGTTCTCGATGATCCAGCGGCGCATGTTGCTCTCGCCCTGGCCAGCATCGCCGGTGAACAGTGACGAGCCGTTGTGTACAGACGCAATACGGGAGCCACCTGGCGTGTCCCGCTTCATCTTCGAAATCAGGTTCGCAAGGAACATCAGCTGGCCGTCGCTACTGCGGGTGACGAGCGAGTATTCGTTATCCCCGTCGTGGCTGACCACGAACCGCGGGTCGATGATCTTCTTCGCTCCGCCAAGGCGGTCCTGGTCGGTCTTCCAGCTCTTGCCATACGGCGGATTGGAGAGCATGAAGTCGAACTCCTGACCCGCGAAGGCGTCGTTCGACAGCGTCGAGTACTCCGGGCCACCCTTGATGTTGTCCGCTGCCGAGCCCTCCCCCTTGAGAATCAGGTCGGCCTTCGCGATGGCATACGTCTCCGCGTTGATCTCCTGCCCGTAGAGGTGAGTGGAAATCTTCTTGCCCGCGGGCTCCGTGAGGTGCTTGAGCGTTTCTTCAGCGACGGTGAGCATGCCACCGGTGCCCATCGCGCCGTCATAGAGGCGGTAGGTGCCCGACCGGATCGTGTCGGCGATCGGCTCGAACATTAACCGCGTCATTAAGCGCACCGCGTCACGCGGTGTCCAGTGCTCGCCCGCCTCTTCGTTGTTCTCTTCGTTGAACCGACGCACCAGCTCTTCGAAGACGGTGCCCATCCCGTGGTTGTCGAGGCCGGTTGGCGAGAGGTCAAGATCAGATGACAAGAACTTCTCTATCAGCGCGCCGAGGGCGTCGGCCTTGGTCAAGCGAGGAAGTTGATTGCGGAACTCGAAGTTGTCGATGATCTCCTGCACGTTCTGCGAGAAGCCATCTAAGTAGGCCTCGAAGTTCTGTCGCAAGCGGGTGGCGTTCGCTGTGTTTCGCAGGTCTTTCAGGGTGAAGCCGGAGTGATTGTAAAAATCCTGCCCAGCCGCCTGACGCAGCGGGCCATCCTGATTGGCGATGCCTGCGCCATCGAGAGTCTCCTTCATCTGCCTGACCGCGTCGCGAGTTGGCTCCAACACGCTGTCGAGGCGTCGGAGCACAGTGAAGGGCAGGATCACGTCGCGATACTTACCGCGCACATACAGGTCGCGAAGAACGTCATCAGCGATGCTCCAGATCAACGAAACGATCCGTGCATGGTTGATTGAGTTACTCGGCAACTGCTGTCGTCCTTCGATTCGCGCTGGGTAGGTCTGACGCGAAGTGCGTTCGACTGGCTGCACAACGGATCGCGTTGGAGCAGACAGAGGCACACCTCGCTCGATGACCCGTGGGCTACCACCAACATTCTCTCAGGGTTCTACCCGGACCCATACCGACGAGTATGGAATTACGCTGGCCTTACCGACAGCGAGATAGAGGCAGCTGATGAGCGAAAGTCGAAGAGGCCCAGGGCGGCCAGCGTATGACTCCAAGCAAAAGCTAATGGCTGCGACCTGCGCACTTCTTGCCGAGCGAGGCTTCGAAGCGACGAGTCCGCTGATGATTCAGCAGCGCTCAGGTATCGGTCACGGCAGCATGTATCACCACTATCAAGGCAAGGACGCCCTCGCCCTGGGTGCGATCAGCCACATGCGCGGCCAGGCCATCACGTTCCTCGAAGGCCAGCTCCAACAGGGTGCTGTGTCTGATCCGGACGCTGTGCTCGAGCGCGTCACCACGGCACTGGAACGATTGTTCGCACGGCGAGAGGGTCAGGCACTGATTCGACTACTGGCCGACTCGGTCGCCGGAGCGATCAAGGCTCTGGCGGTGTCCATACAAGATTGGCTCGACGAGATCCGAACGACAATCATCGTAGGGCTCCGCAACGATCAGCCCGGTGACGACCCCGAGATTGCGGACGGTGCCGCTCGTCTCCTCGCTCCAGAGTTCGAAGCTCGCGCCGAAGAACTGCTCAGTACCGCGCTTGGTCGGGGCCTCCGGCATCTTCCACGGTTGGCGCTGTTACCGAATTAGTAGAAGCCGAGTAGCCGGGCCTGCGTGCAATTCCATACGTACTAGTACGGATCCTCGCTTGCAAGACGCGTGGCAGCTCAAACGATGGACTTCTGGACCAGAGTAATTCCGACCTGAGTCATGTTCCGGGGAACGCGTGCGCACCTACTGGGTATGAAGACACCAGAGAGATACTTGCGGCTGAGGATGACGCGGCGGGATGATCCAGACGTGGCTCGGCTGGTCGAGCTGATCTTGAACATCACCGAAGCCCGATACCAAGCACACGTCGACGGCGATCCCGACCCTTACGGGCTGTCACCACCCGATCAGTTCACCGCCCGCAGTCCGACTACTTTCGCTACACCGACTGCTTCCGATCCGGAGAGCCGGCGCGGTACCGTGGAATAGTAAGAATCCCGCGTACGGGGTGTCGTGGTCTCAAACCTCACCGGCATCAACTGGTGGGCAACATATTCGAAGATCATCCGGTAGTCATGCTGTGTGGTCGGGCTTACAGTCTTCGGGCTCATCTCACGATCGACACCTCATTCCGCCTTCAGTGGCGGTGCGGGATCGTTTGAGATCTCAAGGAGCCCCCATGACCATAACTATCGCGCCACCCGACACCGATACCCCACCGATGCACGCGGTGACCTACCTTCGCGTCTCCACCCGTGAACAGGCCGAACGAGGTGGAACCGAGGAAGGGTTCTCGATCCCGGCGCAGCGAGAAGCGAACCATCGCAAAGCGGACGACCTCGGCGCACGGGTCGTGCGGGAGTTCATCGACGCGGGCGAGTCCGCGCGGTCTGCTGATCGCGACGGGTTGCAGGAGATGCTCGCGTTCATCCAAGCCACCCGGGTGCAGGTGTGCATCGTGCATAAGCTTGATCGTCTCGCACGTAACCGTGCCGACGACGTGCAGATCCACCAAGCACTCCTCGCTGCAGGAGTCACGCTGGTGTCGGCGACGGAATCGATCGATCAGACACCGTCAGGGATGCTGGTGCACGGGATCATGTCCTCGATCGCAGAGTTCTACTCCCGCAATCTCGCCACCGAAGTCACGAAAGGGTTGACGCAGAAGGTCGCGCAGGGTGGCACACCGATGCGTGCACCCGTCGGCTACCGCAACATTCGATACATCGATGACAACGGCCGCGAAGTCCGCACAGTCGAGGTTGATCCCGACCGGGCACCTCTCATCCGGTGGGCATTCGAGCAGTACGCAACCGGTGAGACCTCGGTCGTACAGCTCCTCCACGATCTCACCATGCGAGGCCTCACAACGTTGCCGTCACCGAATCGTCCGGCGAAGCCGCTGGGGCGGAACACGCTCTACAAGCTACTCATCAACCCGTACTACGCCGGAATCATCCGCTACAAGGGCGCATTACATCCCGGCGCTCATGAACCACTCGTCACCCCGGAGCTGTTCGACCAGGTGCAATCGCTGTTGAAGGCGCGCAGCGCCAGAGCGACCCGACACGTCCGCCATGCGCATCA
>Ga0247765_1000826_pt1 | contig 19780 bp, 16 predicted proteins | sample UWRJL106311C6_FD_179949 | JGI IMG/M metagenome (GOLD analysis project Ga0247765, IMG submission 179949) | Plant litter microbial communities from Arlington Agricultural Research Station in Wisconsin, United States - UWRJ-L106-311C-6 | ecosystem: Environmental > Terrestrial > Plant litter >... | reverse complement strand
GTACTGCTCCGACCGCGCCGCAGCCGAAGGAACCGGGGGAGCCCGAGGGACTCTTCTACCCACGGTAAACGTCCTACCGTCCAACTATCCAATCCATGCGTCCTGCCAGCTCGTTACGTAACGCCGCCTAGACGACGGGCGTTTCGTCATCTCCAAGACGACCTGTAATTTACTCTCGAGTGCGTTCTTGTTTAGAATAACGGGCGCCATCGAAAATCTCGAGTTGCATGCGTGTTGCCGTCCTAGGCCGCCTTGCGGCTCTTCATGACCAACTATTCAACCGCGGCCCATAGGGGTTCCAACATCTGCCGACTCCCGAGGGAGCCGTCGATTGGGCCACCAAGTCCCAGCATGCATATGCATAGTTGTCAGCTGTCGGGCCGTTTGACCACCTGCAGATGCACACCGAGTTTTTTTGCTCCGTGCGGGACATGCATGCTACATGGTAGGTACCTTCACTGCAAGGCGGGGTACAATTGCCCGCACAACCATTGGGGGTATGCCTATCTGTTATCAGTGTATATAATTAGGTGCACTTTCAGCCCTTCCAAGGGCTGCCGTTCCGAAACCAAACATTCTGCTTGGCGACCAACTCCAAGAGCACACCTTACCTCGACCTGAGCCATCGAAACATGGAATTATGCGAGTTTTGCAGCCAGATCGTCCGAACGGCTTCTGACCCGAGCATTTCAGTCAGGCAGCCTGTGTTTGCAAAGTTGCCAAATCAACCGGGGACAAAAAGTTGCCAGTTGTGTCAGTTGCTGGACAGATACGCAAGCGCCAAAAACCTGCACTTTTGGAGACACTGCGAGGAATGCGTGGGATGGCTCAAACGTGAGGAGATCTGGGTCGATGATAACCATCATTTCAGTCCAAGGTTTACGGGGATAACCATGGAAAAGAGGACAGGATCTCGCTTGGGTCATCAACATCATCACGCCACCAGAGTCGAACTTGCGGTGTGGGCAGAGCCAGGTTCGTAGGGCCGTTACCATCCAATCAGAGAATCAGGAGCTCACCTGAGCTCATCTTTGCAAAATAGGAAGCAAAGCCGCAATCAGCGGCGCAGTTACCACACGACGACCCCTTGTCAACAACGAACCCGGGGCAATCGCTACCTCATTATTGGACCCGTGGCTCAACATCTGTCTGTCGAGACACGCTCAGTGCAGCCTTGCCCTTTCCGGCAAACGCCTGGATGACAAAGAGGGTGTGCCGCTCCCAACTCGAATTCTATACGTTGGTCTGGGACAAGACCCATCTTCTGTCAAAGTGGTCGACTCCAAAGGTTTGGTTGGGAGGTACTGTGCGTTGAGTCATTGTTGGGGCCCGCCCGACAAGAGACCCTTCCGCACAACTAAGGATAACCTGCAAAGAGTAATGGCAGGAGTCCCTGTGGCTGAGCTGCCCAGGACGTTTAGGGAGGCAATTGCTATCACACGAGCCATCTGGCTCGACTACTTGTGGATCGACAGCCTCTGCATCGTGCAGGATGACAAGGACGATTGGGACAGAGAGTGTGTGAGCATGGGTCAGCTGTACGAGAAGGCCCTGCTAGTCATTGCAGCCGCTGGTTCCCCAGACTCTACCCGGGGGTTGCTCGACATTCCTAGGCACCCTGAGTTCTCCATTCGGGTTCCTTACCATTCCCCCGGTGACAGGGAACCGGGACACATTAACATCACCATTCTCAGCCACCTTCATCAGGAGCCAGATTTCGGCCCCCTGATGAAGCGGGCATGGGCGCTGCAGGAATGGTGTAAGTCTTCATCCCGCTTAATCTCCGTGTGGGACGGTATCTGAAGTGGTGGAGAAGGCTGACGGTTCCGTATCACGCCTCACAGCTTTTGCGCGGAGACTAGTATCGTTCATGCCCGGAGGCATCACGTTTGTGTGTAGGCAAAGCCGCGGAATTGACGAAAAGTGGAACGATCAAGATATTCGCACTAGCATTCCCTTCGTCCAGGACCCTACCTCCACCGAAGAATGGCTTCGCCTTCTTGAGATGTATTTGCTTCGCCTCCTATCGTTCCATAAGGACCGAATACCGGCATTGATGGGCATTGTTTCAGAGATGGAGAAGAAGCGGTCGGATAAGTTCGTCCATGGAGTGTGGGAGAAGGACCTGAGGGAACAGTTAATCTGGATGCAAACAGAGAAACATCCCGAAGACACTACTGCACTTGGCGAGCAGGATCTCCCGGATCTGCCATCTTGGAGCTGGGCTGCACTTGCCGGTGTAAAAATGTTTCTACCCGAGTTACTTCCCGCGGGTGTCGTTGCAAAGCCCAAGGCGCAGCATGGCAGTCGTGCGTTTGGGGGTGGCTGCCACCTAGACCAGACATCACAAATTGTCAGGACCACTGGCATTCTTCACCGTTCGACCCTGGCGCGGCGGGCATCAGGGGAGCTACAAAGACCAAGTATATGCTGCGTCGAAGTTCTTGTCGCTCATAATGGTTCTTATAAGCCGGAGGAGCGAATGATGGCCGCGCAGTTTGGCGGCGACGGTAGTTACTACCTACCTTATCTTGTTACCACGGAAGGCATGCAGAACACGGAAGCAGGAAATCAGGGGCTTGTCATTTTTGATCGAGACGTAACCGAGACCGGAAACTTCTTCATCCTGCCACTTCTTCTCACCCCAAGGGAGGAAGAAAATGACCCCATGTGAGTCTCTTGAGCCGGATTCTCATTAACAGGTACTCACATTCTCTGACCACCCAGGTACTGTACGCGTGGCACCCTGAAGCCGAAACATCCTCACTGGAGCCACGGAAGAGAGGTGAGCCGAAGATGTCTCTGTTGGCTCGTCCGAACACATTCTCTGACCAAAACAGCGGCCATGCAGAGCCGTCTTGAACATGGCCCGCGGAACCCACGTCATCTGGGCCCTGGTTCTTGTGCCTGCGAATACTGTGAGCACTCAATTTCGAAGAGTAGGGCTGGCAATGATGTACCCATGGCGGTTCAAATGGAGGAAGGAAGACGAGGTGCAAATCGAGATTGTGTAGGACAAGTTTTCCCTACAAACATGGCTTTCGGCTGGGTGGTTCTTGGCTTTCGGTTGGGCCCAAGACATTTTTTGCCGGAGCATCGATGTCAATGTTGATTGGAGCCACACTATCGCGAATACACCTATCACACCACCATAAAATCGACGCCACCATTTTCCCGGCCCATGCTTCATGCGCCGCTTCTCTCGAAATTGGTAGTCAGAACTGGCAGGCGTGAGAAGCGAGGTGGCAAGGCAAAATGCGATGATTGGACAGACTTGGACTATCCCGAGGCCAATATGGAACCGGCATCGGAGGAAGACACACATTGTGTGTCTAGTTGGCAAGCCAAAGCCGGTTGTCAAGGGCAGCAAACCAAGCATGGGGCCAAAACAAGTGGGGTCATAGTCACAGATCCCACAGGCCAGGTAACTTTTCAGTTTTTCGCCAGTCGCGGCTCGCTAACGCTTTGCAGCGTCGATGCGCCGATTTGCATCCTGCTTCGATACCGTATGCCAAGCCGAAAGCCCCAGCTCCTTTCAAGTTGGATCCAAATCCCCACAGGTCTTTAGAATGTGACTGCCCACATCCTTGACGGCTTGACCTCCAATACCTTTCTGGTCGGGAGAGAGAACGAGTTCCTGTGCCATCTTCGGACTCTGTCCCACAACCTTCGACTGATGGAGACTACGAAGAAGTCCTTGTCCGGATTCAGCATCCCGCCGGCCCTCTATCGGATTTTGACCAGAATCTGCGCTTGCCGGTCTAGGTCAGACTGGACGCCTCTCGGATAGCCTGAGTCAACCCACTAGAGCGCTGGTCAAGCTTCTGTGCTGCTACCAGCAAAAAAGCCTTGTTCGAATTCGTTGTCAACTTCCTACCCGACGTTAGCCCTAGCTATTACGGATTGAATGTCCCAGTCTCTGGGCCTCTTATTACATGGTGATTATTTTTAAAGCACTTCGGTTACTCTAAATTGACTCTGCTTAAAGTGTTTCTTTCTGCTAAAAAAGCTGAAATTACCACTTCCCTAAGGCATATCAAAAGCTATTCAGAAAGGGGCTCGTTTACTTCCTGAATAAATTTTACTAAACCTGGCTTTTTATGCCGAGAAATTCAGCAAGCTCCACTTTTCTTCTCTATCTAATAAAACTTTCATATATCTGCTAAAGGATTTTACTCACTGCCTTAATACTCTTTAACAACCGCCAGCTTAAGAAGGGATAATTAAACTCTTTCTAGACTGGACCACTTGTCTGGTTGAGGTGCAGTTGGATGTGTTTTCTCTGCCTCTACCCCACCAATAAAACGACGTCTTGGCAGCGTCAATGTTAAGGTCGGTCGTCGACTTGCAAGTGCCCTGTATTTTTTCTTAGGCACAAGCATCGTGTTGTGTACCCCGCGACGATGTTTCCCTAGAGTGAAAGCTTAGGCTATCGAGGCCACCCGAGGGGCCCCAATTTAAGTCTGAGGTGTTCCTGGACGGGCCGAGGAGGCAGAAATCTGCATACAGCAGTTAGCGGGCAAGTCAACCGCTCTGGCGATGCTTAGCAACAAGGGCGCGAGAAGATTGGTTATGCTGCCGTCGCTGGCGGAATGCGTTTTCGGAACCTATTACGTGGTTAGGTGGGCGTGGCCAGATTGCATCGAGAAGAAACAACATTGATTGCAAAGGTTGTGTAGCATTCTAGTTCAATTCAAGAGGTGATCGCCGCCGTGTGGGTGGCACCTTGGAGTTCTCGCTGGCTCAAACCTCGGCACTATGCTTGGCTCTGGTGCAGCAACATAGAAACAAGCCTCAGACGCGGCTTTGCTACCACGGTTATTGGTATGCTCAGCTTCTTCGGCGGAGGCCCACCAATATGTTTTCGATCGGTGCCATTTCTTGCGCATTGAGTGCTGGTCGCTTGCCGTCCCAAGCTCTGCGCCGCAATCCTCCGTTCCTTTCACGCCGGTCACACCGCAAGTTTGGAAAAAATTGTGGCACAGTAGTTGCTTGGCTGATCTGCTAAACCAGTTGGGGCACCAGACCCCAAGTCCAAGTGGTGGTTAATGTCCACGTCGAGTCTTCAGTGGAAACTGGTCACGATGGCCTCCCAGGACGGCAACCAGAGAGATGAGGACATTGACACAACAACTCTGTTGGAGAAGCCACAGGATTCCAAAGGAAGGGTACTGTTAGCCGGATTAGTTTTACGATTCTTACCGCCTCACTCGCGCTGAAATGCTATACTTCTTGGATTGAACTGTATCTTCCTATTCAAAGGGCGCTAACCGTCCTACGAGACTGGTTTCGATTTAGACCTATGTAAGTCTACTCTCGCTATACTTCCATCCCTGAATTATAAGGCCGGCAACTGACCTCCTCGGCTTCTCCTCCCGCTCAACTTTCCAATCAATCCATTGCCAACGCCACAAACTTCTCGAGAGCATCTTGGTACCGTAGCTTCCACCCGTTTAACACATCCCCCTCCAGATACAGCGCAGACTTGAAAGTAGGATCCAGCTCCAACAGATCGAAATTGGCAGTTGGTAGAGTTCCCGTCTAGGATGCGCTCGTAGCTCACACTCTCAGAACCGACAATGACTGAAAGGAGAGATGCCAAGTAAACAAAAGGGCCATCGGGACAGAGTTGATTCAAAATGTGCTCTCCCATGTCGGTGGCAAGATCAAACGTGCACCTCCAGATAGGAATGAGCACAATATGTGGAATGGTGAATAAGGCGTAGAATAAGCCCTCATTAGGTCGCTTATAATCCGGTGGGACCCAAAGACCGGAGTTCTGGATCGTAAGAGCCAGGTGTAGGATGAGGCTTTTCCTCGAGCTTCCTCATCTCAGCGAGCGTCCACAGCAAGCAGCGCACGCCGCAGTGCGGCGGGCTCAAAGGGATTCGATTGTTGCTTGGCTGCTTCCGAGTAGAGCTTCAAGTAGTTGAGTCAGGACGGCTACTCGGTAGCTCCAATGTCGTTGTACAATGTCTGCAACGACGTCATAAGCTGCAATGAGCAACTGACGTGTCTCTAATGAAGTTCCCCAAGTTTCTACGCTACGGCATCGAAAGGGGCATCTGGGCACTCGGAGAGCAGTCTTTTTTGCGCGTTTTCATTGTGTCTTTCAACTTGTCGTCCGCTCTCGACATAGCGATCCAGGAACCGAAACATCAGGCCAAATGCGGGGAGCACAGTCGAATTCTCCGGAGCGGCTCTTTGTAGGAGAGGATCTCGGCCGGACTTGATGCTTTCGGTTCTGGAAATTTGGCACGTATCGCGCGTTTAACATGCCGTTTAACCCTGTGCCCGCCGTCGTCGTCGTCGTCGTCATAACCCGGAAGCACGGTAACCTCGTCCAGAAAAGCCTCAATAAATGTCCGAAGGCCGGAAGTATCTTCCGTTCTGCCGCTTGTCTTGTCCTCCTCTGATCGGAGCAACTTTGCCGCTGGCTTGGATTGTATCGAGTGCAACTTTCGTCAGAGGGTCGGCCTCATCTTCATACGAGTCGTGGATCTTGACCCACAGTCTGCATCTGTTGCTGTGCACAAATAAGACGGAGATGTTGGCGCCAAGATCATGCCTTCAGGGCCAGAGTGTTTTGATGTACGCACCATGTAACTTTACCCCGATTGTGTAACTCCCACCTCTGTTTGCACATCAGGCAGCATTTACTGGTAGTGAGAAACTTGTCGAGGTTAAGCATAACACTCCATCACTAGGCGCTCGTCATTGGCGACCACTTCTCTCAGGGGCTTGATGAGAGGGCTGCTAGGGAGTATATCCTGCCTAGTTGTCGTGTTGCTGAAAACGTATGACATGCTCTCGATCTCGGCTAACGCAGGGTAACGTCGGAGAAGAAACTCCTGAAGATCCTGCGACAATGTTAGGCCAAGTTGGCAGTGGAGAGCAAACAGACCTCCCAGGTTGGCACATCGCTGAATGGCATCGACGCCACACGGCGAGAAGGGTCTTCGAGGATAAAACGACATGATTGGGGCTGACGCAGAAGGGGATCATGTTGGATGTTAGATTATAGAATGTATCCTGTCAATTAGAAGTTGCGAGAAGGGGTGTTGGGACTTTGGCTGACAGCTGAATATTCTGGATAACACAAATAGAGCTGATGAGCTGGATCTTGCTCTCCAGATCGCGGCTTAGTTCTCGAAGAGCCTTAGCGTGCTGTGGCCACCGCAGTTTGGCCATTGCTGAGCGAATAGACCACCGTTTCCGGTGGGAGCCCAAGAGTGGCTTGTAGCGATCGATCTTGCGCAAGATTTTGTTAACATCTCGATATAAACCCCTAACAATTGATTCCGGGAAGAGTACTACCAATGGCTCGTACTGTGTAACTATGGCCTTAAATCGACGGCAGGTCATTGCACACTCCCTATAGTCCTCAGCAGCCTGTCCATTAAGTTGCTGACTTGCCCGGTACGTTGCGTCGGCGATGAGGACAACATCGCTGATACTGAAACCGAAAAGCGACATGTTGCGGTGAAGCCTTGGTGAAGTATGTGCTTTGGGACTTGAGATAAGTTAACACAGAATGTGATGAAAATGAGAATAGGTAATGTTGGGAAACTGGGACGGGAAGGTAGGCATGTAAGATGGTTCGGGTGATTTAGTTGTGTGGGTGCCCGAGGACCTTCGTCTCCAAATGTTCTCAAGAGCAGCTCAAATCTTATTGCCAGAATTGCTCAACGATGCACAGTGAATAAAACAGGGCTTGACTTGACAGAGTTCATTCTTGAGAACGAGACTTTCTAGGATTGTGAAACGAAGGCACGGAAAGGATGGTCAATTGCGTGTGCAGAGGAAGAAGAAGCTACGGAACCACAGAAGGTTTTTGGGCTGGTCAAGCACAGACCCTAGTGACTTGCTGAGGGGTACCCCACAGACTTTTTATACTTTCTCAAAAGCTCAGCCACTTTATCGACCTGCAAAGAGACCTATGTTCGTATATCGCTCACACCTGTTTACCCTATATTTACCCTATGTTTACGAGCAGTGAAAGAAAACAAGTCCCCAACCTTGAACACCCAAAAAAGGAAAAGAATGAAACCTTTCACCTGTTCACGCCCCTCTACACTCTGAGTCCTTCTCCGCCTCCAAATGCCTCTCAAATGCCATCTGAATCTCTACAACCTGCTTGAGCTGCTCAAAGTCCAACCTCCTCTTCTCATGCGCGGCCGAGCTCTTCGCCGTCCTCACCACATTCTTAATTTGCCTCCCATTTAACTTCCCCTCCATTCTCGCAAGGAAGTTCTTCCACACGACTAGTCTCGACTCGGCCGGCAAGTCATCGTACTTGACCGGGACGTCGATTCTCGACTTGAACCCATCGTCAAAGGTCTGCGCGCGGTTGGTGGTCATGAAGAGGATTCCAGAGTAGTACTCCAAGACCCTGAGAAAAATGGAGACGAGTCCGTTGCGCTCCATGTCGTGGAGGGAGCGTCGCTCGAGGAAGATGTCGGCTTCGTCGATGAGCAGGACTGCGTTCCAGGTGGAAGCGAGGCCGAGGGTACGGGAGAGGCGGGAGTCTAGAGTGGAGGCGGTGGTGCCTAGGTCGCCGGGGAAACCCAACCGGCCGATTGGACATAAAAGAATCTTGGAAGTGTTGGTGCCGATAAGTTCTTAGGGCGGCTTCATTGGCTGAGTTTGATCGATTGGTAGGTCTCACTGCAGTTTTTTATCATGTGACCACGCTGTATCACGGCCAGCGAGCAGAGATGAATAAGTTGGATTAAGTTGAGCTGTCTCTTACACAGGAGGCTGAGCTGGAGGCTACCTTTTTGGACCGTGGCAACTATAGCTGAGGCAGGCCAGAATAGTGACCCCCTCGCTCAGTCTGGCTCAGCCTAAGGCGGCAACTGCTCAGTTCCGAAGAAGGAAGCGGAAAATTCGCAGTGTCGATTTTAGGGTGGTGTAAAGCCTGTTTTTCTACCTCGCAAACGTGACACTGGTCACCCCGGCTCAGTCTTTGCTCAACATTTGCCCAGGCTGAGTAGGTAAATTTTCCGCACCTTCGATACCCGCCCTGTTGCCTCCTGCAGCCATCGGTCCGGCAGGTGCGGTGAAGACGCTGATGAAGTCTAGATAAATGATTACAGCGGCGCAATGCTATGATGACTCTGATCCCACACCGTGGTACCTCCCCATGGCGAGACCTGAGGTCGGTTGTTTGTCAAATGTGACAAACAGCGTGATTCCGCCCCCACATAAGCACCACAGCTTCCTCCCTCAACTACCAGACAACATAGCATCAGAATGATATTCCAGACTTGCATTGCAAGGGCGGAGCGCAGACTCACCATGACATAATTAAGACCGAGCCCCGACTCAGGGTCCATCATCGGCCGGGTGTCCTTTGTTCTGTTTGATGCCGCAGGAGCGATCAGTCGAGCGAGAGGTAGGGGTTGTTCAGCAGCTGCAGGTGTCAGCACTTTTTGTGGCCTCAGTGGCCGAAGGGTTGGGCAGGGTAGGCATTCATACAACCCTCAGGCTGATTCCACGCCGATGCGCGACGTCGACGATGCTTGGCGCGATAAAAAAGGGCGGCGAGGGGACCACATGCGAGGATAAGGCCGATGAGACCAATGATCGCTTCATCCGATAAGGGCATTTGCAGCTCTGTGAGTGCATTTAGGAAACCTGGAGTGGGTGAATTGTGTGCATGTGATGACCAAGTCACTGCGCTGATGCTCGGCACAACAAGTCAACCGCTGACTTTAATATAGATCTGCGGCTGACCAAAATCTGATTCGGCAACAGAATTTGGCCGACGGCAGTGATTGGGTGTTGGCTAGCTGCACAGCTTTTGGTGCAGAAGCTTCCACCTGTGTGGCTGCCTGTTCATGCCCTGCCCGCCCAAGCACACAGCAACGTCCACTCGACAAGCAGTACCAGATTCTGGCCCACCCACCAGATTTTGGCAGCTGCCCCACATTTTGGAACAATTCCCACAGGTCCCATGCTCGCACTCTCACCCTCTCTGCCGAGTCCTGTCTTGATGCAACCTGAATGTTCATCACCACATCAACCTCTGATCTTTTCGCGCTACAATCGCCATCATGTCTTGCCATCAATCATCGCAGCCATCGCTGTGGCAGCGGAACTATCATTTGTTCCGTCGCCTATACATGAATGAGGGAAAAACGTTGAAAAGAGTTAAGGATATCGTGGAGCGTCAGTATGGTTTTCCCGAGACACCGTAAGTAGCACCGCGCATTGTCCCTCGACCGATTCAACCTTACTACAACAGTTTTTAATCTTTAAAACACACTTTCTAGGCTGTGGGTGTACGAAGAGAAGCTCAGGGACGAGCTGAAGCTGAAAAAGAACCTGAAAGCCCGAGATTGGGCGGTCATCGGGCGCCATCTCGAGCTACAGCCACCAGATTCCGACGTATTTTTCCAAGAGGTCATGATCCCTCGCCATAACGTCAAGAGATACACCAAGCGGAACAAGAAGCTCATCAGTCAGCAATCTGAGATTCCACAGCTTCCTGATGGCATCCGGATCGAGGGCCCTGCCATTTCGAGCGGCCGTGACCAAGTTGCGGAGAGCTGGCTTGAAGTCCAACTTCGCCGTGATGAGATCGGCGCGAGTGAACTTTCTAGTCAATTAACCGTAACGGACCGACCGTCGCCACTGTCTACCCTCTCCCGCCGACCCTCTCTAAGCATGGACGCAATTATCGAGATGCTCAGTCCTCCCAGTAGCTCGGACATTCCGGCCGTCTCACTTCAGTACAGCCTGCCAATCCTTGACCCCGATTTTGCCGTGCGCCTAGCACCGCTTCTGGACAACATTCCCATTATTCGCTTCCGATCGGACGTCCGAGGCTTCTGTGAGTGAGAGATCGCTATCCGGTTTAACTTTTTTACTAACCAAAGCTATTAGTGGAGAGTAATCCTTTACCTGGCGCCAATCCGGCTTGGTTTACCGATTTCTTTGTATCACTCAGGGAACTCGAGCGCAGGGATGCTGTTGATCTCGGCTTGTGCCCGACAGGTGCTGGCAGTTTCATTATCAACCCAATCAGCGAACACCCCAACTCTCCTGATTCGCAACTTTCGAGATTCGATGACCTTTTCACTATCCTCAGCTTGATCTTACACCAACTTTCCAATCGGACACCACACGACGATACCTCCCTTTGGAAGGCCTTGTTCGAGGCGATGGAAAGCCTCTCTGACAAGTTACTGGGATTTGAGTCCCTTTTTAAGATGCTCGTTGGCCTCGACTGTCCAACTGTCCGAGCGGCATCTTGTGGCCTCCTTGCTTGGATAAAGGTCACCAACAACGAAAATATGTTACGTATCTTTGCAGAAACCGTGTTGCAGCAGCATTCAGCAGCATGGTTTTACCAAACACACCGGCTACACGGACCACTTCTTGTACTTGCCGCGCGCTTTGGCTTTTCCACGATCTGCGAGGAGCTGATCAAAAACGGGGTTTCACCAAATCAGACAGCGGTCTTCCCTGACGAGAGTCCATACTCCTTCCAACCTACTGCCCTCGTCGAAGCAGCCAAGATGGGCAATGTTGACACAGCAAAGATCCTCCTTGACTGCGGGGCTGATGTGAACCTCGCTTCTCACGATTATGGGTCAATTACAGCTGGCAAACTGTTGTCCGAACTCAAACGTGATAGCCTATACAGACACCAAAGGCTTGAAATATTGCGGCTTCTACTCGAGCGGGGATTGGACATCAATGCACCCTGTTGGGGACACCTGGAAACCCCTCACTGGGCCATAGGATATACCACGACAATACTCGATCACGTTGTTTTGGACGGGGATGAAGATGTCGCTGCGATATTCAGCATATCGTGCGCGGATGCCGGGCGCGTGCCAAGGGTCAGCTTGGGGAACATCATCTCTCACGCAAGAATGGGCAGCCATGAGCTGAAAAACTACCTCAGCAACGCCGCGGCTTCGGCCCAAGGAAGCATATCCTTGATTCAGGCGGAGAGGACAGCTCTTAGGTGGGCCATGGAAAGAGGCAACACAAAAGTCGTCCTGGCCTTGGTTCTTGCTGGAGTCGATATCGGAGAGCTGATCTCGTACGATGATCGTAAGCCCACGGACCACCAGAACTACCTGGAGGAGGTATTCAGGAATGCCCCAATCTCGCCCGCGTCGAGCCAGCTCGCGTTCGCACTAGTCGATAGCGATCAAAGAACCGGTGTCGAAGAGGCCCTTATCAAAGCATGTCTCGGCAGCCCACACGATAGCGTCATAAAATTCATCCTTAGCGATTTCTTAGGCTTGGAGACTGCGAAAAATGGCGCAATCCTTCTCGCGTGTGCCGCCAGATTGGGTCAGTTCACGGCTGTGCAAATGATACTGCAGCGATGTCCTGGAGTGCTCGAAGAGAAGACAGAGTTCTGGAACTCACACTGCCCAGCCCTCTTCATGTCCGCCGCAACATTTCCCCCACAGCGCCCAAGACTTCTCAACACGCCAAGGCCAGCCAGCGCCAAGATGCTTGATTTCTTACTGCAACAAGGGGCGGACATCAATGCATGTCATCCCCGCTTCTGGAGGAGTCAACACTGGATTTCAGGGGAGCAGCTGGCGTGGCTGGTCGATAATTTAGCACGCTTCGAGTCTCTAGAGGGAATTTCGGTATATCGCATGATCTTCCCTCGCATCCAAGAATGGGAAAATAACGGAGACATACCCTTCCATGTAGACATGCCCTTCGGAATAGACATAAGCGGCACCGAAAAGGCGGCCGAAATGGCGGCCGTTGGAAAACTTTTCCGCCAATTTGCCGTCCCAATATTTTCCTTGAGCGAATCTGAGCTACTACAAGGCCGCTATTATTTTGAGACCTGGCAAAACCCGCTCTCTTTCTTCATCTTGCTCAAGCCCGGCAACGATTTCATCTCTTCAGTCATAAATGCTGGGGTGGATATCAACGGTGCGGGAAGTTGTCCAGGGACCGATACGCCGCTCAGAGCGGCTGTTAAGATGAATGATTTAAGCTTGGTCAAATTGCTGGTGTCCCAGGGGGCTAAGATCACGAAAACGGAATCTTCCTACTACTTTACAACACTTCAACTGGCCGCCGGTGCCCCTCTGCGACTTTTCAGAAGTCACCTCTCAAGCGAAGCGGACGGAACCATCGATCCCCGGATTGCAGAGTTTTTGCTCCAGCAAGGTGCCGATCCGAATGGTAGAGCGATGATGTGCTGCGTTTCTCCGCTTCAGATTGCCGAAGATCCTCTCATTGTTCAGCATCTTTTGGACAATGGGGCAAACCCTAGGGAGGTGGTCCGAAGATGTTCGGGGTGCAAAAGTTCTCTTGATGAATGGCACTTCGGTTCACTGAGCTTTTGGGATCGACGACACATAAAAGATATGGGAATATTGCACTTTGCTGTGCTACGATTCTTGAGGACTCCCACCAATGCATCAAAACGTGCTGTGGAGCTTCTAGTTTCCCGGGGTGCGGATATCGACAAAAGACTATTTGATGTCCACATACACCCCAAGGAAATCGCCCTTCTGGCATTCACGGCCCTGGAAGTGGCAACGGGTGCTCTACAAAGAGTCAATCCGGTAGTCTATTTGCACGGTTTTCGGCGCCGACAGCATCCTGGCAACATCGCAATGGTCGAGCTGCTTCTGAGTCACAAAGCTCAGGTAAACCCACCATCCACCTATTCGGGTCCGAGCGCTCTAGCTATCGCGTGCGACATGCAAGATTTGCAGATGGTCAGGGTCCTACTCCGCCACGGAGCGAGCCCGAACCCTCATATCTTAGAGTCACCGCCCCCCCTCTCCGTCGCGGCCGCGACAGGGAATTTGGGCCTCATCATCATGTTGCTCTGTGCGGGGGCGGACATGGGGGTTTCCACCCTCACCAAGCATCCAATCGGCAGCCCTATCACGGCCGCCGCTAGACAGGGGAGGCTAGACACGGTGTCATTACTATTGAACTTTGAGCAACCGCCGGAAATATTGGGTAAAGCTGTGGGTCTAGCGTTTCGGAAAGGCTTCATCGAGGTGACGGAATGCATTCGGCGACATATGGAACAGAAAGGGCTTGAGGACCCTGCGGCGGCGGAGCGTGTACGTGCGGGGATGGGGGAGGTGTCCGAAGACAATCGTGAGTATCGTGGCTTGTGGGGAGACGGGTATTATTTCGGGAATGATGGGTAACCATGATGACGACCATCATTACGAGAATGTCGGCATTAATTATGATAGTGACTAGGGGCTGTAGTATTGAGGGCCAGCGTGGAGAGTTGGGCGGCCCCAGCAGGGCTGTTTTTCTTGGCTTTAGAGGCACTGAGCCATTTTTGTACGTAGTGTTTTCGGCCCCCGCCGACGTGACCTTCAAAAAGGTCGTGTAGTCACCCTGGTTTTTGAGAGAATCTGGCTACTTGCATACGACTACCTAGGTACCTGACCTCCTTTCGATCAAACGGCGTGCAGGCTTTGAAGATTGGATAAAGATGTGAGGAATAAAGCTACTTGGAAATTTCAGTACGTACAGGTTTTAAAAATGGTCAGAACTATCCAAAGTCTTTAGGAGGCTCTTGATGCGTGTCACTGGGGCGTAGTAGGCCCGTGGCTCACGAGCTCGCCCCTCTGTTTTCCCTCCGAAGAGGTCCTGGGTGCGGACGAGGATGAAGGGGACTGGATATTGCGGCCTCGCCTTGGAGGTTCGGCCAGTTATATTTACACTTGTTAAACCTGTCGCTTAGGGGCAGTATTAATGTGTCCTGGAACTTGTTATGGTCGTAAGGCCTGCGTTTTTGTACTTACTAGGCAGTTTCTTCGCTTTATTGGGGTGTTTGACACTTTATCTAAACTGGTTGGTGTAACAGTACGGGACATGATATACCTTATCGCCCTTGTCACTAGGGGGTCATGATCTCGCTACCATAACCCCCTTATCCAAGAAAACGTACTAGAAGGGCTCCTGTCTAGGCTGTAATCTTTTAAGTTGTCCAGTAATACCCAAAAAACCATCGTCGTGTTCTCCTCAAGCGCCCCCAGAAGTTTGAGTTTTATCGTGGGATCGTTCCACGTTGGCGGAAAGCTCACTATCTTGACTTCGGCGATGGTGAAGATGTTGGGGGTAAAAGAGTCGGCTCGGGTGCACTATCATGGAAATTGTATTCGAAGCACCAAGGACTTCAGCTTTCCCGATACATCTAATCACGATCTACGGCCCTAGCACGCCACTGATCCAACTGCCCTAGAGTTCCGCGATATGTCAGAAACCGCGCCGTTCCATCTTCCCGTCCATCCAAAAAGCTAGCCACCAATCGCTTTCCAGCTGCTTCGTCGTGGCTCCAGCCCAACGTGCGCATAAACGCCACTGCGAGCTTTTTATTACAAGACAGCATACCGCTGAGCGCCCACGCGTTTTGATCGTTATGCTGGTATTCCGATGGTGGCAGCGTCGGATCGCAGACTGGGAGGCCGGCCACATAAAATGTCTGGGCGTCCGAACACCCCGTGGCCAGGTGCTCTTGAATCCGACGCAGCCTCGGATAGTGTGGGCTTGTGGGGAGGAAGTACCGAATACAGAGGTCTATGATGTCAGGGTTGGTGATGTCTACGAGTCTTATGATGCGAGGCACAAGAGTCAGACAGTACGGTTCCCGGTCTCTGACCCAGTCCGCTGACGCCCCCGCGGGGTCGGCGGTAAGGGCTTGCCTCAGAACGCTCCTGAAAAATCCATCCGCTATGTCAACCGAGGCCATAGAACACCATCGAGCGGGGCTGGCAGCGATCCTGCCGGAGATTAGAAATTCCATGACGGTGTAGTGAGCGATTCTCACAAAGTACCCCTTCGGCCTGTCTTCTGGGGGTTTGTCCAATTTGGAGACAATGCATTCCCCCCCTGGGCCTTGAGTCATATGAGGCTCGGTCAGGAAGTCAGTGAAGGGTAAATCACATTCTTTGACCGTGATGAGGCAGCCACACAGCTCCCGTACGTCCTCGGCAGTATATCGAAAAGTGCTCCCCGTCATGTGCCGTAGGTCGTCGCAAACAGCCGTGAGAAGAGCCTCGATATGTATGCCTTCGTCTCTAAGCCGGCCCGATGATGCGTGGCCTGCTATCCACAGAACAAGCCGGTGGACGAAGGTACGGTCAGCATGGGGGATCCCATCCAAGAGCCGGATATATATCTCATCGAGATCCTGGGGCAGGCTATTGAGCGCAGCGACGAGCTGAGACTCTTCCCGAATACGCTCGATAATTTGCATCTGGCATGCAACCCAGCGGAACCTGTAGTTTAGGTAACCGTCAGGGAAATAGTCCTGCAAGCGTAAGATCTTGACTTACATGCCGTGGGCTCCCAAACAGAGTCGATCTTCAATCCACTGAGATAAGTGGCTCCAACACCTCATGCGAGGACTAGTTGTGATCCACTTGTGAACAACTGTCTGAATGTCCCCACAAACATAAACGTTGGACATGGAAATGCTAGCCGAGATGCCGGAAAACCTCTGCTCAATGTCTTGATGCAGGCGACTCGTGGCCACTAGCCGCACGGTCTGGAAGCGTTCGTCGGTGGCAAGCGTTGCTAAGACAGACAGCATATGCGTTCTCGGCTGACTCTCGTCGACGCCGTCGACTATAATATACACGGTGCTGAACCTCTGTAGGATCGACTGTAGAACCATCAGTAGTTCGGAGATGATTGGCTTATGACCTGAATCCCGAATGCCTTTTAGCTGCGGCGGTGCCCACTCTGCCTGACGGCTGAGCCTGCTGATTACCCAGGCTAAGAATGGCGAGCCGGCGTCTTCCTTGTGTGAGTAGCGGCAGTAATAGTATGCGTACCCCAGCCGCCGGTCGGTGTTGTTCTCGCAGTGCGACTTGATCGACTCGACAGTGACAGACGCCAGAACCGATTTGCCGGCTCCAGGAATTCCGTGAATCCAAAGAAAACGATCTTCTGGCGTACACTCCGGCTGTAGCCAAGAGTTCCACTTTTTCCACTTGGGGAGCCATTCGCCTGTGTGCTCCTCGTGGTGTTCGAGAATGCTGTTGTGGATCACGGAGGGATTGTGGCACTTGGACTCGAGCCACTCGAGCAGTTCTGTTCGTTCCGATCTTGTCAATGCGTGCTCAACTCGCTCAACACCTGCCTTGACATCTTTGAGTTCGCACCTAACGAACCAAAATTAGTCAGATGCCGCCGAGGTTTCTCTCTCTGAGCAATAGACAGAACTTGCATCAAATCGCCTGTCAACGCAAGAAGAAGTGTTGACTTGTGCAGGGTGATCTCGGCGAGCAGCTTTCGGACCTGGGACTCTTTCAGTGCCCAGGCAAGATCTGACAGATTGAAGCTCATTTTCCTCGTCGCATCATCAGGAATTTTGGGAAGCAGACGTTCTAAAGCGGCGATTGACTTGTAGCATGCTTGGATTGGCCCGGATGATGCGAATAGAGTCGGCAGAGCCTCGGCCGTCCTGGGGTGGAGGTCATCTTGGTGAAGACACGAGAGGATGGCTCGCAACGACGTGACCTCGCTCGTAATGATCACCATGTCCCGGGGCGCGTCCTTGGCATTGGCAATGAAATAGCTGCAAACTCGGATCACCTTATCGGTTAGTTGGATGAAAGCGATGATGCTGGCCGCGACTTCGGCCATGTTGGGAGTCGTAGAGTGTGTTGTTCCATTCGTGGGATGCTGCTGCTGGAAATTGTACATTGTTTAGGCACCCAGCGGCCACTGGGCTCGCGAGCTCGCGAGTATTAGTCATCACCGATCCAGATTAAGTCACCACACAAAATGAATCCAACGGAGCCAACCCGCGTTCGATTCCTCCAAAAGCTAATTACAATACATCTAAATAACGTGCATGATAAGCGAACGGTACAGACAAGCGAACGGTACACTTTCTTGGTATAATACGACCTTCCCACTTCTTTTACCAATCCTACTACCAATTCATAATGGATTCGCTTCTAAAAGAATCAAGGCTTACTCTTGCAATTGAGGCTTTTAAAAACAATCTAAAGCTTACTTTTCGATGCGTAGTTACAATTTACAACGTACCTTTAATGATACTTTCCGCCCGACGCGATAGCCGGCTTGTACGACGCGATATTCCAGCCAACTTGCGTAAGCTTACGGATTTGGAAGAGAAAACGATTATTTAATATATTATTAAGCTATATATACGCGTATTCCATTCTCGGCTCTCGTATATGGAAGATATGGCCAACTGATTGCTACGTAAACGCGACGCGCCGCCTGTTGGCGTACGATGGGCTTACAACTTCGTTAAGCGCTAATTAGAATTTCGAACGCGATTTACGCGTAAATACGACTATTAGAGGGCCAAATACGAAGATCTAATAATTATTTGCGAGTAGTTTGCACTTGTACATAATATTAAGGTTAAATACGGTATTCTCGACGACGATTTGTACAACTTCGATAAGACTGGGTTTATAATGGGTATTATTATTACCTTTATAGTAGTTACTACTTTAAATGGCCGTAGTAGGGCCAAACAGGCCCAGCCTGGCAATCGAGAGTAGGTTACAGTTATCCAAGGAGTTAATGCCTTAGGCTGGGCCATCCTACCATTTATCATCTTGGCTGGGCAATACTACCTCGCTAATTGGTATTAAAAGTATAACTTTCCGGCCTTTTGGCGTATTGCAATAACTGATAACGGGTGGACTACTAATAAGAAAGGTATAGATTGGATTCGGTACTTCGATTTCCATACAGCATCTCGTACGAAAGGCAAATATCGGCTACTTATCTTTAACGGCTACAATAGCCACTACTCCGAAGAATTCGAAACCTACTACTAAAAGTACAATATTATTACACTCTGTATACCTTTGCACTCCTCGCACCTACTTCAGCCATTAGATGTTAGTTATTTTGGGCCGTTGAAAAAGGCGTATAGCCGCTAAATTAAGCAGTTGATGCGGATAAACATCACATATATTAGTAAGTTGGAATTTCTCTGTGCGTTTAGAGAGGCGTTTTTTGCTTCGATCACAGAAAAGAATATCCAGGGGGGTTTTACCGGAGCCGGCCTTATACCGTACGATCCAGAAAGGGTGATATCCAAGCTGGATGTACGTATTCGGACCCTAATACCCCCAGCTTTAAGCCCAGGTACAGTACTACCTTGGGTTTCCCAAACGCTATACAACCCTTAAGAGGCTACCTCGTAGTCAATATTTATCAAAACTCGAATTTCCAATTATTAGGGTAGCTTTCCAACCTTAATACTAACTACTGTAGATCGATTGGTTAAAGGTACGATGGCTATTATATACGAGGTGGCCCTTTTACGTACGGAGGTCTCAGTATTACGAAAGGCTAATAAGGAGCTTAGTAAGCGACGGAAAGCCAAAAAAACACGTATGCGGCTTGGAGGGTCACTTACTATACAAAAGGCACAGGATCTACTAAATCAGAAGGCTGTGGGTGAGCAGTTGGTCCAGGAAATACGACAAAATAGTAGTGGTACAGGGGGGTCTCGTACGAAGATTCGGTGCTATGGCGTATGCGGCAAGCCTGGCCATAATGTACGTACGTGTAAGGAGGCTGCAGAATCATCTGATTCATCTGTTTCTGATTCAGTTATTATAATTTCCTAATGTGGTGGTTGTTTAATTGAGGATAGTTCTGGTAGGGTGGTGGAAAGTGTACCGTTCGCTTGTCTGTACCGTTCGCTTATCATGCACGTTACTGGTTAATAATTATTACTAATATTAAGTTGATATTTGGCGTAAACCCGGCAAACGATCCATTTTTTCTCTACTGGATTAACTGAAAC
>Ga0247765_1000825_pt1 | contig 19796 bp, 22 predicted proteins | sample UWRJL106311C6_FD_179949 | JGI IMG/M metagenome (GOLD analysis project Ga0247765, IMG submission 179949) | Plant litter microbial communities from Arlington Agricultural Research Station in Wisconsin, United States - UWRJ-L106-311C-6 | ecosystem: Environmental > Terrestrial > Plant litter >... | reverse complement strand
TCCTCCTCCTCCTCGTCAGAAATCGAGATTGTTATTTTATCAGGGATTCAAGCCTGGGATGGTTGGTCGGTCGGTAGGTCGGTAGGTCTGCCCTTTTATGTCCCCATTGATGCCTGCATATCTACTCTACTGGACTGGACCATTCCCCTTAACTCCAAAGGGCAGAAACATGCTGTGCTGACGGCTGGGGGCCCCACTGTTGAATCACGAAATGAGGCGCGTCGAGATCACATTGAACGCTAAGTTTTCTCAGCCTTCGTATTCCCTGTCCCTTCTCCCTCTTCCGAGCCTTTTCCATCACACAGCCTCAAAAACACACATATTAGCCACACAGCTCAGCCTGCCTCATTATCACATCTAATTAATGGTTAGATTATTTTCCTTGAAAAGGTTGCATTGTTTTGTATTCACTGCCAGGTATACTTCACCGGCCGATCGGTATCTAACACTCTGCTTTTTTACATAAAGGTTACCCAGCTAATCGGCTGACCAACTAGTTGTTACAAATTCCATCGGGCCTACAATACCCCAACTTACACGCAAACCCACACAGCAGACGGATCGCCAGATTATCCGAGCTAAGCTGTGGTTTCTGACCTGTCTCCGCTGGGAACTGCCGCAGCGCACCGGTCTCGGTACAGCGACATCCAGCTTTGATCGGACACCACCCATAGCGGCAGCCAAACTCACACAGCGGCGCAATACGGCCGTCACCTGTCCCAGCCCGGCATGCGGCCGGTATAAAAGGGGACACGGGCGGGCTCTGCAGGTTGTCATGGCGAACCCTGTCACAAAACTGGTTCGGACAAACGTTATAGCTGCAGGAAAATGCACATAGCCCGTCAAACCCGGGATCAAACCGGGCATATCCACGCTCACCACGAGGCGTGTTTGGTGTCTGAGCCCGACCGAGCTTGGAACAGACACAAGACCCTTCGGGGCAGTAACCATAACGGCAGGAGAAATCGCACAGCTCCTTGTAGTCTCCTTTCCCTGTGCCCTCAACACAGACCATGTTTCCAACGGCTAGAGGGGGGGTGGCTGATATGGTTGCTGTTGACCAGCCGGTCTGGACAACGGGGTTGAAGTTGATGAACCTGCCCTCGGTGCATCCGCCGATGGACTTGTCGCCGACAATGGTTGCTATAACATTCCCACCGCGCCGTATGGTTACTCTCACGGCACCGGTAGCACTGCTGAGGGCCTGTCCCCGGAAGACACCCACGTTGTCAGGGGGCGACCATGTCCACTTAGCAGCCACGGTCTGGCCACCGATAGTGACCTCGACATCTGCAGGAGAGCCGAGTAGAGCTGCAAAAAAGACACCATCCTTGGTACCCTCGGCCGCTGAGTGCTCTCTCTGCAGGTGTGTGGCAGTGTTGGTGGTTGTATCGGCATCAGAGCAGCCCCCATTGAGTGGCTGCAAGCGATACCACGCCGTGACACCCTCGCGCGTGATGGTTGGCCGGCCCGACTTGTACAAGTCAATGACATGTGGGAGGAAGGCCCGCCACGCATCATGGGGCACATCCCTGGCGTAGTTGAAGGGGGCTCTGCCCGAGGTAAAAGCCCCCAGGGCCCCATCACGAATCGGGCCAATGTAATGCGACTCGCCATAATCGTTCCAAGAGATGATCTGAACCCACCGCGGTTTCATCACCAACACTTGGTGCCAACGATCAAACCACAGCGTGTCAGACGCCCATAGCCAGTTCTTGTCGTACCCTGGCAGATTCGTGTAGAACCACGGCGACACGGGCATCATGTAGGGCAGCTTCGCCGAGGCATCACGCTCGAGCGAGAACTTGTACGACGCGTCCGTGTAGGTATCCACTCCGCCCATAGCATTGTCGACATCTAGCCAAGCCCCCCAGCTGAACAAGCCGTCTATGATACCCTTGCCGATATCGTACGCTGGCCACGCGCCAACCGACGACCAGTCAGGCACGAATAGCGCCCCGCCAATATCACGCTTGATATCACGCCAATCGGCGGCATTGGCGACACCTTCAAACGTGGAGACCAGAGGCTTGCCATCCTCGCGGTAGTAGGCACCGTTCGGCCCGTACTCCCTGAGGAGGGAGGTGACGGCGCCCTTGTCCCAGGGTCCGCGACCGGCGTAGTCAAACGAGAAAAAGAGTTTGAAGCCGAGCGCGTTGGCCGCCGAGAAGGCGTTGGACAGCTGGGGGCGGTTGACGGGCTCATCCTTGGCAATGTTGAGGGCAAAGGCATCAACGTGAGCGGCTTGGGCGAGACGGATCTCGTCGCGCCAGGTGTCGATAGTGTAAGATTCAGTGTTGCCGACCTGCAATGGAGGGTTAGCGGCGTTGCCTGCATGCGGCGTGACAGGACGTACCATGAAGTGAGCGAAGACAGCGGCTGCGCTGGCCTGGGTTGCGCCGATGGCGAGGCCGAGGAGATGTTGAATTAACATTGTAAGTAGGTATGAAAGAATGGACAGCCTAAGGGAAGGCAACCTCGGGATGAGGAGAGTTTCTGTTTCCAAGAATACTGGTAGGTAAGAGCTGGAGAGGAATCATGATGGAGGGCCAATCGATTCTTAAAGCATTTTGATCGCCGAGGTAGGCCAGACACAGTCCTCGCACTCGAGGAGGTCCATAGATACCTTACCTAGGTTGGTACTTAGCTTGCACCTTCCAGGCCATGACAAAGGGTGTCATCATTACGCATGTCACCCCTCAATATTGCGTGGTATGTGTGAATCAAGTTAACTTTGTTGATGCTCTTTCTCCTCGGTACTTGAATCCTCCAGTTCGTTCTTGACAGATTCGGCAGGTACATACATCCCTTGCCGCGCTTTCAATTGCGCTCCTGAACAAGCGGTTGGTTTGAGCCGCCGCCCCCACACCCAGGAGCACCTCCCCATCCATAGTCCACACTGTTGGGTCATGAAATGAGAAAAATCCTAAAATGGAACCATTTTTGGCAGTAAAGCCGAATGCGAAAAAAAAAAAGGGGGGGGGGGGGAGTGTGACAAGACCGAGGAGGGAACGCTTACAAAACATAGGGTACGTTGCATCAAATGAATCCTGCCACTCGTAAATGCATTGCTCATGTATTCTTGGCCTCCTTGGCCTGGAAGAAACAGAGCTACATCAAGGCAGCAGCAGCAGCAGCAGCAACAGTGGTAATTGGAACTTTTAGACCATTCTGTGTACTTGTCACGATCTTTTTTTTTTTTTCATGGCGTTCCACTCCGAACACGATGGATTACAATTGATACAAATTGACACGGCTGCACCACTTACCACCAACCGAGGTGGGTTGGCAGCCACCACACCATCTCTTCACGAAAAATACAAAACCATATCTTCAAGTCAGGCAAAGTGGCCGAGTTGGTCTAAGGCGCCACGTTAAGGTTTAAATCCCTTGAATTCCCTTCTCCGTGGTCCGAAAGGGCGTGAGTTCGAATCTCACCTTTGTCATGAGCTCAAGAGCAGATGTTCTCATCTGCACCTTCTTTTTGCCTCCGGGTTTTATTGGGGGGCTGTCTGTTTTATGCACAAAAGTTGTTACTATCACTAGTGCTACGCTGTCAATGTGAACAATGGCCGTGACGCTCTCCTCTCTTCTCGTTTATCACGAGGTTCCAGCAAGTTACAAATCCGATATCTTGCTTGACAACCGGATAAGGTTCTGGAGGCGTTTACACTAATGCGCAAGGTTCGTATTGCGTAGTTAGCGTCCGCTACCGAGTTTCCCCTTTCTGCAGAGGATCACCGGGCCGTCCCGATCTCAAGGATGGCTGCGCCGTACACCCCCCGCATGGATGCCGTCATGCAGTCATTTTAATTGGCGATGGTAGACAACCGAGAGGCATCAAATCTATTCAGTCTGGACCCTAAACTTCACCTAAAATGCAGCGAGAAGCTAAGATTCTAGGCTAACTGCCTCACATCCAGCCCAAAAATTACCACACAGCTCCCTCGTTCTATCTGCGTTTTGCTGCTCTTGATGCAAAGACCCAAGAGGCAAGAAACGCACAAAGGCCGCCCAAATATCATGCGAAGAAATCTACCAAATGCTTTTCCCAGCCGAAACGCCATCCTCAATTGTGCCAAGGTCGTTAATTGGGGGTCCCGTCTTCATTTGCCTTCGATGCCGACTTCTTCCGCGCAATGATGACTGAGTTGACAATTTGGCCATAAGGGTGAGCCTCCAGACACGGCTCCAGTACTTTTGTGAGCCGACTCGAGGTGATATCAACCTCCCCATAGAGACAAGTCTTGAGATTCCAGGCGGTGCGAACGACCAGCAGTGCTCCGGCCCTCATTCTGCTCGCAATATTGAGCATCACCTCCTCTTTCTCTGCCTGGGAGCGTCCCACCAAAGCAGCCATGTAGATCACATCGAAAGTCTTGAGGTCATAGCCGTCTGATCCTGCATCGTCACAGACGAAACGCATGCCCTCCCCCTTTTTACCAAGCACGTCGCAAAGTTTCTGAGACAGGGCAATAGCGTTGGCATCTCGGTCAATGTTATAAACCTCCAGGGCCCCAGCCGTGTTGTGGTTCGCATACAGTGTCTGCGTGAGAATGTTGCTTGAACAATCACGCAGCCATGACAAGATACACAACGAAGTCAGGGGCATGGGACCCGAGCCGAGGAAAGCAAATTTTCGAGGCCCGGTGCAAGCAGTCTCGGCGGCCTTTGAGGCAGTCATGATATTGTTGAGCTCGAACATGGTGAGGTCCAGGTAGTTTTTGAAGTAAGGGAACTCCTTGAGCTTCTTGTAGGCCACTTCATCAACATCGTGCTCAAATCCCTCCTTTTGACAGTCCTTCACAATGCGGTCGGCCCAGTAGGCCTCGAGCGCCGATTCAGCTTCATCGCAAATTGCACGGAGAGAAGGAAGAATTGCCTGGACACGTTTGTCTCCGAGAACCTAAAAAATTCGTTAGACGCGTATCCTAAAAATTCCAGGCTCGTGGCTTTCTTGGAGCAGTCTCACCTGTCTAACCGTCTCCTTTTCGCAAGTTTCGGAGCAGGTATCAACCAATCCGCTTAGAAGACCATTGATGGGATGTCCAGGCTGGTAGTTCTTCAGCTTGAGCAGCTGGGCATGCGTGCCAAGAATCTGCTGGATAATTGCTGCCGCCATCTCGCTGGCCTCGGCTCCGTCGCTTTCAATGATCGACATGGTGTCAGGAGACTTTTTGTCCTCGTTGGGATACGTTGTTCGCAGCGGTGGGGACGCCGGGGACTGCAATCTTCGCTGTTTCCGTGACGAGAACGGGTTGAGAAAACCAACGGAGCAGATAAGGGGAGCCATGGTTTTATAGGAGTGACAGGGTTGGTTTTGACGAATGGTGCTTCGCAGAACAGATCCCGCTGAGTGAATCCCTTGAAGTGAATCGTACCCGTGGCCTGCTGCTCCTAAATAGATGCTTGAGGCACGGCACTGCGCAAACGGTACTGGCCACTGTGCTGTTTGCGGGTGTGTGCAGGTACGGGACCGTTCAACTCCAGCCCCTTTTCCACCAGATGGTGAAACTGGTCTTGGAGGAGATGAGATGACAAAGAATTGCTTTACCGGCTGGGAGCAGTGTCGAATATGAGAGATGTCAACAATGACGAAGGTGCGCGACACAACAGGAGACGAGAAAACCGGGGCCGAGTAATTGCAATATTAACTGGACTGAGAGGTCAGACCCCAAGAAAAACTTCAGGAAGCTACCGCCATGACTCTGCCTGTCAAGGTCCTTCTTCCATTTGTGGATAGTGCCATCTGCCATTTTTCCAGCAGCCGCTGCATTCTATGGGGACTGTTGCGCTGCAGAGTTCCATGCACATCCAACCGTCCAAACTGCGTCGGATTCGAGACGAAAAATAGCTCGCGAATTGTTCACCGCTTATGAGCGCGCGGGCGGGGAGATCCACATATTGCCCATCAAGGTGCGAGCGGGAAGTTGCCCACGCGTCTAGATTATAGCCCGAGCCTGGAAGGCCCCATCTTAGCACGGGACCCGATGGAGCGTTGGCATGGGTTTCCAAATTTGTAATGGCCGGGCACTGTTTGAAGAAGGGGAACTGAGTAATATTTGGACCCCGGGTTTTTCTTTGTGGGTGCGCTGGAACGCTCCTGCTTAACTAACATTGACGTCTGAACTGTTCGGAAGCCACTCACGACTACTAAGCAACATATATGATGCGTGCAATCCTCCAGGGCTCGAGCTTCACAAGAAATTTTGTCAAGCGGGAACGCAGTCAGCAAGAAAAACCACGCGATGCCAAGGAAAGTGGATGGGCCTAGCAGGGGTAATTTCTTATCAGATCTAATCCTAGTCGGCCATCAAGGTTCACGTCCATTCTCACGGCCAACCTCTCTTCGTGCAATCTCGAGCCGGAATTGGTCCAGCTCTGGTTCCTTCGGCAGTGTTCCCCGAGAAACCAATCGCTTGGCAGCTTACGGCCGACCGTCTTCAGCGGTGAGGAGCTGACTCGGCAAGGCCGGTGTTGTGTAATTCCTTCTTCTTCTCGTAATTCTCTGGGTCGCCTTTTGCGCTCCTTCCTTCATTGACTTGCCGTTAAGGTACTCAGCAGGCGTGGAACGGTGTACAGAACTTTCCCAGTTTGCTTATCAAGCCAGATCAAAGCCTCGATGCCCCCCACTGCGGCTCTCCCGTTCCTTTTCAAAACACCAATTCGCCTCGGCGCTTTGAGAATTTCCATCTTCCCTCTAGCCACCACAAAACAGCCACACCTCGGCGCCGACTCCTGATCGCGCCTGACACTTCGGCGCCGACCTTTGATCGCACTTGGTTACAGTTGACGTCGATTGCCACAATCATCCAGGTGTAAGAGGATCCCGCACTACTACTCTTGTCATCATGTCAGCCAATGGCAATCATCGCGCGTCCGAGAATGGCTCCTCGGCGCAAGGCGACGCTGGTGATCACAATATCACGAACAGCCCGTCATTCAACGGCTACTTTGAGCAATTTGGTAAGTATCTTGCTCTTGTCAACCCCTCTCATACACCTCCAAGAATCCAGGGCACATTGATCCTTCTACTTCACTGGTTACACGTTGAGCGTTGCACCCATCACAAAGGCTTCTTCGCCTGATTAAATTGCATTGCGCCGATTGCGCGGGCTTGACGGTCGTCTTTGCGGATGCGCCCGGCTGAAAAGTTGAGACATGTACCTCAGATTCTTTGAGGTGTCCAGGAAGCGTATACCGTGTCAATGATCGTACGGATGGCTAATTATGCACAAGATGAGCCTCGAGTTTACATCGCCAAGCAGTACATGGAGAATCTAGAGCTGTCTGCTTACCACGTCGCTATCATTCCACCCTCGGTGGGACGCGTGTCGAGTGACGTCTGGATGCTTCTGGATGAAGATATCAGCACCGAGCAGGTGCGCGCTATTTGCTTCGGAAACACCCCTGCAGCGCCTCTCCCGGCCGCCCACTTTGAGGTTTTCACCATTTTCGCACCAAAAGTCGATGGATACGTGGCCCGTTCAGACTTCCTGAGCCTCCGCCTCTCAGATTTCACGCTGTTGACCAACACATTCCTCCGAGTCCCCTGGAGTCTTGAGCATCTGAACGAACGTCTCACGCCCTTGCAGAAATGCCAGCCATCTTCTGGCATCAACTGGCTGCCCTTTTACGAGACTGAAAGCTCCAGCGGCGACAAAATCATCAAACACATTGGTGACAAGAAGTACGACTTCAACACTTGGATTGGGCAGTCGGCCGGCATTGCAACCTGGAGTGGTTTTGCAATCCACTCGTGCCCGACCGAGCACTATTCCGTCTTCGAGACACTGAATCAAGAACTTCACAATCGTTTCCTTGACGGAAGCGACCTGACTGGCCGGCTGTGGCTCTGTCCTAATCCCATTGAGCGCAAGCGCGTCGCTCTCGTCAGAGGACGGCCCAACTATACCGCCGGCAGCCCCATCTATCATGCTGCCAAGGCTCTCGGTCTCGACCTTGTCGTCATTTCAGAGGAATGTCATTGGTTGCAGCCTGACACGGATGAAAACAACAAGCTTCGAGAGGCTTTCATCCCCTGCAACATGACAGAGGATGAGTTTACGGCAGACCGTTTCGTGCAGGCTGTGCGGTCATACCCGCATCCAATTGAGGGTATTTTCACGCTGTCAGATAATTTCTTTGTTGCGGTCGCCAAGGCAGCGAAGATCTTAGGTCTCAACTACAAAAATCCCATGGGCGCGTATGAGATGGCGGTCGACAAGTACAAGTCTCGCTGTCTGCAGAACACCTCCGGACATGCCGGTCTCATCCACAGCGTCCAGGAACTGAGGGAGACGCTGCAACAGATGTATGATGGCAAGGAAGTCAATTTCCCTCGCTCGTTCCCGATAATCGTCAAGCCGAAGCAAGGTTGGAGCTCCGAGTGTGTCACCAAGGTCACCAAACTCGAGGACCTCGAGGCGGCGGTTGAGAAGGCAGTTTGGCGTGGTAGGGGTGGGGCGGTGATCGAACCCTTCTATGATGGCCCTGAGGTTGATATCAATGTCATCCTTGCCGATGGAGAGGTCGTCTTCTGGGAGGTCGCAGACGAGCCCCCTTGCGAAGCCGACGCAGCCGATGCCACAACCGATGCCACATTCTCGCCTGTCGGTCTCACTATGCCTTCGTCACTGCCCCACTTCGAGCTAAATAGCGCCTGGCAGGAGATGGCCAAGATCCTTAACAAGATGGGCTTCAAGGACGGCATCTTCCACGTTGAAGCACGCATGGTCAATACGTGCTGCGAGTATCGCGAGGTGCAGCCAGGCATTGTCGATCTCGCCAGAAAGAACCAAACGATGAGTGGAAATGTCCAGTGCAAGCTTATCGAGGTCAACGCCCGCGCTCCGGGATTCCGCGTGTCAGTCCCCGCCAAACATGTGTACGGCATCGACTACTTCGGCATCCACATGCTTGCTGCGATTGGTGATGCCCAGCGCATCCGAATGCTGTCGCAGCCCTTTGGGCATCGCCTCGTTCCCGCCGGAACGATGTCGACGGAGCGCAGCCAGACGGGCGGCCAGTACTGGTCGCACCTCGTCTACATCTCGGCCCCGGCGGCGGGCACCGTGGCCTGGCCGCACGGTCGTTCGCCGTGCGACGACCTCAAGCGTCGCCGGCCGGATTTGGCCGCACACATCACCGTGGCCATTGACCACGTGGCGGCGGGCGAGAGGGTGTCCCTGTTCGCGGACGGGGCTCGGACCGTGGTGGCGAACCTGTTGGTGGTGAGCCGCCAGGGCAGGCGCGATGCGCTTGCCCTAGCAAGCAAGGTGCGCGGCGCCTTCCACATCACGATTGAGCCATAATTGGGGCGTGGACGTGAAAGCCTGGCCTTTGAGCCACTGTAGCTGGGAATTTCGGGACGTTTCGGGTGGAAGGTCGGGAGAATGGAGTATGATACCAAAGGGACTAGATTTGCGTCTTTTGGCTGGTTTCTGGCTGGGTTTTGCTGACATCCTGGAGAGATTGCCGAGAATAATCACTGAATTCTTTTTATATTGCATTGTCTCCCTGGTGACAGGCGTGAAGGTTGATGTTTAGCCCCTGAAGGATTGCTTGCCTACGGTCCAAGAGCCGGTCGAGTGGCGTCAAGTGAAAACGGAACAATTTGCCAAGGCTAAAGCTACAGCTGTAAGTCTATATAACCCAGCACCCAAAAGATTGTTGATGTGCCACTCGGCGAGTGTCGAGGAGGGGATTTGTGTGATACGTAAATAGTTGGGAGGTTATTTTGCAGGGGTCGAGGTAAAAAATATTTAGGATTTAGTTCCAATATTCAAGGTCCTAAAATTTACTCGCCAAGGTCTTGAACCTCTTCATTGAGGCCACAAGTTTCCACCATCAACGCCTCAAAAACAGAAAAAGAATGCCGGGGCAGTTTTGGTCCACAGGCTGCAGCCAAGCCGTGAAATCCCGTTAGGAGTTGGACTGTAGGTAACCATGCAATACGGTATGCCAAATCCAGAAAAGCGCCAACCGACGACATCTGGCTACGTACCTACCAGATAAGACGTCCAACCCGACAACAAACTCTTCCCCACACCACACAACGTCGAACAATGGAACTCCAACCACCCCGTCCGAAAATTTGGCACCGCCAATTCCTCCCGCATACACATATCCCGAATGCCTCTTCACCCTCGTCCCCAATCCGGCTAGGTGCTCTCTGCGTTGTCTGTCGCACCTTCCAATCCCACCTGCAAAGTAACTGGTCCCATCTCACCGACCCCTCCAGTCCTGAAAATCACATCCCCGACTTCCCACACCATGACTCCGGCGCAGCGCTCGAACGCGCAGCTCAATCCGGCTGCCATTTATGCACCCTGCTTTGGCAAAGCCTGGTTGAGACGGGTAGCTTTGTGGGTATTGAGCCCCGTTTGGCGACGAGGCAGAGCCACCTCGATGCGCTGAGGGGTCTCGATTCTATTTATAACCTCAATGGGGATCCCAGTGAGAATGGGAATGGGAATGGGAATGGGAATGGGAGTGGGGGGGCTATATTTCTTAGATTACGCCGGATGCAGAATCTACCTTTTCTAACTGAAGGTGCGAACCTAGAGGGGAGGGATGACGATGATGGCGATCATGTGTCGGTGTCGGCGTCGGTTTCAGTTGCGGTGCAGGCAGTGATGTTAGGAGAAAGAAAACAAGCCTGGCCGGAGGGGGAGTTTCTTTCCTTCTTCTTCTTCCAGCAGCTCAAAGGGGGGAAGAAGGATATGAAAAAGGGGACGACAACGACGACAACGATAACGACAATGCCGGATCAAATCCTGATAAATGTCTCGACGTTTTCGCCCGCGACGTTTTCCCTGGCAAGACGCTGGGTGAGAGAATGCGTAGAGGGACATGCAAAATGCAGGGAACGATTTGGAAAAGAAAAGATTTTCCGGCCAAAGAGACTGTTGGAGGTTACACGTCAGATGGGAATGGAAGGTGAAGGGGAGGTTTGTCTCCGGCTTTGCGACGGAGCGGCGGCCAAAAACGATGACGACAACGACGACAACAGGGGGAAGAGCATCGAATGGGTGTGTCTGAGCTACTGTTGGGGTGGGAAATTAAGCTTTACGCTCTCTGCAACCACAGAGGCAACTTTGCGAATTGGAATTCCCTCATCCAGACTACCTCGTACGGTACAGGATGCGGCCGAGGTGGTCTTGCAGCTGGGCCTGCGGTACCTCTGGGTAGATGCGCTGTGTATCAGACAGGACTCGGCCGACGACTGGCGACACGAAGCAGCCACCATGTGCGACGTGTATCGGGGAAGCTTCCTCACTATAGCAGCATTGGGGGCAACAGACAGCAATATTGGACTCTTTGCGACGAGAGATCCATTGATGTACGCGGCGTGTCCACTTTTTTCGTTGCCTGATGGCGGTACTGTCTCTGCGTACCCTCACTGGGTGTCGAAAGGCTCGGATACGTGGGAGAGATGGCCGCTGTAGTATGTTTTTCCTATCGCTATCTCTCTCTACTTTATTAAGGTAAGTATTATAAAGAATGCTAACACACAGCACACACAGCAAGCGTGGCTGGGTTGTGCAAGAGAGGATCCTCTCTCGCCGCAGCCTACGGTTCGGTCCAACCCTTTCGTGGGAATGCTGGACGATCAGTCGCAGCGAGTTTGTCCACGACCCTCTAAACTCCCCAGAGCTCCCGCTGAGTGCAAGATTTCTCGACGTCGTCACGCACACCAGGAATGCGCCAGACACGGCCCGTGCCACGGCGGAAATACTCTCGCTTTGGGAGGCCATCGTTCTCGAATTCACAGCTTCCCAGCTGACTGTTCCATCTGATCGATACACTGCCATATCCGGATTGATCTCTGCTGCGGTACTTTCGACTGGGTGGCGCAACTTGGCCGGGCTTTGGCTACCCGGCATCATTGACCAGTTGCTGTGGCGAAGGGCTCCCTACGATGGCAACACACAACGAACTGGGCTGGGCCCATCCTGGTCGTGGGTTTCTGTCGAGGGTAGCGTAGATTTCCGCGACAAAGACACCGATCGCACTGGCTGGGTTGAGCTCGCTGAGGTGGTAACAGACGACGAAAAAGACACGGCACTAGTTCCAGCTGTTGAAGAGTCGGGCACTAGTCAGCCGGTCGCGCTACGTCTCTCATGCAATCCGCTCAAGTGCACCATAATCAAAAGCATTTTTCTTCACCCTGAAGCCTGGCCGCCTTGGCCGGCTGGCTACTACGTCGAAAGCAAGCACGATCTCGGGTACGGCATCGACTGGGATGAAAACAGCGTGCTCGTGCCGTTGGTTGGTATTGAACATGGAAAGCTGGAAGGCGGCAAGTTGCAGGGTATTATAGTGGCGCCGTCGACACAGTGGCCTGGCGCCTATGCCAGAGTCGGGAGAGCCCAAGTCTATGTCCATCCCCGAAGCGGCGAAGATTACGACCCGCCGTGTCCGCACCTCGATTTGTACGACGCTAGCTTGCGTCAGGAAATTCTTCTCGTCTGACTTTTGTCGCTGCTCGAAAATCCCTTGTTATGGAACCTCGAAGCGCTGTCCAGGAGCGACGCTCTTGTGCTTTCGATTCGAGATGGCCGGGAGCTCAGCAGCCTCGGCCTCGGATGCGAGCTCGAATTTTCCAGCCACGGGGGACGTTCCATAAGCCTGGGCGTCGAGTTCGGCCTTGTTGTACATTATTTGTGTGAACCGGTGGGTTCCGGACCGGCTCGCTGTCGCCGCTCTGACCCTGTGCTTGTACTTCCACCAGAACCATCCCAGCCCGGCCAAGATCAAAACGACGAGAATGGAGATGGTGACGGCGAGGGCTATGAATTTCCCATCAACGGAAGGGGATGGTTCCGGTACATTGCTCCCCGTCGCGTTCTTTCCTGTGGAGCCAACCCCAGATGGTCGTGACGGTGGCGGTGATGATTGTGACGACGTCGTTGATGGCGAAGGCGATGGTGATGGTGATGGAGAGGGTACAAACGCGCTTTGTAACCAGTCGTTAGTTCAGAGTGCTCGTCCTTCCGGGCACTGGGAAACTTGACTTACGCGGCGAGTTCCGGTGGTATAGTCTGATCAGCGTCTTGCTCGCACACCGAGATCCCATTCAGTTGCGTGCAGGTATACCCAAACGGACAACAGTTGTTTCCACACCGCGGTAAGACATGCTGCATCGCCACCGTCTTCAGCTTGACGGCAAGCTGTCTGTCTCTGGCATCTTGAGGCGCGAGGTCGCACGGTATTGTTTCGATCCGGGGACAGTTGCCATTGCCAGGTGGACAACATAGGAGTGTGGTGAAATTCGCCAGATACACACACGTGCTGCCATTGGGACAATCTACCTCAAGTCGGTCGGCGAAAATGCCAGCCACTCGGGAATCGGGTGTAAGGGGAGCCGGACATTGCGTCATTCCCGGAGCTGTCATTTCTCTGTGGATTGTGGAAACCTGTTGGAAGAAAAGAGGAGGGAAAAGGAAAGGGAAGAAGAAGGAAAAAAAAGAAGGAAAATCCCCGCCAGAATCGAGCAAGCAGGAAACAGAAACAAAGGACCCGACTTTTTGTTTTCCCTCTCCTGCTCTGGTCTGTATATATTTCGCCAAGTTTGTCTCTTACCCCCGCGCGACCCCGCCAAGACATTTTAACGCCCACCTGCTGCGTCGCTGCGTCGCTGCATCGCGACGGCGCAGCCAAGCAGCCGCCAGTAAGAGCGAACGGCCTGGAAGCAAAAGTTAAGCGCCGACCACCTGGGCAGACAGACACCAGACGTGACACCAAACACCAGACACCAGACACCAGACACAAGTTCTCGAATCCCCCGGGCCAGGCCAGCGTACCTGCCTGCCTAGGTAGTCAGCTAGTCCATTCTTGTGTCTAGACTCCATCTAGGGTCCCATTTTCAGGCCGTCGGCAAAATTTAGAAGAAGGGCGAGAAATTTATTCGTGCATTTTTGCATCCGACACATTGGAGGTCGATAGTTTTGGCCAGATTTTTTTTTTTTTGGTCTGTTGGTTTCAGATGTGATCCTCCCCGACTGGAACCAAAACCAAAAATGCGCTTTTAACCTGCTTTGCCACTTGGTTTCGAATTTGTATTTCTTTGATTGTTGTTTGTGAGGTTTTGTGATGCGATCCTTACAAAAAGTTCCGTTCTGCCTGCATATACATATATAATTTAGATCCGGGAGGAAGACGTCGCCCAAGGGATCAAATTATACAGGGGCAGTGATTGCTAGTTAGGGGAAATACACGTAACTGAACTGTCCATCGACCTCAAAACGCCACAGCTCATAAATCATTCATTCACCTGGCTATTCGTCTCCTGGCTCTCGAGTCAGGCCAAAACCGCATGCACTCGAGGCAGAAAAATTCTCCCATTTTACTACCTAAATCAGCACTACCAATAGTGCGATTGCGATAAAGACAGACTAAAAAGTTCTCCTCTCTCAGATTCCAAGACATGGAGCCGGCCATCTGATCCAGTCTTCTTAACCTAACCCCCCAGGGAAGTGAAGCCATGCGAGACTTTCAAGCCGCACACACCGTTGGGTTGAGGCCAAGTCAGGTGGTACGACCTAACAGCTGAATGGAATTTCGCATGCCGTCTACCATGCCATTGTATCAATCAGCCACCAGACAGACAGACAGACAACAGATACGAAACTTGATAAAACTCTGTAGAGGCATGGGATATACTTACACACCAACCCGGACAGTCTGCAAAACAGCACTATCATATCCAGTCTCTAGCATTAGCATTGTTTTTTTTTTTTTTTTTCATGTCAAGGCAGCACGTTGAAGCACGATTATTTTGTAGGTATGTAGGTCGGTAAATAGGGAGGTCGGAGGAATGTTACTTACACCAAAACTTTCGCATATATCGGGAAACCGAGGGCAAGACTCAAGCGCGGCGGGTACCTTGTCCAAGTCCGAGTCCGTGTCCGGGAACGGAGCAGCCATGACGGTGCTGGCAATCAAGGCGGTGAGGATACGGGCGAACTTCATGTTGAGTTTTCAAAAGGGAGTGTCTTTTGTGTTCTTTTGTGTGTGTGTGTGTGTGTGTGTGTGTGTGTGTGTGTGTGGGGGTTTTTGGTGTGTGCTTTCTTCTTCAGTGTTTGAGGTGGCCATTGGTGACATATTTATACACATTTTTGCTTCCCCCCTCCCCCTCCCCTTCTTCCTTACAGCCATTATGATGACAGCATTATTACGGCAAGGGAGTGTCCAACATCTGACTGTCACTGCAGCATCCTAAAGTCTCGGATTGGTAAGTATGGCTCAGATAGAGGTCCTCATGCAGTTCTCCTTCCCCAAGATCTCTCTCTTATTCGAAGTATTGGTTGGTCAGCATGAGGTTACATTATACCGGTACTGGCCGGAAGTGAGCATACAACATTCCTTCTGCATGTCGATGGCCGGCCGGCTAGGCTTTAGTGAGTTGACAATCCTTCCATTTTCTGAGCACGACTGGAAGTGGTGATCCTTACCGAAAAGAGACCTGACGGGACCGTGCTGCCCTGTCAGTTCAGGGGTAGCAAAAAGAAGCACATACATGCAATCTACAGGGAGGTTTTCTCATGTCGTTGTCCAGAACTGCATATAACATCAATGCTATCCATGCCTACCTACCTAGGTACCTTACATGCAGCGTCCAGCATGACCCCAATTAGGTCTAGCAAGCTGACAAGGCAACAACACGCTCCACACACGCATACACCCATACGTATCAACCCTTTTTCTTCAAATGTTCCTTTGGTTTTTGAGTCGCCCGAGAGCCTTTAATGATCATGAGGATAGACGGGATAGACGGGATAGACGGGATAGACGGGATAGACGGGATAGACGGGATAGACGGGATAGACGGGATAGACGGGATAGACGGGATAGACGGGAACATGCAGCAGGCAGGCCGACAAGCATTTTGATCATAGGCACTCACCTAGGTAATATCTATGAACAGGAACAGGAACAGGGATTTTGACCGGGGAATTGCTACCGGATGAACCGAGAATGACAAAATGATAGAAGGAGTATGGCTTGTGTCAGTTGACAAGGATAGGATAGGAATGCATGCGGTCTGGTATGATTGGAGAAAGTGGTGCGGCTTCCTGTTCTCCTTCCTATCTTACCTACGTTAGGTTGCACTCACAGATCTAGTGCCAACCTACCTACTTCTGCTACATCACGTTTAGGTAACCAGGCCATAGCCAGCAGCCGAGCTCAATCCGTGGAAGACCGGGGAAAAAAAAGAGAGAAACCTCGATCACACTGCCCATACAAGTCACCAAGGTACGTATTAAGTTTTGCTTCCCAGATCAGAAAAAGACGAGACTTGGTATTTTATATGTACGAGGCCTCACGGTGTGTATCTAGCTTCTTTCTTCACAATTACTGCGCGTCCGCCTAATAATCGGCTTCCACTCTCCAGGAATGACCCCCTCCACTCCCCTGCGAGCAACTGATGAACACCAAAGATACTGCCTTCCACCTCATATGTTCAGGGAGATTGGAAAATAGGAGGCCAGATGTTACCCTCGCACCACAGGCGAGTCGACATGATGACACGCGTGTCCGAGTTGACGGGACAGTCGTACTTGTGGTCATCCATGCTGATGGGCTTGCACTTTCCGACAATCTTGCCGTTGAGGTCAACGAGGTTATAATCTCGGAACTTATAGAACGCTGCCAAAAAAAATTCAGTAAGTCCAGTCCAGTCCAGTCCCCTACCCTAGGTATCTAGGCAGGTAGGTAGGAGGTAGGTAGGTAGGTAGGTAAACACCCACTATAGTGACCAAAGTCGGTATTCATCTCTAACCGCTCAATGGTCTGAGGGTCCGGACTCGACAGAGAGCAGCCCCATCCATCGCAAACCACGCCCTTCTTATCACCGCTAACGTCTTCGGTTCCGCGGTAAAACATGGTGGCCTGGACATGGCCGCACGTGGGGTGAATCTGGTGGAATGCCCAGATGACATGGTGATGCCCTTTGTTTGTGTGGCCCTGTAGTGTTCGTAGGCCTTCTAGCTTCAAATCCAGAATACCTCAAACTTGGCGGGCAAGAAAACTTACCATGTAGACGTAGAAATCGGCGAGCGCAGGGGCAATGAGCTGCAGAACAACAATGAGAATAAAGGTGTGGAACTGCATTGCGCAGGTGATTTGAAGCTAAGCTCCAGAGTAGGTAGCAGATCGGGGTCAAAGCAAAGCTAAGTATTTGCAGATCTCGGCGGTTGCAGACCTTGCCTTGATTAATGATATTGTAGAAGAAGAAGATGAAAAAAGCACAGGTTGGAGGGGAGGGCTTTATGCATGGAATTTGGCTAGATTCCACACCGGTTCATCTGATCTTTTATTCACCTGCTTCTACGAATATTCGCTTCGGGCTGCTCAACTCCCCCACACTGGCATACTAGCGTTTGCGCCGCTCGGCCAGCCAACCATCCCAAGGTACGCACGGCCGACCAATTGTAACTACTGCTAGCGGCAGTCAAAAGTACCTGTTGGTGCCTCGTGCGGGCGATGGACTCCGATCGTCTCAACATGGCGAGAGTGCTCAGCGCCGTCACCGCTCATCTGCAATCCAAGCGACATCCAGCACAGCACTTCCATGAAAGCAAACATGAATCACCAATGTCACCTGGGCCTGCCGTCAGGGATACTTGGAAATGGCAAAATCGAGGACCGGAAGAACAGAAGCCGACGTCACCAGCTCACCCAGGCTGAAACTGAACGAACACAGATGCCACGAGATCTCGTCTCAAGCCATCATCCGACTTCTTGTTCATCTGCCTACCTAGTTGCCTACTCATACATGCAAAGCAATCCTCCATGTATTCCATCCACCGAGTCAGTCTCCAATTTCAACCCTCGTAAATAACAGCGTTATTCATACAATTCCCGCACAGCTACAGTCGTTATAACAGGCACCCCAATCCATTCCGCTGGTCAGTTCTTGATCTTGATACCACGTGTCTTCGCTACCCGCCCATTGATAGGTATCTGCTCGCTTTGTAGACAAAACTCCGGCCGATGCCCGCATTAAAGACAGAATGTTGGCCGATGACCGGTTTCTAGACGAAACGTAGGCCGATAGCCGCTTTATATGACGCCATAAATCCTCCCGGTGCTGATCCAAGTCTATGCGATCTTCAAACAGCCGGCCACAGCACCGGAATGACGTTGTCTTCGTTGACTTGTCTCCCTTGATTTTTGGACCGGCCGCAGTGGTTGTCTCTGAGCTGGGACTTGGGATGACAGAAGGAGAGGCAGCCACAGACTTCGTAGGAGCGACTGACGCTGGAGTTCTCTGAGAGGCTGGAGCTGATGATACTTTGGCGGATTTTGAGACATGGCGCGGAAATGTTTTCGTGGATTTTGAGGCATGGGGTGGAGAGTCGCGGCGGTGTTGATCACAGGCATCAGTCGTCGCAAAACGTTTACCGCAATCGCAATAAAAAGGCTTGGCCTTTGCGATCTTGACGCGGCGCTGCCCAGGGACAGCTGTAGATTTATCGACCATGCTGGACATCAACCCGAATGGCCGGGATCCGAGGCTCGTATGGTGCTGGACGGGAGGTTGAAGTGTCCATGTATATATAATCAGGCTCGAGACAACCTTGACCCCTCTTTCACGTTACACAGCACCCAGTCACGAGCTTGCGCCTTTTAGTAAAGGCTTGATCTGAGCTTTAACGCCTCGGTTTTTAAATAAAAATAAATCAGGACTCAATATTTATTTTTCTGACTGCCTCGCAACATATCCCCAGCTCGTTGAACAAGGTCTTGCTTGACAGCCGTTAGTTAGATTGCACCTAGCCTGGTGCCTGCGCTCTCTGGTGGCATTCTTGTAGATGCAGACCTCGAGCCCATTTCCACAAGTGTCCCGGTTCGATTTCAAAAACCCCAAAAGCATGAATGCCTACATAGGCCAAGTAGGTAGGCAGGCATGGAGAGAATTGCCACAGATGCTGTCAGTCTGGAATTCTCCGACCTGCGTTTGCTCTTTGGGGCCAAAGTGGCTCTTGGGTCAAATCCTGTGACTGTGGGGTTAACCTCCATCGTACTTTTCCTGCAAAACTCATTCTCTTGTACTATTCACTTGAGCGCCTTCCCAACCTCGAATACCTGGCTTTTTGCCATTCTTGTAACCCGCGTTCAGTGTTGTTTGTTTGTTCCTTCCATCTGTTTGCCATCCAGCGACATCACCCACGCCACCCAACATGGCCCCCGAGAATTCACGCAAACAAACAAACACGGACGCAAAGCCTCCTTCCCTGTGAAAGTGATTTTTTCAAAAAAGAAAGAGATTCATCTCATCTATTCACTTTAATCATGACCATTCACAGGGGCACCCTCCTTTCCATGAGGTCCAAATTCTACATATAAATATCTGGCCTCCGCTCCCCTCCAGCCTCACAAATTTGTTCTTCCTTTCTCTTTCTTCTCCATCAAGCAACTTTGCACATCAGCAGCAATCTTGACTTTACCTGGCTCGACTCAACTTGACTCGACTTGAACCTGTTGACTCGACTTGAACCTGCCTTCAACAACTCATAAAATACTCTACCTCGATCAGAATGAAGTTCATCACCTTCTTCCTCGCCGCGGCTACCTACATTGCCGGTAGCACGGCCGCACCCACCGATGATGGCCTGCCCATCGACATCTGCTACGGGGCCAATTTTCAGGACTGCCACCGTCGCAACCTTGGGTGGGACGAATGCAGTAAGTCTTCCCTCCCTGTCACTTACCTTTTTTTTTTTTTTTTTTTTTTTTTTTTTTTTTTTTTTTTTTTTTTTTTTTTTTTTTTTTTTTTTTTTTTTTTT
>Ga0247765_1000824_pt1 | contig 19802 bp, 17 predicted proteins | sample UWRJL106311C6_FD_179949 | JGI IMG/M metagenome (GOLD analysis project Ga0247765, IMG submission 179949) | Plant litter microbial communities from Arlington Agricultural Research Station in Wisconsin, United States - UWRJ-L106-311C-6 | ecosystem: Environmental > Terrestrial > Plant litter >... | reverse complement strand
CCCCCCGCATGCAACCACTCACTGACCCTGACCTACCTGCGGCAAGCCGTTTCTTTTCTGGATACGTTTCCTGCTTTTCTCCAACCACCTCCAACCGCTTGCTGCCGCCGCCGCTCATTGCTACCATAAACATGACCTCCCCCCATCACTCATCCTTGACAAAGCCTGGGGAAAAGAAAATCGGGGAACGGGGGGTCCTAGCGTCCAGTTCCCCCTCCTCCCCTCCCCCGCGCAAAGATAGAAAGAGAGGGGAGGGGAAATCTCAAGATCTGCATCACGAGATCTACATACAACCCCGTTCCTTCCTCACAATTGGGAAATCATTTCGTTCCTTTCTTGCTTGCGGCGGCGCGCGCGCGCACAAAATCATGCCATGCCATGCATTTAGGCATCCCCGGGCAAACCCAACGAACGTGTTACGCACAAAGGATGCCAAGACGATGAAATAGGGTGCGGCTGTTTATATCTGATGTTTGGCTTAATATCATGCCTTGGATGAGAGAGAAATAAAAAGAGAGTGCCCACCTTTTTTTTTCTGCTTCGGTTGCTTCGCTTGTTTCGCTTCCCCAGGGTAAGAACCGGAAGTCCGGGTTTTGCTCTCTCTCCGTCTGGGAAAGGCGAGCGGCAAGCCAGCAGCAGCAGCCAGCACCAAAGTTTTTACTAGCGAGAGCGGCATGCCGTTTTTTGATGATTAGATTGATGAACCCGCCAAGGCGGTTGGGACGGACTTTGCTTTTCGAAGCGAATAATACCTGGCCATTCATATTCCGCCCCGTCCCCCGTTTGTGGAAAAGCTGACCCAATGACCACACACCTGGCAGATTGAGCCTTTTTTTTAATATATAGAATACAGAGAGCGAGGGTGCCAAGAACCTGGGATTCATTCAGTGTTAATTTATTTTGTCTTTCCCAAACACCAAAAACACGTGCAAGTCACCCACTGTGAGAAAAACAACACCCAATTACATGTACTTGCAAGATGCCATGCTAGACTGCATGCTCCCAAAAGAGTGCGCACCCGCCGCCCAACAATGCTACATATTATACCCGTAATTTGATATTTGCTCGCTTATGCGTGTTTTCCTCTCCCCCAAATCCCCCCATTTTGCTCTCTCCTCCGTTTCTCACTCTCACCTACCTCACACACACACACACACACAATCTGTTTGGAACTTTGTGTATGGATGGATGGGTGTTTACTGGAGCGTCCCGCTTCTGCACATTGCATCTCCGTTCCTTCGAAAAGCATCTCCACCAGACCTGTCACATCCCATTCCATCACATTCCATCACATTACCTCGGTAGGTAGCACCCACACTCACTCATCACCAAACAAACCCATCATGCACCGGTTTGGTCTAGTGAAAAAAGAAATCCCAAGTGGGCAAGGCAGAACCCGGGAAAGTGGTAGCACTACTACAGACTACAGAGCCACTCGAGCCTGTGCGCCGGTAGGATTTTTATGACACATTTTGATAGAGTTGAAGTAGAGAATGTACATGACATGTAAAACTATGGAGAAACGTGTTGACAGATAGACGATCAACCCTCCTTCTTTACTGCACTGTAGGTCAACAGCACAGCACAGCACAGCACAGTACAGCGGAGACATTACCTTACCTAGGTATGTACCGACATGCTTTCTACTCGAGAAACACAAAATTTGTTGGCGGACGGATGGACCGGGCGAATTCGCAGGCTACCAACATTGGGTTCACCGGATTACGACGTTGGATCTATATATTTTGTGCTTTCTGGTCTTTGCCGACCGATCTTGAAGAAAAAAAAAACCCACCGATTGACCGAAACCAGCGCCGCCCAGACTGGACTGGACCCGGTCGGGTCAGGCCCGGCGGGTATGGCCAGGCCGGGTCGGACCCTCCTTCTCAAGACGAATCCGAGGAAGCTCGGAATTTTTGAAACACAAAACAAGCATGAGGATTCTCTCAGGCAGAGCACGCAAAAAAACAAAAGCCGAAAGACAGACACCGTTGCCATTGACACCCAAGCCCGGGGGCTAAAATTCAGGGTCGCATTTTAGGTTCTCATGTTTCCTACCCTGACGCTCCAACGTGACATTGGCAGCAACGCTGTATTCTAGTGCGCTTCCGCCAGTGTAGCGTAGCTTGCCCGCCCGTCCATCCGTCCAGTCCGTTTCCACGATTGAACACACACACAAGTGTCGGTACTTGAGGAGGGGATTCTGTTTTGCTGTCGTGCCTGCCTAGGTACCTGGTAAGGTGGAAGAGCGGGTTTTGGCTTCGGCAGCTGTGCTAGACTAGGCACTTTTACCTAGGTAGATCGATAGGTGAGACTAGATAGACAAACAGCGCAACTGAAAGAGCATCTACACTTTGCTCATCAACTCACTCACTCATTCACTCACCTTGAAAAGTTGCCTGACTTGTTACTGACGTGCTTGCAGTGCAGTGCAACGTCGAATTATCTATCTCTGCTGCATGCGTCCGACAACATGAACTCTGTCCGTGCCGCGTCTCCACTGGTAGCTTTCTTTATCAATCTATCAATCTACGCAGTGGATCCATCAATCCATCTACCCATTCTGCACATCTACCATATCTATAATCTTACTCTATGCCGTGTTGAGTTGTGTTATAAAAATGCTAGGGTGTCAAGGGTGCAAGGACAAGGTAGTAGTGCAAGCATGTGAGGATACTTGGAAACGCTAGCGCCAGTTTTCCACCCCCAACGTCGTATGTATGTAGACAAGACAAGTCAAGGCAAGGTAAGGTAGCGTAGCGTAGGCAGGCAGGCACACAAGGCGGGCCGTGGTGGTTCCGCGAGACGAAATGAGTTGGTTGGTCCGGGAGGAGTCCGGACATATCAGTACGTATTGACTTGAAAATGGTGCCCGAGGTTTAGTCCCCTTAGTCTAGTTTATCAGAGTTTACTTCAGACAAGACTCTTGTCTCCAAGGCCGCTGCCACATGGCCTGGCCAGTCTGTGGATACAAGAAACAAAAAAGTGGAGAAAGCAACGACGGCACAACCAAAACAACTCTATCGGACCGAACCTGCTAGTCATCAAAACTGCCGTGAGTTGGTATACACCTCAACCCGATACTGTTGCCGACAACTTATTTGCTCACCGTGCCTCACTCAACCCCTCACCCTGGCCCTCACCCCAGCCCTCCAAGATCATGTTCAGTTGGAACAAGATCTGCCAAGCATGCACGAATCCAAATGCCGAGCTCAGTCTAAACCGATCTGTCCATGGCTGCATGGCACGAGGTCACACAAACATCCTTCAAAGGATGGACACAAACAACCAACTTAGGGGACCCTTAATGTGTGAAAATGCAAGATCAATATGTTGGTTCGGTGAAAATATCTACAATGTGCAGCGGCCGTGTTTGCTACGGTGGGCAGAAGGCACCAACAAATTCAAAACTCCCTCTGCAGCTCATGTGCGCGCTTCAGGGCCTGGATGGCATCCTTGTCGTATTCCTCCTTCTGCTTCATAAACGGCATGTACATGAAGGTGTGGGGACAGCCGAGGTAGCGCTTGAAGGTGACGCGACTGCCGCCCGCCACCAGCTTCATTCCGTAGGCTTCGCCTTCGTCGCGCAGCGGGTCGATCTCGGCCGTGCGGATGAACGTGTCACACAGACCGGACCAGTTCTGGGCGCGGATGGGAGCGAGCCACCAGTCGGGCCAGAGCTTGCGGAGCTCGGGCATCTTGTCGGGCGGCATGGTGTAGCTGCCAAAGTACTGGATGCGTTTCCACGGTAGCACGGGCGCCCGGTGGAACTCATGGAATGATGGGAACGGAGACTCGGTGTAGAACCGGTAGCCGAGGCTGTCCGTCGACGGCGGCACTGAAACCAGGCACAGCTTCAGCGGAATGCCGGCGTCCCGTGCCATGTGCTGCAGCACCAGGCAGATGTGCGCCCCCGCGGAAACGCCACCGATGGATACCGACGTCGGGTTGATATTGAGCCTGCTGGATGCATCGCGCACCTGTGCCCTCACCGTCAACGGTTAATAATCGAGAGGAAGGGGGCCAAGCCATCGGCAGTTGGAGAACCCCAACTAAAACTTACCCAGTTCAGCGCTGCCCATGCATCCTGGATACACTTGCCCCAAATTGTCTCTGAATTCGTTCATGAGTGAGCTAAGAATACTTTTTGTCTCTTGTGGGGCAAGCTGTGTGGGGAAACATACCGGGACAATGTCGATAATTCACATCAACAACTACCACCCCAGCCTCGCGCATGCTGAGACACAGCTGCCCCTCGGAAGATAGATCGCCTAGCACGAACCCCCCGCCTGAAATGAGATGGGACAATCAGCATAGGGCATGGAAACTTCCCGGGGGGAGGAGAGGGGAAAGGAGGGGAGGGCGGGGCGGATTTGCAAGTAGGTACGGAGTATTGGACATACCGTGGTGGTTCATGTGGACCGGGTAGGGACCAGGGCCGAACTGGGCCGGGTCGGGATGGTAGACGCGGACCGAGATGGTGGCGCCGTCCTGGGAGCTCACCACATAGTCGGCGACGCGCTCACTCTTGGATGTGTCGATGGCGATGGGCGAGCGCTGCTTGTCGGGATCGGCGCGGACCACCTCGAGCGGCACCGCCTGGCCCGGAGGCGCCTTGCTGAGCACTCGGACAAAGTACTGCACAAAGACAGGATCCAGCCGGGGCAGGATGTGCTCCTCGATCAGGTCCCGGGGATCCTTGGCGGCCGCTGCGCCCTCGTCGGCCCACCCAGCAATCTCAGCCATTGACCCCGAATCTGAAAATGATTCCTCGCTCATGTTTTTCCTCCCGGGGATGATGGCTCGCTCGTCCTGGACGTACTTAGTTCCAAGGGTGGAAACGGGCGCCGCCGAAGTAACTTGACGAGGGGGCGCACCGTGGGCTACGCCATAGTACCGCAATCAACTCCGCACCCCCGCATTATGGCACACACCGACGGAACCTTCTCGGCAAATGACTGCAGACGCGACACTCGGTTGGCACTTGACTCGGCTGGGGAACTGGGTCGAGCAGCCTGCCTTGGGCCCGTGTTTTTTTTTTGTCTGGGGTTGATCCAACTTGACCGTCGCCGGAGATGCTGCCTGTGGTGTTCCTAGACCCAGAAAATTCTCCATCAGAGGTTTATTCTTTGCGCGCCGTCCATCTTGGCGACGATCAAAGCCGTGTGTTGTGGGGCCGAGTCCGCTCTTCGTTTGCCGCATTAGGGAATCCGAGCTTCCGAGCGTGGGAGAGCGGGGCCCCAAGCGGGGCGGAGAAAACAGTCGGCGCGCTTTTCGTCTGGGATTTTCTCTCCGTGGCTGGGACAGTGGGACAACCGATAAAAGTGAAATGTCACCGCCCGGCACGGGCCGAGGTATTCGTACGCGAATTATTGCAAAGAAAATGAACAGAGAAAACTTAGTTTTTGTGGGATCGGGACCTTGCAGAAAAATTGGTGTTCGTTCGGGTCAGACTCGCTTGTACTTGCTTGTTTTGACCGTGTTTGTGTGCGCCTTCCAGTTCTCGAATGATGTCAATTGTTCGTGTGGCACCCCACCAAAGCTCGGCACTGACAGCTGCTAGCAGCGCGTGCCGGGGTTGCCCGAACCTGAGGCTAACATTTAGCTGATGAGGCTCATTCTAACCGCCGGGTAAATTCATGGTTCAGCTTGGCAGACAGACAGCTAAGTATCTGCATCTTCATCAACATTTTCCGTGGCAAAAGATGAGGTTTCGGAATGCCCAACGCGGCGAGGCTCGTTGTTGCGGTGGAGCTGACTCGAACAGGCGGCACGCGCTGATCGCACAGCGAGGGATGGCCTGCCCCACGTGGCGGTCAGTTTTTGTGGGCCTTGGCAGACGCCCTCTCGCTTGCGTTCTCCCACTTCAGACCACACCTTCGGGTCACAAAGGGATTCTGAACTGTGATTGACGAGAGATTGATGCAGGTATGCGTAGCTCAACCGTGTTGATTGGAGCGTGACACGCGCCTCGGGGGTCTGCCCTGATGGAGTTTGTTTCCCATTATCTTCCGGAATCGGACAATTATCCAACGCCCCGTGCCCAACAGAATACTAAAGCGAAATGTTTGTCGTGCTAAATTTTCAGCTTGACGTGCTTGTCATCCGTACTTTTGCGTGGCAGAGCGCCTATCGTGCAGTCAGCTCACAAGACCTCCCGCTGCGCTCCTGTGAATTTGCAGTTGGCAGCAGGTGCGTAATCCTGCCACGACCTCGCAATGGATGACTGGGAACCGGCGGAGAACACGAATTCCGCCTCTCAAACCCGGTTGACTTGAGCTGCCTTCCATTTAATAGGTGAAACTACGTGTTACTTTGCGCTTCACCCACTTCCCTGATCGAGCGCGAATCATCATAGCCCAGTATGAAAGGAACAAGACAATCGGCACCTGCCCAGCCAAATCCAAAGCTGGAGGAAACGAGCCAGGGAGCACCTGCCCCACCGATTCTTAGGAGTGAAACTGACGAAGAAATCGACTTCGACGCTGTTTTGGACCATGTTGCATCGGGCGCCTTCAAAGAGTGGCCCAATGATGCTGGGGTAACTGCACCTTCTGTATCCCGGTGTGCTGATATTTGCTGACCTCTTTCATATAGTTTGACGGCCTGACCGAGGAGCGTGGGCCGATTGAGATCTCTGTTTCGGGCACAATTCCCACATGGGCGAGTGGCAGTCTCTTTCGAACTGGTCCCGGTGTGTACAAGGTGGAGGATACGCCAAAAGGAACATTCTACACATCGCATTGGTTTGACGGGCTGGCGCACACACACCGCTTCGACATTGTCCCTCAAGATGACACGGTCAAGGTTTTTTATTCCTCCCGCCGACAATCTGATGACATGATGGCCTACATCCAGGAGCACGGACGTCGCAAATACTTCAGCTTTGGTCAGCGCAGAGATCCCTGCCTCGGCCTCTTCGCCAAGATCATGAGCACCTGGAGAGCGTCTCGCATCAAACCGGCCGACAAGGGGATAGAGAATGTCAACGTTGTCGTCCATCCAAATCTCCCCGGATTGGTTGGCGTACCTATCGCGGATGGTGCCCCTGTTACGGACAAGAGCCGACCTCTATCTAGCCAATCTGGTCACCGCTCAGCTATGCCAGAGTCGATGTGGGTTGCCACCGACAACTCGACTCTGAAGCAGATGGACCCGGAAACACTAGAACCGATTGGCTTCGCAACTCAACAGTCGTTGCACCCTGACCTCGGAGGTCCCATGTCATGTGCTCACGCCCAAAGAGATCCGGAAACCGGGGATGTCTTCAACTTCAACTTGCAGATGGGCCGCTTTCCGACATACCGCATCTTCCGCGTCAGCGCCTCGACAGGCAAGACCGACATACTTGCTACTATCACAGGCCCCGGTATTGCGCCAGCCTACATCCACAGCTTCTTCTTGTCACCAAGCTATGTCGTTCTCTGCATACCGAGTTCCCATTTGGCTTTCAGTGGACTCAAGGTGCTGTGGGAGAGAAACATTCTGAATGCCATCGAGCCGTTCAGCACGGACAAGAAATGCAAGTGGTTTGTGGTCGACAGGTTGCACGGTAAGGGGGTTGTGGCCCGTTTCGAGTCGGAAGCTGGATTCTTCTTCCACACCATCAACGCCTTCGAGGAGCGTATCGGCAAGGACAGTGGCTCGCTCGGTCTCTACTGCGACGCAATCGAATATCCCAGCCTAGACATTATGTCTAGCCTGTACTACGATGTCTTATTGGGAAAGGATGGTGCAGATGCTCGCTTCTGGGGAGACACTAAGCGTGCAAGAAGCTGCATGGCCAGACTCGCTAGGTATCAGCTGAATATATCAACAGTATCAAAGGGAAGCATGCCTGGAGGACAAGAGGGAGCCGGCGCCATCACCAAAGTCTTTAGCATCCCGGCGCCACATTGCGGAGACCTGCCGACCATCAATCCACGCTTCGCTACGAGACAGCACCGATATGTCTACAGCTTGTCCTTCAGTGGGCGCAGCATGCCGGCAGATGGCATCGTCAAGACAGACACGGAAACCAGGGAAGCACGGTTCTGGAACATTTCGCCCGGTCATACCCCCGGAGAAGCCATCTTCGTACCACGTCCAGACGGTACAGATGAAGACGATGGGATCTTACTCAGTGTCGTGCTTGATGGCAGCAGCAAAACCAGCTATCTGATATGTCTTGATGCGAAGACCATGTCCGAGGTGGGTCGCGCCGAGATTGGATTTGCGGTCGCTTTCGGGTTTCATGGCGTGCATGTACAGATGTGAGGTCCGATCAGCAGTAAGCGACCTGCACGATGATATTAAGAATCTCACCATAGGACCCGGCCCCTTATCGATTGTTAATGTGGAACTTGAGGATTGGTACTGCGTAGGCGTTGAGGAATGCTGGGCACTTGGGTCTTGGGCTGGAGAGTTGAGACCTTGGTTTTCAGGTCCAGCATTTTTGAAGGATATGAGACTCTATTTGAGAAATGGAGATAGGCATAGATGTCTTGGATTTGCGGTCGGCGCGGAAATAAAATACCCCCGTTGTATTGACTGCTGGTTTGTGATGCTTGCGTATGCCAAGCGGCGAAGTAGTTTCTCTGTACCACGCAAACAATGTGCCCGGACATGTAGTTGAAGGGTTGGTGAGAAATCTCACCGGATTGTGTCGGTCAAATGGTAGGAAAATCCAATATTTGCATTGGCGAAGGCTTTACGACGCCCAAGGCAACTATTGCACAGCCTTTGGAAGTAAGGCAAAAAAGTCAACCATGTGGTCATCTTTACAAGAATTTGATTTGACCTGTTGCGCAGGACCTGCAAATCCCTTAGGCAGTGTAGGCCCCGTGTGCCGATGCCCGCCTGGAGGGATTTTGTTGTGTGACGGCACAGATCCAATCAGATTTTAGGGGGGCATGCCGGTGCGCCACCACCACCACAAACTTCCAAGGCGTTTATGAGGCCGTTACACCAAATTTCACAGCGGTGAGTCAGCAGTTAGGTACTTCGTATCGAATCGTATTGAATGGGCAGTTGCTGACGACGCACGCCTAGATACCTAATACGCTGCGCATCCAATGGGGTGACCCAATAATGGCAGCCATTGAGTGGTGGCATTCATCCAGCGACGGCATCGAGTGGGGCAAGCGGTTGACAAAAAAACAGGGACACCAAAATTCAGCACGGGGCCTCTGCACTAACAGTGGCTTATGATTTCGACCACCTTCCATCACACCATTCATCACAACCCCTTTCATTTTGAAGTAGAAGACCAAATTTTCGTAGATGATAAGTAGTTATGGGCAAGGATAGTAGATTTATATATATTTTTTTGTCTTAAAAGAAAGAAAAGAAATAAGATAAAGGAAGGTATACCTCAGTGTAAAGAGAGAGGAAAATATCCAGTCGTAGGAGGTAGGGTGAACTGTTAGTACGGAGTTGTCCTATGATCAAATTCGGTACCTGCAAGCTACCTCGTCTTGCTTAAAAAATTGTTCTGGGATTGAGGTACTGTCAAGGTAATGTGTCCCTGTTTTTTTGTCAACCGCTTTGGTGGGGTCACTGCATTCAATGGGTTCCTCATCCAGTCGGTGTTGTCATACAGTTGGGACTTTGCAGGATGGGGTTGCGCCCCGATTGCTGCTTTGCCGCACCCGTGCTGCAAAGTTTGCTCAGCTGCATGATACCGACATCGACGGGCTCTGTTTGGCCCCCAACAACAAAATCGATGTCATGCCTAGCCCTCATGAGCTCTGAGGTGGTTTGCCCATGTTGGTATCACCAATATAAAAGGAACCATTGCCCTGGGTTGTTTTTATGTTTTTCCTACAATTTCATTTTCACGTACCATTTTTCACTCTACTCAATATCTTTTTCAACTACTAGACCAAGACAAACCACTTACCTAGGTACCTAAGGTAGTCTACAAGATGCATCCCAGCTTCATGTTTTCTCCCGAGTTCGAGGCACCCACCTCGCAACCTGCCCACCCAAAAGCTTTCCAGGGCTGGGTCGAGCACGCAGCTCGAGACCGTGTCGGCACCGATGTCGTGCTGCACCACCTCCTCCGCGAAGCCCATCCCGACCACCACATTACCCGCTGTCTCCCTTCGCACTGCGACCTGATGGGTTTTGCGGATGCCGGATTCGCCACCAAGACGCCCGATCTCTCGCGCGGGTTCGACGCCATTCGCAAATACGTCGCGCCCAAACTCCGCCATGAAAAAGGCCAGGACAAGCTCGAAGACGAAGTGCGCTTTGGCGCGTGGCGCTACGAATACCAAGGCACGCCCTTTCTCGTCTACGAGCTCTCCCACCGCGACTATTTCATGGTCCGCGTCATACGCTTCCAATACATCCTCGCGCCACCATCCATCGCCGCGCAAGCCACTCCCCAGGGAAACCACCCTGCTTCCGACGCGCTGCTTCTCGCCGCCAGCAAGTGGACCAACGAAATGCACGACGAGATCTGGGTTTACGACAACCAAGCGTGGAACAAAGATAAGGAGCTCTTTCGGTCCGTCCAAGGCGCCTCATGGGACGACGTGATTCTTCCCGCCAAGATAAAAACCTCGCTCATCCACGACGTGACGTCCTTTTTCGATAACCAGGCCCTCTACGCGACGCTAAACGTCCCCTGGAAACGCGGCGTCATCCTCCATGGCGTTCCGGGAAACGGCAAGACCATTTCGATAAAAGCGCTAATCAACTCGCTTGCTGCGCGAACCCCTCCCATCCCATCTCTATATGTAAAGAGCCTCGATGGGTGTTCGGGTCCAAAGGTGGCCATGCAAGCCATCTTTGCAAAAGCGCGCATTCTCGCACCGTGTCTCTTGATTTTCGAAGACCTCGATAGTCTTGTCGAGGATAAAACGCGGAGCTATTTCCTTAATGAAGTCGACGGGCTGGATTCCAATAATGGGATTCTGATGATTGGGTCGACGAATCATCTCGGGCAGCTGGACGCGGCAATCACAAAACGACCCAGTCGCTTTGATCGGAAATACCATTTTAAAGTTCCGGATAGAGACGCAAGAGTGGCGTATGGGCGGTATTGGCGGGAGAAAATGGGCTATTCTTCTTCTTCTTCTTCCTGCTCTACAACGACGGCAGCAACGGAAGGGCTCAGAGGATGGGATTTCCCCGAACAGATATGTGATGTGGTCGCGGCAGTCACTGAAGGGTTTAGCTTCGCATACATGAAGGAGTTGTTTGTGACTTCGCTAATGACGTTGGCGAGGAGGTCAACTACGACAGGAGGAAACGGGATGGATGTGGATGAGGACGAAGACGACGAAGAAGGCAGTGAGGCGGGCTCGGGTGTTGTGGTGGACCCTCCTGAGGGAGAGACCAAGACCAAAGAAGAAACGGATGGCGATGACGGGAAGGAAAAGGAGAAGGAGAACGACAAGAAAAAGCCCAAGCCGAAGCGCGTCATGCCCGAGGTGGAAATCCCCGAGTCCCTCAAGGACAATGTGCTTCTGGCAGTGATCCTGGCCGAAGCCAAGATGCTCTGGGAGCAAATGGACAACGAGGAGGAGGATGCGATCAAGCGGAAGAAGGCGGCGTCGTGTGGCGTGGTTGACAGGTTTTGGGGCGCTGGGCCCGTTGAGGACGACTGAGGTCATCAGTTCTGACCTGAAAGATTGTTAGCGTGAGACTCGGTGAGTGTCTAGTAGTGGTTTGTTTGTATATATCTGAACAGCTGGGAAGCTATTTTGCGAGGGGTCAAGCCAGAATATTGTAGGCCTTGACTCTGACATTCGGGGCCTTCAAATTCGCTCCTTAGGGCCTCGAGTTTTCATCATAACCCCTCAAAAATAGAAAAGAATGCCGGGGGAGGTTGGCCCGGAAGCTGCAGCTAAGCCATTGGAAAACCAAATTTGCGGTGATGTGAAAACAGAACGCCCAGAGAAACGCCTGTCCAAGGGACCCACCTAAATGGACGTATCAGGACGCGACAGCATGCGTGTGGCTGTGTCTGCCTGCGTGGCTGCCCGGTTCAGTCCCCGACACGTCTCAATCCAACGCGCTTCCATCGAAATTGCGGTCACTGAATTTGGGCCTGAGGCAACGATGCAGCAAGTGTGGCTGTCCACATGCAGACTGACTACGAACTCCCTCCCCTTTTTTTCTCAGGCTCTTTTCCGAGTCAACCACACCAATCGAACCGATGGGGTGCAAACGGCTGTAGAAACCATGGACCATTACTATCCATCCTCTGTCAAACGGACTGGAATCCCTGATCTGTCGGATTGGGAAACCGGCGACAGAAAGCGCGCAAGGCTGGGGCTTGGCGTCGATTCTTTCGACCTGGGGGCTGCTCCTTCTTGTGACCTGTTTCAGCCAGATAAGCTGGCCGACTCCAGCACCTCGTCCGGGATTCAGTTTCCAGGAGTTGACGACAGCTCAGGAGTATCCGATGTGTGGATGAGCGACCCACATACGCTCCCGGCCCATCATATTGTGGGATTCGACCATAACTGGCAGTTGCCCGAGCCGGAGGTTGAAATGGTCTGTTTTGGGGTGGTAGGCAGCATTTCTCTCCCGTAGTGGACTTTGACTCTAACTTTTACAGGTACATGACTCGAAAGGGCTCCTTCTAGACGACCCGGCACTTGTCGAAAAGTCCGGACTGCATTCTTTCCCGGCGACGAAGGAGGTGTATGAGTTGCGCTCGGTCTCTCGGGACGATGCCACATTCCTCCAACTCCAGACGGGCAAGGATTCGGACTGCGAGGATATTGATCTCGCGATACTGGATCAAACCAGTGCCCGTGCTTTTTCCGCAATCGTCAAGGTCCGGGGATGTGAGGTCGATTTGTTTCTGTCCAGGAAAGAATTCCGAGGTCTGCGGGAGAATTCCGGGTCGGGTAAGAAGAAGATAACATTCGTGGTGTCGGCGGCGTTTTATGGGCCCTCACAGGCAGCAGATGAGGTTGGACATATTCTGTCTAAAGCTCGAATTTATCTCCAGGATCCGAAGCGCTATCGACAAGGGGTATCGCGATACAACAATCCTCACAAATTGCACTTTAGGAACTCTACCGAGATAGCCGTGACACATTCCACAGCTCTGGAGAGAAGGGACCAGGGGAAAGCAGTTGAAGAGATTCTGAAGAATCTCGATCACCATATCGAGTTGCGATCAGAGGCCCCGATCAGCACAACTGTGACAACAAAGCTCAATAGGTAAGTGGAAATTGGAGAGATATCACCTTGTATGTCAATACGTACTGACGGAGTTCAGGCATCAAGTACTCGGTGTCAATTTTGTTGCCCAGCGGGAAGGACGAACACCTAGCCATCTCCCGCAATTGTGGGACAAGAGACGCATCAACAATGTTGAATGGTCAGCTGAATCCACTATTATCCACCGATATTCATGGCAAAAACTTACATATGGTTGTGTAGTTTTGAGCATGTTATTGCGGGCACTAAACGTTCACGACCCGAAGACGAAACTGTTGGGGGAATCTTGGCGGATGAGATGGGACTTGGCAAGACTCTGACGATGCTAGCCGCAGTTGCCAACAGCCTTCAAGCATCCCAGGAGTTTGGGGCCGTTTGCGGTGGTTCTTTGGCAAAGCTTCCTTCACGGGCTACTCTTGTGGTTGCGCCTTCAGCCCGTACGTACTTGCTTTCCATTCTGCAAGTTTGCCACCAGTCAGCTGGCTAACCACATCCATTTGAAGTTGTCCTTGAAGAGTGGCTGTCAGACATTCAAGAGTTGGTTCCTGCCGTGAACGTCCTGGACAGTTTTTTCTGACCTGCGTTGTAGCCATCTTTCTTCTGGAGATCTACGGGTGCTGAAGCACCACGGAAATACCAAGGCCAAAGCAGTAGAGGAACTGGTCGATCACGACATCGTCTTGACCACATACGCCACCCTGGCAACCGGGCTCCGCTCACAGGACGCGTTACTGTACCAGATAACTTGGTTCCGTGTCATACTGGATGAAGGTAAGCCTGCACTTCTATGATCCTAGAACCCGATCTTAGACTGTGTACTCATGCGGGTGTAGCCCACTATATTCGACACGACGACACTCAGCAGTTTCATGCGGCAGTTAAGCTCTCAGCAAAATTCCGCTGGTGTCTAACAGGAACTCCTATTCACAACAGTCTCACGGATCTGGGATCACTGGTTACCTTCCTCCGTATCCCTCTACTCCAACGCAAGACAGAATTCCAGAAATACGTTGCAAAACCAATAGAAGACAGCAGAGGGGGGGATCCGTCCAGGAATCTACGCCTGCTTCTCCAGTCCATTTGCTTGAGAAGAACAAAGGAACTCATCAACTTACCAGAACCAGAAGAGATCACCTACGATGTACATCTCTCCAAGGACGAGACAACGCTCTATAGGGCAATTGAAGAGCGAGCAAGACATCAGATGGAGGAGGTTATCTCTAATTCAGAGGCCCCTGGGACAGGGAAGGCCGTCTTACAGATGGTCATGAACCTGCGCCGAATATGCAATCATGGAACTATGGATCGAGATATCCGATATTCCGTGGATAGCGATGAGGCGGAAGAGTACGACAGCATGGGTGGCACAAAGCTCTGCCCCGACTGTAAATGCGAAATCATGGACGCAGGGCGCCTGACACCCGACGGAAAAACCCTTCTCTGCGTTGATTGCTACTCTGAATGGGAGAGACGAAAACAAAAGAGAGGATCAAAAAATTGCAATACCACGGCCGCAAGCAACAACGGTATCGATCTCTCAGGACATTCCACCAAGATATCATTGTTGGTTCAAGATGTTGACCAGCATAGGGGTTCAGACAAGTGGTTCGTACATATTTCTTGGCTTCGTTTGAAAAGATTATGTTGAGCGGTCACTACCCCAATTCAGGGAGCTAACTTTTTATGGTCCAACAGCATCATTTTCTCCTCGTGGACCAAGACTCTTGATATCGTTGCTCAAGGTCTTGGCGAGAAAGGGATACCATTTCGACGCATCGACGGGAATACTAGCACGGGAGAGAGGTCCAACATTTTGACGGCCTTTCAGACAGACAACAATCTCGTGGCCTTGATCATGACATTTGGCACCGGTGCGGTAGGGTGAGTACTGAGAAGCTCTTCGTCGAGAGAGAGATCAAAGTTCATCCAGCCAGAAGCTAACAGCTGGGGCCAGTCTCAATATCACAGCAGCTACGAGGGTTCACATCCTCGAACCGCAATGGAACCCATTTGTGGAAAAACAGGCTATCGGGCGAGCCGTTAGGTTTGGCCAGAAGAAAGATGTGTGTGTTGTGCGGTACATTGTCCCATCTTCTATTGAGAGTGTGAGTTCGTTTGCAACCTTAGGCATAAATTTGCCGCGATTTAGTCGAGCTAATCATTCCAGGTCATTCGGGAACGCCAACGACGAAAAGTTCGCCTCTCCGGAATAGGATTTGGGGATGCTGGTGTGGATCAGGTTATGATGATGCGGAGTACTCTGATGCATTCTATTCACAGTTCCTATAAGGTGTCTGAGGACGTTGAGCTCACAAACGCGTGATGAGATTGATTTGGTAGTGTAAGAGGGTGTCCGGGTATAAGCCCAAATTTCTCAGGCAAGGCTTTTTTGGTGCTGAATTAGTACAGTACATAGGCAACTGAAGCTTAAACTTACATTCCAAGTGACAGAAAATATAAGATCTCTCTCATTTATGTTTGGCCATACTTAGGTATACCTGGGTTCTCTTCTCTTTTGTTTTACCTAGCCGTAACCTACATCCGCAATCTACCCGGGAGTATATGGTCGCGGTATAAATGGGTGTATTACGGGGCAGTCCAAATGGGTTTATATGTTACAAGAGACTTGGTCAGCCCTCTTAGGATTCGCACTTTGGGCGCCGATAGATATTCCAACTTAAACTGGGGGACCTAACACCGCGTTCAATCCCAATCCAAAGACTCTCGCTTGTTCCTTCTAATTCTCCTTCAACCTCAGATTCTTAGATGCCTTGTGCTTTCTCGCTAGGAGATACCAGCACTAGACTCTTATCTGCACCTTCAGTATGGGGTGGACTATCCTATGATACCCCATGCTTCTTCTCTTCCAGGAGCCGCTTAATCTTCTTGAAGCCGAGGCGATCCGCAATCTCAAACGCATTTATATAGCCAGAAAGAGTGATCCCACGCGCCTCGAAGTGTTGACGCTTGTGAAGAGCTCTCACCTGTGTATCGATATCGATGCACTTTAGAAGTAGTTCAACGACATCGTCGTACCCGCCCAAGCAGGCGATGATCAGGGCTGTAGCCCCACGTTTCCCTCCCTGCGGCATCGCAATTCCGGGGTGATGGCAGTGACAGATGCGGTTGATTGATATTCGACCCCTCGAATTATCCAAAAGTAACCTGACCACCTCTTTGTGATTGTTTTCGACAGAATGAAGAAACGGCGTGTAGTTTTTCAAGTCGGGAACGTCAATCGGGATGCCCGAGTTGACGAGTCGCAAGACGACTTCGGCATCTCCTTCCACTGCAGCCTGACGCAACTGGGCCATGCTGAGCAGCATTTCAAGGCGGTCTGAGGCTAAATAGCCGGCCAAGGCGCGAACAATGGATTCGTGGCCGTTCACAGCTGCCAGATACGCCGCGTCTGCCTTTTCCTTCCCCTTGAGGAAGCGCTCGACCGTTTTCTGCGTGCAATAATTCCCATCCAACAAGAATCGAACAATAGTATCGCCACCTCTTTCGGCTGCTTCCATAAGCGCCGTGCGCCCATGCCAAATGTAATTTGCATCCAACCCGCAGTCCAGCATCACAAATTTGAAACAGCTGAGAAATCCATGTTTTGCCATGAGGTGCAAAAGCGAAACTTTTCCTGATGGTTTCACACGTGCGCTTTGATGATAATGCTTCAGTACCCTCAAGCAAACAGCCTCGTCCCGAGCGGGGAGGCTGAATAAGACTGTATAATACAGCGCTTTATCGTCAGCCAACTTGGGCGGCGACGAAAATATCCATTCTTCAGCATCCGGCCACCTGGAAACAGTGAAGGAGTATTTCAAGGACGCCAATTTGGCGAGCTCAACATCCTCGGAGCATTCGACCAGATACTTGAGGATGTGGAAGTGCTTTCCATCCCAGACAAAATCTATCAAGGGCATGTGGGAGTAGACTACCTGGCCATTTATTCTTTGGCATACCCCCAATGATGATTCCAAGGGAATTGGTCCGCTGAATTTCTCAGCCCATCTCCTAACCGCAGCGAGGTTTCCACTCCTTGCTGCCTCTTTCACATTAATAGACTTTGGGTCATCAAGTAGCGGAAACTCGGGCGTAAGGACGTCATTGTCAGTGCCAGTAGAATGAGCGTCGCGGATATGGTTCTCAAGTAAACGGATACTCGCAAAACCGGTGATGCTATGCGGGCAGCCGCTAGACACGCAAACAAAGGACCGCTCATGTCTGTTCTGATGTGAATCCCGCGTCAGCTCCTCAGTGAATCCGAGGTGGAAGTAATCGCAGTGAACGAAGCGGCACTTGAATAAGCCTGTCCCGTGATACTGCTGCAGCTGTTTTAGCCCGGTGGTACCTTTCAATCTCTGGGCGGCACTGTCGAGGCACGACCGCAACTGAGGGATGAAATCGCCGAGCCCCGAGGCTGGTTCCATACATTGTTCGTTCTTTCCGCTGACCTTCTCCTTTGGCTTGCTTGATCGTTTGCTCAAGCGTAATGACCACGAGTATGCAACTTGTGTCAATGTATCGAGAAAGTCTTGGGGGCCGAGCAAAGGACGGGGATTGAATCCTTGGATAAAGCTGGGCGGAATATTCTTTGCGGATACGTTTTGGAAGTGCCGTCCAAGGAAGCGCCGAATCTCTGTGCTGAGACGGTCCAGCGAGCATCTGTCGCTTGTCGTTGGGTTCGACACCATCGCTTTCGTGAGGTGGTCTAGCCAATGTGAAGCCGCGTAATCGAAAAATGCGTAACAGCCCTTCATTATGTTGTTCTCAACAGCCTCACTCGAGAGTGAAATGTCGACATGGTCGACACTCAGGTACGAGAGACATAGCGCAGTTAGATTGAGATGTTCGGCGGCGACGTTGATGAAATTTTTTGTCAGAAAACTGTGCAAGACTGTTAGTCTGTGATTCCTGGGCCTCAACCAATCGCCACAATTTTCCACTCTTACAGTTTGGCAGTGGAATGAACCAACATGATAGTCCCCTCCTTAGTCGCTTCCAACAGTGAGCCACAGAAATCCTTTGGACCATCTTCATCCGAAAATCGCCGGCCTTCGAAATCGACCACCCGATTCTCAATATCAAGGGATATAGCGCCTTGAATCTCATGCCACCTCAGATTTCTCTGCGCAATGGTCACCCAGGAAAGTATCTGCGTCGCGTCTCGATATCTCTCGTCGTCCATGTCTCTTCTCATAGATCGGAGGATACGACCATATCTGAAAAATGGTTAGATACCCTGAGTCGGCTAGCACAATGACCAAGTTTTACCAGAAATTTAGCACTCACGCTTCTTCAAGTTTTCCAAGAACGCCCAAGTTTTCGTTAGCCTCGCTCAGCCATTTAAGTTCCTCTTGCAGTCTGAACGCCCTGGACTGGTAGTGGAGATTTGTCATGACCAGTCTGGCGAATTGAAACATGCCTGGGGATCACAATATTAGAACCAAAAAAAACGGGAAAGGAGGGCGGTGCGGTCAGTTCTCACTCACCGTCTGCACATTTAAGAACCTGGGTTGAGATAGAGTCGGGAAAATCATCAAACTTCACCGAGGGAAACTTGTTTCTGATCTTAGACTCCCAGACCTTGCAATAGGTGATAATATCGGCAGCGTTGTCGGCAGGGAGAATCTTGAGAACCGGGTACCCTCTCGACAGCCTGGAAGTATCACCATCCTCTTGACCCACAATGAGACACCTCACTAAGGCTGGCTCGCCATCTTCTCCTTGATCGGCACTGCCCTGTTTTCCACCCTGGGGCATGGGATCCGATGAGCTGATGATTGACTGAACCCACTGAAAGATAGTCTTCTTGTCCTGCTTAAGACACTCGTCAAAACCGTCTATCACAATAAAGACGCTATTGTGGCTGCGAACGACAACCCGGAGAAGTTCCTTAGCAAGTTCCGTCCTCTGCAGCTTCATCTGGCCCTCTTTCGACATGATAGCATCGATGTACTCTGCAAGTCTGTCTTCATTGTGAGACAACTGGTACAAGAGATTTCTGGCGATGGAGAGAAAATTGTCTCGGTTCGGATTTCCGTCCTTGCAGTAGACAAAGGCAACTTTCGAATCGTGCTGCTTCGATGCTGCTTCGATGACGGCCGATGCCAGCATGGTTTTCCCTATGCAGCAGCAGACCATCAGTTATGATCTAAATGGTGTTTGCAATATCAATCCTGGGGACATTCATCAAACATGACAACATACCAGCGCCCGGGATGCCAGTCAGCCACAGAATCGGGTTGACGCTCGAGCTGTGGTCTAGCCAATCCATAACAAGGTTCCGACGCAGGATCCAGTCACCGGTACCGGGATACGCACGCCGTGTTGCCGTATAATGCTCCAGATCCGCCATCATATCCTCTGGCACAAGCCAGGAGCGGACTCTGTCTCGCTGCTGCCGTGTGGCTTCAAGTGTCTGTAATTTGAGAGCCTGCGCTTGGTCATCGGACAAGGCGGAGATACGCTCGAGGGTGGTCAACCTGGTGTATTCTTCCAAGAGCTTCGTGTGCCGCTTCAAGCTGTTCACCGGCCCGGAGAAGCGAGTACGGAACGTGCTCCAGGTGATATCGAACAAGGTCCGCCATCCTGGAGAGAGCTGCTCAGCCTGTGGAATACCGAAGGGCGTTGGGGGG
>Ga0247765_1000823_pt1 | contig 19807 bp, 17 predicted proteins | sample UWRJL106311C6_FD_179949 | JGI IMG/M metagenome (GOLD analysis project Ga0247765, IMG submission 179949) | Plant litter microbial communities from Arlington Agricultural Research Station in Wisconsin, United States - UWRJ-L106-311C-6 | ecosystem: Environmental > Terrestrial > Plant litter >... | reverse complement strand
AAAAACCCCCTGCGAGCGCCAACTACCTACAGCGGCTTTTATGCGTGTGCTGACCTATTGCGTCACTGCTGCCCCCGGCGCTGCGCAGACGCTGCGGCGGGGTTTCGCCGGCCACATTACAACTCCCCACTTTTACACCAAAACTCACCCCTTGCCAAGTTAAAAAACCCTACCCAAACATTACGTAATGAACATGATAAAATTATTTTGATAGTAAAAATGGTAAAACTATATCATATATTTTTTTTGTAATTAGATAATCTTCTTTCACGAAATAAAAAATATTTTAATAATTCGTTTCATTTTTAAAACTATTTTTTCTTGGTAAAATATTAATTACCGATGCTATGTTAAAATATTACGTAATCGGAAAAGAGTTTCTGAAATTATAATTATTTAAGTATTATGTATAAATTTTTCGAAAATACAAAATTTTATTTTGTATTTAATTTCGCTTGATTACATAATAGGGCCAAATTTTGGAAAAGCAACTAACTATTCCCCGAGCAACGCCTGAGCAACGCCTGAGCAAGGTGCTAGAGGTGGTGCGGGTGACTGGGGTTGGTGAGGGCAACTTTAAGGTAAAACAACAGCTACAGCTTAGGCTCATTTTCATAGATAGACTTGACGGAAATGCGGGGAAGTCTTGATCAATAGATTTACTGTCTGACTGTGTGGCTGGCTGGCTGGTTGGGAGAGGGGGGAAATAAGCTCGGGGAGATTGATAACGCCGTAAAGCGGCCTGTGATACAACATGCTGAGGTGAAAAGCAACCACACGGGGGATTAGAATTTCGTAACTAACATAAACGGCCCAATAATCATTGAGAGAGAGATGCTCGGTGTGCATCCCCTCAATGCGGGTTCGGGTGTGTTGGAGCCCACGTGGTTCGTTGTTTGGCACGCCGTGTCGGGTCAGCTTCAGTTATGGTTGTTCGCCACGACACATAATGTTGTAATCTTGGGGGGGTGAGTGTGATGAAAAGATAAAAAGTCTGCTCCCCCGCAAAGAGGTGGAGGGATGAATCTGATTTTGCTGTAGTCGAGCTCTTCTTCATCAATCAGTCAGTCAGGTGCAGCGAATCTAAACATTATACCTACCTACCTTACTTATTTACTAGCCTTAGTCTCCTTTTACTTGGCAAGATGAGATTCTTCACCATCGTTGCAACTCTTGCTGGTTTAGTTTCTGCCCTGCCAGAGCCGGTTCCCAAAGCGGCGGGAGCAGCAGCAGCAGCAGCAGCAGAGGCTGAGGTTCCTGCTCATGCAATTTTGGTAAGATGGGCGTTTCCACACGGAGACTATATGAATGGTTGACTGACATGAGTTATAAATCACAGGGAAAGAGATATTGCAACGTCAGTAAGTTTAGACTTTTTTTTCTCTCTCTGGCCAGACCATACCATACCTCAGCTCAGCTCCGAGTGTCTATTGCGAACAGGAATAACTAATAATCTTTGGCATCCAGACTGCGTAACTTATTGCTGCCAGCAAGTTGGTTGTAACGGCTCCCTGCATTGTTCGGCGTCCTATGTAAGTCTCCCTTGCTCCAGCCACACCACATGACTTGACTGTGCTGCTTGCTTGTCAATTCAAGACTGATTCTAACACTTCTGGTATTACAGTGCTATACCAATGCCGGAGGATACTCGTGGTGCGAGTGCAAGTGTCAATATAACTAAGGTAGAAAGGTTGAATAGGCTTTGTTGTGCTCGACTCGGATGTGGGGGGAAGGCTTCTTGCTTTCTTTCTTTGGTCTGAACAGCAAGAGGGTAAATCTCAGCGAGCAAGCCTGGTTAATTCAGTTGGTCAGAGTGTCATACTAATAATATGCCATGTGGTGTATGCGAAATGTGAATGTGAAAGTCGGCGGTTCAAGCCCGCCACTGGGCAGTTGCTTGTTTTTTTTTCTGCGTGCCAGAACTCTCTCTGTAAACAGGGTCGTGTCCCTGACTTTTTGTTGGGATGGGTCAGTGGATCTTGAAAATGATGGACAATTCGGATTTAACAACCCAGCTGCATGCACTGCTAAATTTGGAGATACACTTGTCAGTTGATGCCTTCTTCACCTTGTCAAGGTGCGTATTATTATGGTACTACTTTCCACTGGGGTTCTGTTATACGGTTTCTGCTTATTCTCTTTCCTAATAGTAGAGCTACTTCTGCGTCTTGCAATCCCAAATGGCACACCCCTTGTACAGAACCGCATTTCCATCATTCTGCACCACCAAACACACATTCTCATTACACGCCGTGTTGGTTTGCCAGACGCAGTTGTCCGAATTGTCACTACAATATTGAACCAAAATACATCAATGTAAGCCTCTCTGTTTATCGCCGGATTCTTCATCATACCCAAGGGAGAAAAAAAAAAAAAAGAACAGCAACGAGGCCAGAAAGGGGGTCAAAAGACATACTAAAGAGCGAGATTCCCATCCTCTTGCATTTTAAGACCCTTGATGTCGCTGCGCTGCTTGGTCGTGTTTTGAAAGCGCAGCTGTCCGCCCCAGTAGACGGCGACTTTGCCGTCGCCCTGCATCTTGAACTCGACGGACTTGTCGCTGCTCCAGAGGCTGTTTCCGGGGTAGAGCCATTCGCCGGGTCCGAGACAGCTGTGCTGCATGATTGTGATTGGGGGGGGGAGGGAAGTATGTTGTAGTGGGAAGTATTGTATTGGTTATCTGTAGGGTAGTGAGTTCAGGGGAAGGAAGGGATCATTTATACTTGAAAATCGCATGCATTGTGTCTTCATTGGAGGTCAATAGAAACACGCCTAGCTCAAAGCATCCGCGTGAAAATAAATCATACCAACGATAATGGGAATCTTTGCGGAATAGAATCTTGGTGAATCGGATTGTTGTTGTAACCCCAGAGGTTTGGCGTAGGTGCTCACACCCTCAGAAGAGTAACACAGACCCCATGATTCCTCATCCCATTGGGGCTTCCCTCCGGACCGTAAAAAGAAAATCCTACGGGATTGTGGACCGCTGGATCTGTGTGTGTGTGTGTCTCTCTCTCTCTCTCTCTGTGTGTGTGTGTGTGTGTGTGTGTGGATGGTCGGATCGGAATCTGTGCTACCAGATACACCCGCAGTCGTACAAGTTCCGATCCAAGGAAGCACGTGTGTGTCCCCCGAAACTCAGGGGGTAGGTATTGTGCACAGTGAGAAGAATAGTTTACGAGATACGCCACTTCAGAGTTGAGATCGATATTGTAGAAATCAATTTTCGCACGCCTGAGAGCAAATATGTTTCGACATAGAGTTTCACTGTATAGACTATTATTTGATCGGGTTTCAAGGTTTGCATCATCATCTGCACAGAAAAATCAAGTACCTATTGAAAGGTGAAGAAGAAGCGAGATGGAAATGCGGAATTTGCACCTGCCCTGACTGGACACGGGGAAACGTACCCAGGGTAGGGAACGGCATGCGCCCGCATGCAGTCAACATAGTACAGTCCGAGTTCATCAAACCAAAGAAAGACCCGACATAGTGACGGCTCTGACGTAGTGGGGCAGTAGACAAAAGTTTCTTTTCTTTTTTTTTTCTCTCGTTCCCTTTCCCCCGAAACCATCACCTTGAGGACTGACAAAGAAAGGGAGAGAACAAGGGAATTGACCAAGCCTTTGCAGCTCGTTCAACTAACCAACCAGCCAGGCAGCCACACAGAAACTTTAAGCTGAGGCGCGCCGAATGACATGACCCAAAATACAGCAAAAGTGAGTCAAAGGAATGGACAGAAAACGGAGTCGTACTGCTTCCATACATACCCAAAGTATCTCCCATTCAAGAGTCCATGCCCGTTCGTGATTGACCTTGGTGCCCACCTTCCATGGCTAGGTAGGGTTGATGCTCCCCTAGGTAAGCCTGTGTTTCCATTCCATCCCTCAGTAATAGCCATAGGGGCCACGCCGATATTTCCTAATCTCCCTCACCAAGTCGTAAAAGGCCTTTTCAACATTGTGCCCCGTTGAACCATCGGCTTCGAGGTATGGACACCCGATTGTCTCGGCCCAGGCGATGCCCTCTGCAGTAGTAACTTGTCGGGATTGACTGTCACCCCCAAACTCCGGGCAACCGTTGGCTACGACGACCATCGGAAACGAGTCCTTGTCCTTCTCCCTGAGGACTCGGTAAAAGAGTTCTAAAGCGTCGTCAAAGGACGCGCGGTCGGTGACACTGTAGAGGAGGAGAAAGCCATTACCAAGCCTCATATATGTATCCCTCATCGCCAAGTATTCCCATTGCACCATCGTATCGAGCAACTCAAGTCTGCAAGGCTCTTCATCGACCATACAGTTCTTGGTGTTATCACAATCTAGTTGGACGGTCTTCCATTCCTCTAAACGGTACTCCTTGGTTGCATGGGGCGCAAGAAACTTCATTTATGTCAGAAAGCTCCTTGAGAGAGGTAGGAACTACAATAGGTGAGGGGAGGAGGGTGTACCACACACACTTACCTGGAGGGCAAAAATTTCCTTGCCTGACCCCAGGCCCCCCACCGCGGCAACCGTGTACCATTGGAGAGCCTGGGATCTTTTGAGTTTGAGGCACTTATCTCTCACTTCGATGAGAGCTTTTATCCATTTATCATGGCGAGAGTCTAGGGGCAGTTGGACGATAAGTGTCTCTAAAGAAGTATTGACTTTGAAACCGTTACCCTCGACACCTGGGGTCGTGTTAATATTGCTTCGTATTTTCGCTGATGGTTAGGTAGGTAGCTAGGTAGGTAAGTATACTGCCTTCTCTTGCACTTACCGTACAAAACCTTGTCTGCTCTGTCAATCTCCTTGATGTCGCGTAGGTCTTCGCCGGGAATGATGCGGGTGATGCTCAGCTTGGCGTGTTTGACGTTGGCGCGCCGAGATTTATTTTTCGCCGGGTTGACATATAGGACGGCTTTTTCAAAAAGGTAGAGCTTGGCTAGAGGCTGAACGGGGTTATTAACACGGCCGCCGCATTAGAGACAAACACAAACTATACATCGGAAAAGATGTACTCACGTCGGGTCTTTCTCCCTCACCGCTCGTTATCGAGGCAATATCATCGAATAAAATCAACTTGCCATACTGCTGTGTGGTAAATTGAGCGGGCGAGTCTAACAATATCAGTAAGGCTGCCTCGGTATCACTGAGCTCTCGCTCTGTTTTGGCCGCGAGCGCCTCCTTAAGCACCTCCCCCACTACCTCTATTGCATCCTGAATGGACTGGCTACGGCTGTCCTCAGCAATTTCCTGTGATGCGCGTCAGCATGAAGAAAACTAAATGGGTGAGAGATCATAGAATGCCTACCTCCAAGAAAGCTTTGTATTTTTCCAAGCGTTGATATGGCATGGAAAGAACCGCAATGACATCCCCAATCACCTCTCGAAGCTCACTGGAGCTGGGCGAAAGGGCCTCCTTGAGAGCAATGGCGGCCAGCAAGGCCCTCTTTGCTTCTTTCTCGCCAGATATGAACAGAGCGTACGGCTTCTTGGCCCTTTCAGCCCAGTCCCGGAAGAGCCGAACCCAATCAGAGTCAAAGTGCCGATTGGGACGCAGTGTCAAGGTTTCTAGGTGTAGCAGGAATCGTCTCTGTGCATTAATGAGGTCGCGTGATTTCAACAGCAAATTGTCGGCAGCTTCCATATCGCCCGCGAGCACTATGCCGTGTGCCTTTCCTATTTCTTCTCGAAACTTGGCGAGACGTTCCCACCGGGCTACGTAGACTCTTTCCTCCCGAAGAAGCTCTTCAACGGCAAGCGTCTGTGAGGTTGGCGACCCCGCGGGGGGTTGGAGTTCGGGAAGGGAATCGAGATCCACAGATGTTATCCTGCCTATTGCCACGAGGCGGTCGAGAATCTGCTGGACCAATCTGATAACCTAGAGAAGGATCACGTCAGCCGCGCGCCTTTGATGGGATAATGTGAAGGCGTTTATCACCTTGACATGTCCCGTTGTATCATCATCCATCAGATCCGTCACGGTGAACAGGTCTTCTGTTGGTATGCCTTGGCGGGTGGCGCACGCTTGTATGAATTCGACAACAGCAAGCTTGTCGCCATTCGGGATGGATAGGAAACCTTGCCACCTCTCTGCCAGGGATGCATCTAACTGATTGTACAGCACTAGTAAGAGGTGCCCTTGCCGGAACACCGATATCAGTATGGACAGTGGATCTGACTTCTCGGGGGCGGCAGAGGAGCGGTGTCGAGCGATGATGGGCTTGAAAAAACATAGAGTGAGTTGTGACAGTTGGGTCTCCACTTGGATACATTCGTGAAAAATTGACTTTACATATACGCTGGTTGGAAGGACGGACAGATTGCCTGGTTCGCTGATGTAGTGCTGAGGGTTACTGATGTCGGTAGGATGCAAGGGTAAAGCGAGAACCGAGATTTCGGATATGTCGCTAAGGCTCATGCCCGAAAATATGGACCATCCATGGCTTCGAGCCACAGATGACCGCATTGAGAAGTCCATAGTGTCTCGTTTTATCCTACGGTAGACTCGAGAGGCTTTGAGATCCTTTTCAAAAGACAGCTCGAAGAGTGAGCGGCGATTGCGGGCCGGAGGAGGCCCGGCAGAACCATCGGGGACGTCCTGTGAGGCCGAGGACTGCCATGTTGCTCTCTGTCGGGGCTGGTTGACGAACGATGACGGGTTGGCATCGGCAGCAAGAAACAGCTGGGCCAGGGCCTGGTTGCTTTGGAGCAAGGCGTCCATATTCGACATTAACTGTCTTTGATGGTCTTCGGCGCGAACTTGAGAGTCACTCTGGAGAATACTGAGAATGCAGTTGATGGACAGCTTGAAGGCCTGGAGTCGTTCGCAGATGGTGGCCAATGCGCCTTTCTTGCGCACCCACTGCATCGACGACAATAGGCGAGCTCGAGACCCGGAGAGAGCGGGTGGAGGAAGGGTCTGAAGCAGGGCGTCCAATTCGGAGAAGACAAGGACGCCGTCGGTGAGGACAGCAAGGAGCTGGTCCACCTGTACCAGAGACGCATATTTGACGCGAGGGGCGCCGGAACCGCTAGAAAGGGTAGCCGCAAACTGCTCCAAGGCTGTAACGATGGTCTTGACGGCAAGAACCTCGGAGAGCACCTGGGTGGCCATCTTGGGGGCATCCTTGGTTGCCGTTACGAACGGGCCGAGGACTTTGATGGCTTCCGAAGCTGCCGTGATGATGCCCGCCACCGAGGCAATGGCGCCAATGGCCTCCATATGAACCGTGTCGGGATTTGCCCCGTCGAATTGGCAGAGCTGAGCGGAGGCAATTTGGACTGGAGCTGAAAGAGACGAAATGACGAAGTGGAGTTCCCGCTCGAGACCAAATGGTACAGCTGGCCCTAGCGCTGGTTGCGAAACCACCAAATAGCGTTCCTACGGCAGATTTCGACGAAGAAGAGGGAGAGAGCTGACATGTTGTCGAAACCGAAAAGCTGAAAGTTCACGGCTCGCTTGGCGCTAGACAATTCATGCCCAAAACCCAAGGCAGAAGCCGCTGTGAACTGCTTCCTCTTATCCGCATCCCTGCAGCCTCCGATAACCGTCCTGCACCTTCCCCGCACATTGCTCACTGAGCCAGAGCCTTCCTCTACAACGTCAAAGTTTCTTCAGCTGGTGGGAGCCGCTGAAGCAAAGGAGCCCTACGACATCTTATCTGCATGGAGAGGGTTCCAAGGCATTCATCCGCTACGGTACGCAATCTACCTATCATGAATTCATGTCGACATCTTTATCGCTGCTAAAAACAGGAATCCGGACAACGAGAATGTTCCCTCTCGATTTGTCCTTAATCAAGTACATCCTCTATTGGCGTTACCAGAAAATACCCCTCCTTGGTGCCATGAGGATGTTGTCGAGTAAACAACATCCCAATAGCCCTTGAGGTTTACTGCGGCGACCACCCCCCCCCCACAATAATACTGTCCTACCAGCTGCATTGAAATTTCCGTGTTTCCCATGCAAAACAGTACTTGGCCGATGCCATCGCCAGGACAAGGCGCCTTGGATCCGAGGCCCCGATCCAAGGCACCGTTGATTCAGGGCACCATCAATCCAACTCGCCGTCAATCCAAATCGCCGCGATTGCTTTGACGGCGCGCCGGCTTCAAATCGATTGGGCGGTGTGGATTGACGGCGAGTTGGATTAACGGCGTCCTTGGCCGGACTGCAGTGGACCGGCGTGGACACGGATCATGGAAATTTCAAGATTTTCCATACAAAAACAGCCCTGCAGCAAGCCCAGCCGTCTGGCACTGTCAGGATGTGGGGGGGTGGTCGCGGCAGTAAACCTCAAAGAAAAAAAAGAGAAGGCATGGCAAAAGGCATTACTTGCCATTGCCATAATGAGAAAAAAAATATATTGTGTTGACAAGAGTGAGATTCGAACTCACGCCCTTTCGGACCACGGGGAGGTTGTCAAGGTTAAACCTTAACGTGGCGCCTTAGACCAACTCGGCCATCTTGCCTTGGTTGTTGGTTGTCTGACCCCGCCTTTCTTACTTAAGTAGGGGTGTACCACCCATTGCAGACCCCCCCTTTTTTTTCCCAACCCAGCTGGGACCCAACTCCAATTGCATCCGGCGCGTTGGTCAAGGTCATAATTTCCAATACTAGAAACGTGTTTCGAGGTGGCATAACTAATGGAATTCCGTGCCACTGAGGGAGCGCTATTCTAAAATCTGGCCTGACAAAGATGGAGAGAGATACCAGACAGAATGACTTCAACTATACACTCAAGGCTCCCTATCCCACAACCGTTAAGTCTGGGGATGATATTTCTGCTGGACGTTATATTTGCCGCAGTGACGGCAAGCTATCAACCCCTATGGTGAGGACTCTGGGCTGCTGGGTAGAAATCCTTGTCAAAGATCGGGGCTGGAGAAGATGGGATTAACCTGCTATCACGTCATCCGACCCTGTATAAAAATGGCTATACCATGGGTACGGAAAAGGTTAAGATTGACAATGGGCAATGGGTTTTTCCGAGGTGATATGGGAAATCCTATCAAGGATTCTGAACTGTGGGCCGCGGATTACGAAGGCTTTGGGACCGAGGGCACCGTACGGCGTGTTTGATCGAGCACCCCCTGCTCGTATCAAGTACAACTTTACCGTTGAGCAATATCAGGCTTCCATCCACCATTACGAATCCCAAGGCGCATTAGCTAAGGCAAGCCAAACTGCGGCTCTGCTGGACCAAGCGGTCACCTTCTTTGACCGAGATGAGCAGTTTTTTTTGGCAGAGTCTGCTTCGCCTCGGGATACACAAGGCGTACCAAAACGGACGCCAGACTCGACTAGGCCCTTGTCGCACCGATATCCGAAAACCGGATCGGAGGCAATCCGCTTCCCAGTTTGGACGACTGGCTTAGATGCCCCCCGTGACCGACGAGCAGCTGAAACCGCAGGGCCAGTCACTACATGACTGTATCGAGGGCGACAGAGTCGTGCATAAAGTCTCAGTATTCAAAAATGGGGCCTCAACGACCTATACGATAGGTTGTTTGTCCAAGACCAAGAATTTGATTGCGTGATCTCGGAGGAGAGGTATATATGTCTAAGGGGGATTCCGTGCCGTGCCGAAGCCTGTCAAAGTCTGCGGCCGAGGGAGTTTCGTCGTCAAAGCTGAGGTCAGGAGGGTTGGGAGGTTCGGCGACCGCCGTGACTCGGGAGCTATTGTCTGGGATGCACAAGGAAGGGTTATTAGGATGTTGTTTACTGGACAACATAGGTAGCCTCATGGCACCGAGGAAGGCTATTCTCTGGTAACGCCAATAGAGGGCATGTCCGGATCGTCGCAACATACTCTACATAAAACCGCCACGCCTCACTCAAGTTCAATCCAATCCAAATTGGAACTATCCGTATCCACCCGCCGCCTCCCTGTCATCATATTATCAATATGGGCGGGTCCAATAAGTCGGAACCTGGCCCTCTACCGTGCTGCTCGTCGTACTACATTCAATCCCATACGGCCCCACACCAATCTCACCCCATGCTGTGAAGAAAAATCCTCTGGTGATGACAAAGATCTGGGAGGCGCTGCACCCCCGCCTCTTGGGTGCGGTAGCGGGGGAGGAGGGTGAAAGTTGGTGTTGGCGAAAGCGAGCCAGGATTGTAACTGGGCTAGAACACCGCCATCTTCTGTGTTGCTGCTGCTACTAGGTGTGTCGTCGGAGAGCGGTGGTCGCAGGATTCGAGCTGTGATGGGGGATGATGTTGCTTTAATCGTTTCGACGAAACTTGGCGGCAACGCTTAGGATTGTATTTCCGACCGAGAAGGCGAATGTGGGGGGTTGAGTTGCCCGAGGCAGTGTAGACACCCTGAATACCATGTGTGTAGGGAGCGAAAGGCTGGGAGAAATCCGGCACCCACGATGGCAGCCCCTTTGGTGATCCGGATCCCACCGACGACTTCTAGGAGCAGGAGGGGGTTATCGCCCGTGATTACATTGACGCATGCCTCGTGGTATATTTCGGTCGCGGATTTTCCCCGGCTCTAGGTCGACTAATTTGTAATCAATGCTTTTGAAAATTCCGCTCTGAGCGAACACCATATCCCTAGGCTCGGTGGCATGCTGCCCGTGGTAGGCGAGAAGAAGTTTTGAGGCTGTCGGTGGTGGACTGTCTGTATCGCTGCTTTCAACTGGTCGGTGTTCGTCACGTCGGACCAAGCCCCCGGGCGTTTTCGTAAAGGAGAAAACGCCGTAGATGGGGTGTAGGCTGGAATAGTAACAACTGGGAATCGCCTCGGTCTGGAGATGTGTGGCTCGTTGAAAAAGCAGTGACAAGGAAGCCCCAGTCCATCGACTTGGTCACCCCATACGACTTTTGCCCTTTAGGCCATTGCTAACTCTTGAACGGTCCATATTCTGCTGAACCATGGTTGGTCAAAGAATCTCAAGGGCGTCGGCGGTGGCCATCCTTGGTATCCAAGGCATTTCATTGTCCTGGTCATACTTGTGCTTCTGGATATGTGATAAGAGCGGACCTATGTTGTGGATCAAGTGGTTAGACGGTCAAACTAGGTACCTAGGTAGGGTGATAAGCTGTGTACCAACTACACCATCTCTGAGCACACTTTTTTTTCTCACCTAAAAGCAGTCTCTCCATCGTGCTTAAGACTATCATAGACGCAAGGCCATCCTCTCTTGTCGTTCTTGCCAATACTCGGCCCTCAGCCTCCACACAACGAATTTGGAATTTTTCATCCCCCGCACCCAAGTAGATACTACCGCGACCACCCCTATTGCTGCGGTGACCATCTGGTGGTCGCGTTAAAGCCTCGGTGCGCGACGGTAATGCATTTTGGAGCGAAACCCGCGATGATCAAGGATGGTTGCCAAGCCATCAAATGAGGACCCCGGTGCTCGAATTTGATCACCGAGAAAGGGCGCATTCCGGGCTACCTATGCGGTAAGGCATTTGGACACGTGACCTGCCGCAATCGTCTTCTCGGAGATGGACTGCTACGAGTAACCTGGCTACCTCGGCCATTGACGTTGGGGGGGAAGAAGAAGACAAAACAATGAATCAGATATTGATGTAATCCGGGCAAGTCTGGTGATGCGCAATCTGGGTTGGGTTGGGCGGTTGCACAGTTTTTTGGACTTTCTGCATGCTTCCATGTCCTGGCCAAGACCATCGTCACTCTAGCCGAGGGGCTCGAGAGATGGATAGGGGTCAAACGGAGGTAAACGTATCGTAATTATCATTGAAGTTCTAGTATTACCGGCTCCGGTCCTCGGATGTATTAGCAAATAAGATATCTTTCCCGAGTTATCGCTTCAACACACCAGTGTCGTGTACCACGGCCCCCCCAACAACCGTCAACACGCTTGTCAAACTCTTGAGCTTCTCCTCCTCAACTTCAAACAAGTCATCACTCAATACCACCACATCGCCCAGCCTTCCCACCTCCAAAACCCCCAGCAGCTTTTCGTCTGGCCCACCCAAGAACCACGTATTATCCCGGGTATACCACCGCAGCACATCTTGTCGGCTCACCGTCTGGCCACCGTTAATGGCCTCCCCTTTGGCATTCTTGCCCGTGACGGCATAGTAAAAATGCGGCCAGGGACTCAATGGTGCAATGTTTGCCCCATCGGCGCCAAACCCCGCGGGGATCCCACTGTCGAGAATTCTCTTGAACGGCGGTCCGGCCGGGTTTGTCGCGTTTCCCGTTCCCGCGAGGTAATTCCACCCGGAGAGATTCACGCCTCCCCCCAATGCTTTCAACCTGCCCAGATACTCGTCCGTAATCCGCGGTACATGCGCAATCACCCATCGTAACCCTTTGATTCCAACTTCCCTGTCGACGGCTTCGAATCCGCGGATCTGGCCCATGAAATCCGTCCCTGTCAACGAATGCACCTCAAGCCGCCAGCGCGCTTGCGCAATCCGTTTTGCGGAAGCCTCAAAGACAGCTCCGCCCTCATATTCCGCAACATGAAACTCCCCAATCGCACCAGTGCGGACCATGCTATTTCCAAAAAAGGGAAAAGTATTCGCCAGCCGATTCGCGACACCAGTTCCATTGGACTCTGCAGTATCCATGTGCAGGAAATTAATCCGTAACCTCACAATTCCTTTTCCCTCCTCGTAGATCTTTAGGAATGGAAAATGGAATTTCTCCAAATCTTCATTTGCAACCCCATCGCTCGCTGGATTCCCACTCGCTGGAAACGCCCCCTGGTCAAGATGGGTTGTTATCCCTACAGAAACGGCATGACGCATTGCGGAAAGGACACTCTCCTTTCTGTCGGAAAAAGTGAAATTCGCAGGGTTTCGAAGCGCAAAAAGGGCTTTGTTGTTTTCAACTCCTGAGGAAACCGACCCGTTACTTGCGACAGTTACATTCGACGCTAGAAAAATGGCACGGCCGAGAGTGTTGGTCGTGGCGGGGCCGGAAAACCCCACGGAGATAAATACCGGGTGGTTAGGCGTTACGGCATCCAATTCCGATAATGTCGGAAGGCGTCGTTCGAGAAATTGGTTCGGGTGGAAACCGCCGAGCGTGGTGATGAATTTCCCGGGCGGGACGGACGCGGTTCGCTGAAGATAGGTTTGTTGGAGAGACGCGATGGACGGGGTGTGTTCTAGTGGGGTGTGGTGGCCGGGACGGTTTCCGAGGAGGACAAGGTGGTTGTGGCAGTCGATAAGGCCCGGGATGGTAGTGCGGTTTCGGAGGTTAATGGTGAGAGGAGGAGACGCAAAGGGAAGAGACAAAGCATGGGTTAGGTTGGTTCCGACGTAGGTTATCAGGCCGTTGGAGATGGCAAGTACGGAAGCGAGAGGCTGCTTGGGGTTCTGGGTGTGGATGGTGCCATTGTGAAGAATGAGTGAGCCCAGCGGGGTGGAGGCGTGATACGAGTCAGAGACGACCGAAGGGAGAGGGACGGTGTAGTTGGCAGTCACGGGCCCAAGTACGGCGAGAATTACAAGGCTAGCAATGACCGAAGCCATGTCTAACAAATCTCAAGAGAGTATTATTTGCAGCAACCAAAAAAACTTGAGCTCGAGTGCGGGGTCATGATCCAATTATATACACAACTACCTTACCTACCTGCGGTCGGTACGTCAGTAATCACCCGCTCGGAGCGGTTGTAGTCTCGAGCGGGACGGTAAACGGCTTCCCCCTCAACTCCCGGTCATGTCCCGTCCCGTGTCACCTCATGCCCAATACTACGCCAAGCGCGGGAAGTTCGATGCCAATGTGCTATTTTCGTGAGGGGCAATGTGGTAATCCCATCATCATCAAGCTAGGAAATAGAGGTCAGAGCACTATTGATGGCTATGGCGGATGGAATCAAGTCACGCTCGCATTGAGTGGAAGCCTCGCTCGATACTACAATCAGGCTCCGATGTAAGCTGATTTGTCCGAGATGTGGGAGTTGACGGCCGACGAGTACTGAATGACATGGGTATTGGGTACTAGGCATTTTCTAGAGTCGACGTCTGGTACTTGGTTTACCTAGATCTCCAGGTGCACTCCACGTAGTCGCACGGGGCGGGACATTGAAGAGACGTAGCATCATGCATTCGAGGGGCACACACAATGGCTGGCAACCACAACATGGCAATGGCAATGGAAATGGAAATAAGAAGCATCACCGCAATCTGACCACAAGCCCCATTCTGCCAATAAGGTTGTTGATTCTGATCCAAGTGGCTTGGCCACAAATTTACAAGCATGGTGCCACTCCTTCATATGAAGCTCGGGTGTTGAACCAACTCCAGCTCAGCTTGCATTTGGGCCAATGGCATGCTAGTTTCTCTCGTAGCTCAGGTCTGCTCAGACCCCCCCCAATGGCACAAAGAGAAACATTACTGTGAGTGTAACATGCCGTAACGCGTCCGTCACCCAGTTGCGCATTTGCGACTGTAAGCCACACATTGTCACCATCTCCAGCATGCTGTGTCTGGCCCCGCCAACCTTTGAACTGTAGCTGGCAATGCCAGTTGAGTAACACCAAGAATGCCAATGGCGCGCGCCTAGCAAGAAGAATCTAGGATCTTGTGCTTGGGCTGGATTCTCTCTCGCTTTGAGTCCGAGGCCGCCGCTGGTAGATATAGCCAATCCTAGTCCGCCGCCGCATTCGCCCCATCAGCCTCAGCTCTCTCTTGCGGGCTACCTATCTGCGGATTTAGGATCAGCAGGGTCGCCGATCCTCTGCACAAGCTCGTGTAACATAAAACACAGTTAGCTGCACTCATCTCGTTGCAGCTAGACCTGCGTAGATGATGTTTTAATCGCCTGACGGTCATGATGTCTACCTTTCTTTGCGATTGTTTTTTAAAGTTTTGCTCTTATTTCTTGACGTCGCGAATGTTTTTCCCGTGTTCACAAATTTTCGCTCCCAAAACCTGGCGGTTCCAACTTTGGTCGGGAAGGATCATCCCCGGCATGGAAGGAGCCAGTGCAGCCCCTCGACAGTGGCGCACGCCTGTGACGACATTTTTTTCCTTCCAACATGCTTGAACAGCTCAGGCCCTTTCTCTGATCTGATTGCTCATGAATTTACGATCTGCCCGGACCAGCCCGCTTGGCATTCCGCAATTCGACTGATATGGACTCGGTCCGATCCTTTTTACCCAGTTAATTCACTCTGTTCGCGCCAGGCCCGTGGCTGATGATATGTCTGCTCGCATTTGGGCGGAAAGGCGGTGTTTTTTTTGGCGTTTGCCTGCCACAACTTTTGTTTCTTTGTGATTGGTCCTCCCAACAACAGATACGCCGTTTTGTTCAGCTCAGCCCAGTTAAAAATGTTTGGAGATCCACATGCGGTTTCATTATGATGTTCCCTTCCAGAATATGTTTTGGGCTTTTGTGTCCCGGATTTTGCATGCCAGACAAACTCCGACAAGATGAGGATACCAGAGAATTGCCGAACGGCGACAATCTTTATTCTGCTGCTAAGGAGAGTATTTGCAGGTAAGTCACTTGCCGTTCGCATCGCCGGGCAATAGTTCTGACCAAACGGGACTATTCTAGCCACAGAATGCGGCGGAAAAACCAACCTCATCATCTCGGCCGATAAAGATGCTGCCGCCTACCGAAGCTGCACCACCCTCCAACGAAACCTCATCGTCAACTTCAGTGCCCCCGATAAAATCGATTTAACGGGTATCGAGAGGATTGATGGAAGTGTAACGATCAATATCAGCAATAACACAAAGACAGCCGAGGCACAGCGTGTGCCAATACTAGAAAGCAAGACTCTCCGAGACATCACCGGCATACTAGACATCAAGGGATATGGAACTGTGCCGCCAAAAGTGACAGGCGGACTCGCAATGGTGCTCCCCCAACTGGGAAAGATTGGAAAATTTAGCTGCTCGGGAGCATTCACCCCAGGACAGATGAAACTCCAGTTTGGCTCGGCAACTTCAACAGCCGATGGTTTGAGTCTGACCAACTTCACTGGCGATGTTGTTCTCGATGTCAACAAGCTGATAGGCAACCTCGATGTGGTGGGAAACAAAGGTCTCACCGCTGTGGACCTCCCCCAGCTGCAACAAGTCAAGGAATTCATGGTCAGAGAAAACACAAACCTTGAAACCATCAGCGCGGCGAGCCTCCCCAAAGCGCGGAAAATACGGGTATCTGCCCTGGGAGGCAACACCAAGCTTTTCCTTCCCAACCTGGACACCGTTGGCGACGACCTCACCACCGACGAAAGAGCCATCGAACTTAGCCTCGTCGCGGGAATCAACCTCGCCAAACTCGAACGCTCTCAAGGCTCCATATTCATCGAAGGCGGTTCCCTCCTCACCGAAATCGAGCTCCCTTCCCTCCAAGCCACCGTCGGCTCCCTCACCGTCCGTAAATCCACCGGCCTAACCCGCATCGACCTGCCGTCTCTAAGCAGTGTCACCTCGGAGTTATTTATCGGCGACAACAGCAAACTCACCGAATTTCGCGCCAACGCCCTCAAAGACGTAGGGAGGATCCAGATCCGCGGCGGGAACCTAACCGTCATTGAACTTGGTTCGCTCGAGAAAGTCTATGGGGATTTTTCCATCGAAGCCAAAGCCGCGAATTGCCCTTGGTTTGAACAACAAAAGGCCTCCGGGAGGATATACGTCAAGGGTGCGTTCCGCTGTAGTTCGGGATATATTCCCCCGCCTCAAGTAGGGCCGGATGAGAACCAGGATGGGAACAAGACGGGGAATGGAATCCCAGAGAATGGGAACTCCACGGCGACAGAGACGGGAAATAAAGAATCACTTAGCAAGTCGGCAACAGCGGGGATTGCCGTAGGGGCGGTGGGTGGGGTGTTGTTGATTTGTTTTGCAGTATGGATGGTTGAGAGATGGCGGGCGAGGAAGGGAAGTGAGGAAAAGACTGGGAAAAATGCGGCGGGGGGGAACAATGAACTGGAGAAGTTTCCAAGGGATATAGAAGAGGGAATTCCCATACTCAGTGAGATGGAAGCACCAAGGAGGATTTTGGAGATGCATGCTGGTGCTGCGTCTCCGTTATATGGGTCTCCATCACATGGCATGTCGGTAGCAGAGGGGGAAGGGGATGCGAGGAGAATAAGTGAGCTATCGGGCTGAGTTTATGTTGATTCCCCAAAAAAAATAATGATTAATGACAAATCTGAACTGTTCATTTTTAGTGTTCATTTTGAGTGTTCATTTGAACTGCTCATTTTTGCTGTTCAATTTTTTAGTGTCCACTCGACTCGATGGGTTGAAGGCCTGAACCGGTTCTCTCAGTCAACACACAAAAGGTTTCCAGTGAGCATGATCTCAAGTTCCAACCGGTGGTTCGAAAGTTAGCTTACTACGTACCTACGTAGGTATGGTCTGCCTGTCTGTCTGTCTGTCCGTCTCCTGGTTCAGAATTTCCTGGAAACCTCAGTGTTGTTTTGGCAGTCTGTATCCGTAAACCGCAAAGCATTGTTAATTGTTTTGTCTTTCTCTTCGGTAACGCCAACATGTGGAAAATCTCACGGAAGGAAAAACAATACCGGCTGAGCAAAGTAGGTACCTACCTTGTAAAACATCAAATCTACTATACAAACCCGTTGCAGTGACAAAGTCCGAGAAGGTACAAATAAATAATAATTTGGCAGAGAAAAAGCAATCACGTGGACTGTTGAATAGCAAATCATTATCCAATAATCTAATCCAATACGAATACAAATACCCACCTAGTAATCTCTTAATTTTGCACACTGCTTGATCCAACAACGCGGTCCAACCGTCCTACCATTCATGCGCTGCGTTTGCCTTGACCTCCCGTTCGTTCGTGTCGCAAGCCGAGACGGGAGATCGAGCACTGACACAATTCCACTGTCAGGTCGGTCGGGCCAGGCGACGCCAGGTCAGGGGTTTGTGTGCCAGCGGTTGCCGAAATGATGCAGATGGGACGCGAAACACCAGCCTGCCTGTCTGCTGCGTGCAAATTCCTGGTAGTGAGTGTGTGCTGCAGATTTCAAGATTGCAATGATGCGATGCGACGGCGTAAGCGACGATGGAATTGGTAGCGAAGATTCGCTAGACAGGCGGCAGTCCTTTGCGTAGTTCGCCAGCGTTGTGAAATGGTTCGGTCAAGAAATCGACGCCCCCCTGTGGAGTGTGGAACATGACGCATGGAACACCCTTCGATTTGCGCCAGAAGCTGGGTGGGTGGGCGGCCCGGATTCCCCACGTGGGAGAAAAGCATGGACGAGGTTGGTACAGTGAGGAACAGTTTCCGTCCAGGATCGGCCGATGGTTGTCTGCAACTCTGCGATCCTTCTCGTTTCTTGTGGAGTCCAGATAGGTAATCAGTACGAGCGAGTCTACGCAGGACTACGGCGTCCACCCTTGCAGACTGAAGTTGACGCTTTGGAGTAAGACCACGCCGTCCCCTGTGAGTGAGGGGAAAGTCACCGGGCTCAAGGTCGGAATTTTCACGCCGCACACCAATTCAGCAGGTGCAACCGGGCCGCCAAACGGTGGCGTCGCGGATGGCGCTGCGATCGGGCGGGGACCCGACTTGGCCAGCAAGTCATTTTTCGCTTGGCTTGGCACCCCCGCAAGCTTTGCGGGAAGAAGCAATTCCGTCCGTCCGCCATCGTTCCAACCCTCCATCCCAACAATCTCCAGGCCTCTTCCAGTCTCTCCTGGGCTCCTGCAAGTGTTTGCTGCATATCCAAAATGTTTTTTTTCGGCCGCTTGACGCTACCTCGCGGCGGGATGCGCCGTGCCGTAGTGCCTCGTGCACAAACGCCTTTTGCGCTGGTTAGCCTCGACTCAGAGCGCGATAACGTCAGGCGTCGGGCGGTGATCTTTACCTGGATGACTCGACCAAGGATCCCGACGCCGCAAACCTACCGCCACCACTACCGACCAATAATTTATTGCAATCCATGTCCGATGCGCGCACCAATGGCCAGACTCGAGCCAGACCTGTTTGCTAGCACATGCTTTTGCGATAGTTAACCGTCCCACACTTCCAACACACCTCTTCTGATAGGCGTCAAACACCGCCGCATTTTACCGTTTTACCATCCGGGCCTTCTTCCCAATTTGCACACACACCCACAAACCTAACACAGGGTCCGTGGGAAACGCACCTTTCGGTATCAATTGTTGATCATCGGGTTTCCCCAGAAAGCTCAGCATTGACTGCATTTCGCCTCTTCCACGTAATGTCGCAGTGTTACAAAAAAGCCTGGTCGGCCAAGCTGCCAGACATTAGATCCACTCTTGTGTCTGTGCTATTATTATTATGGACTGACTGACAGTTTCGCCAATGCCCCCCGGATTTGCCCTCCCTCCGCCGTGGATCTGGGGAGTAAAAGTCGACATTCTTCTCCGCATCCGCACTCATAGCCGAGTGCACGGTAGTGCTCGGGTCTGGGGGGAAACCTCTTCAAACCTGGGATGATGGTTGTAAGGCACTATATCCAGATTGCCTAGAACCACAGTCCGCGTAACTTCGTAGTCGTCGCTATCTCGACTCGTTCGGCGACATGTGTCCGCCTTCGCCGTTTGGGCCGCATGCCAAGTGTCCCACTATCCCTAGCTGGACTCGGACCACACACAGTCAGTCAGTCGACATCCCTCGACGCATTGAGTTTGGGCTGCTGGCTGACTGTCATTCCGTCCCCGTCGGTACCACGGTCGGCTCACCCCGTAAACCCGCCAAGACCCCACCTCTCTTCCCCTACCCAGACCACTCACAGTCGCAGTCGACCCTCCATCTTGGTCGCCCCCCCCCTGCTCCTCGAGTCTCGAGTTATACTCAATGGAGATCATGTTGCCAGGGTGCCGATTCTGGATCCAGGAATGGCAGGTTTGCCTGGGGGGGGGGGGGGGG
>Ga0247765_1000822_pt1 | contig 19822 bp, 18 predicted proteins | sample UWRJL106311C6_FD_179949 | JGI IMG/M metagenome (GOLD analysis project Ga0247765, IMG submission 179949) | Plant litter microbial communities from Arlington Agricultural Research Station in Wisconsin, United States - UWRJ-L106-311C-6 | ecosystem: Environmental > Terrestrial > Plant litter >... | reverse complement strand
ATCCTTTTTTTTTTTCTCTATCTTTTCCTTTTTGTTTCATTCCGACCTTATGATTCTATCAGCACCTGACTGACTAGTAATGACAAACCCCATGACAAAACGAGCTCTCCATCACGCCCTTATTACGATCCCGGCGTGTCTTGCCTCTAGGATTCCCGTGATGGCGTGCAAGCTTTGTTATGAGATGAGAAGTAGAATCGCTAACATCAACTAACACTTTCCATATAACCAGACTACTTTGCCCGAAAAACTCGACGGCTTTCAAGCAGCACCGAGGTGGTGGCGTGTCTCCATGTCGAATACATGCACCTAGCGAGAAACGGAGACGCGGACGGCACTCGGTCTACAAAATGCTCGACTACGTCACCAGATACGTACCTGTGTATGTGTTTGTGGGTCAGAGGGGAAGAAACCGTAAACTCTCTGGAGGCGCGAAACGCGCGTCTAGTACACACTTGAACCCATCGCCATCATCCACTATGTTCTGTTATCAAGAACTGACACGAGGTCGGCTACTCACATCATCACAGTTGCACCATTATCTTGTCAAACTGTTTCAATATTTTGTATTTGGCACCAAAATCGGGTAGAATATAAACGAAGAAAATGCTGTATTTGGATCACTTGTTACTCAATCGGTGAGCGGTGTTCTACCAGGAACCACCGTGGTCATATATTGCCCCTTTGTGGAAACACACATTGATGTAGAGGAGAATCGAGGGACGAAACATGAATGGGCGCAACACATGCAAGGCAGAGATGAAGAAAAGGACGGGGGAAGCCGACTAGAGAGAGTGGAGACATCACCTTTTAAGGCGTGATTAAAACCACCCATCTGGCCTCCCCAACCCAGCCCGCTCCAACAACGACCGACCTTCCGGATGTGCCACCACAAACGGGATCCAAAACCACCGCTCATCCAGTACCCTCGGCACCCTTTCTCTCGGGACGATGATTCCTTTTTGGACAAGTCGTTCCAAAATCGCCAACACTACCCGGGCGACTTCTTCTTCCCGTTTATAATTCACCACATCCCTCTTCCTCTCTTCCTTTGCCACCACCACCATCTCCGTCCACACTCTTGCAAAATGCTCCAGCGAGCCAACCAGTCCTACTACCCGTGCACCGCACCGGTTCTCCACTCCCCCTAACCTCAACAAATTCCACTCCGTTTCGTCCACCCCACGTAATCTTACCTGCCAGGTTCGGCCCGCTGGGACTTGCACCCGTACATGTAAAGACCCCAATGACCCCGATGACGTCCCTGACGAAGAAGAGGAGGAAGAAGAGGAGGAAGAAGAGGATGAGGAGACCTCCCAGCTAGAAGAACGCATCCAGGCCAAGAGGACGGGGATATCATTTTCTGGACAAAGAAGGGTGATACGCGTGGGCTCGCGTGAATGTTCCTGTTCAGAAGTCGAAACAGAAATACCATGAGCGGCGAGAGCGGCTCGGCCAGAAATAACATAGCGGGTATGGCCTAGCGTGGAATGGATTGTGGTGAACAGGTGGGTTAGCGAAGGGGACGGGGCGGTGGGGAGGAACATGGAAGAAGAAGCCATGGGGTGGGGCTGGGGAGTAATAGTAGTAGTAGTAGTAGTAGATTTGTTGTTGGCTTGATGTCGATTCCGAACCTGTCGGTTTCGTAGGCTTTCTCGGTTCTCTCGGTTCTCTGGGTTCGGCGGCCTGTGATGTTTCGACTGGTGAACTGGAGTCGGAGCTGAGGGCGCGGTTCGTGGGCGGGTTAGGGGCCGGGGATCAGTCACTGCTACTGCTGAGGCAGTCGGGACGTGAGAAAGAGAACGAGGATGGCGCTTTTGAGCAGTGTCAGTGACCTCGTCTCGGAACGCCCAGCTCCAGCAGTTAACGAGTGCCCGGAACATTCGAGGGCAGCAACAGCCCATAGTTATAATGCTGTCGAGGCCCTTGGCTCAGATGTTGCAACAACGCCCATGTTAGTACGTTCGGTAACAAGGACTTGTCAGCAATGCAAAAGGCGTCACAAAGAATGGCTTCGCTCGAGAAGGAACCTTTTTCTTTTATACAACTGCCGAACCGCTCATTGTGTGCAGATCACGGTACTGATAGGGCGACATTGGCATTGTACGGCCGGACAAAGAGGCTAAAAGAGTAAACCGGAAGAGAGCCATCCCATTACGAGTAGCTGTGGGCTGGGCCCCTAACTCGAAGCTGGAACCTGCGATCTGGTAGTGAACCGTGAAGCGAGGCAATGAATGATCCACCCATCTAGCTCCCAACCTGCCAAACGCCTAGTCGTACATGTCTGTTTTGAAGGCTACCGCCTACCCCGTAAATATGATCCCTCAAAGCTCCTCTTCTACTTCCATATCTTCGCCATTCGCTTGACCGTTTGCTCCCGCTGGCGCATCTTTCTTGGCCATGGTCGCCTCCTTGTCGATCATCTGCCTTGATACCGCAACGATGTTGTCCTCGATAAGCTGTTGACCAACGTCCTCCAAATGCTTCTTGGGATCCAGCTTGCCAACATAGCGTGTCTTGAGTTGATCCTTAGTCAACTCTGTCTCCTCCTTGACTCTCTTCTCATAGCCCTCTGCTAGGCTGACAAGACGCTCGAGCCGCTCCTTGGTTCGCTGACCCTCGACTCGGAAGTCCTCCATCTGTAGTGCCTCGGTCCACACGTGCTTGTGTAGGTTCATCAACATGTTTTCTTCCAGCCCTGTCTTGCGGTAGTTGATGCCAATCGAATAATAGTGGCGGTTGAGACCGTGGATGAGCGCTTGAATCGACGGCTTGTTGAGGTGGCCCAAGTTGGATGTGCTCTGTCTCGGCTCCTGGCCCATCATAAGAGTCTGAGGATTGATGAGACGGAACGCATCAATCACCACCTTTCCCTTGACCGACTGAATGGGATCTACTACGACGGCAACGGCGCGAGGCGTAAGCTGCTCAAAGCTCTGTTGGGTGTTGATGTCAACCGAGGAAAGCCAGCAGCCAAACCCGGGGTGGGAGTGGTACCAACCAACCACTGATTCGGGCCTGTCATGTACCAGTCAGCGCGTTGGCGCGAGCCAAAAAGAAGAAAAAAAGGGGCTGGCGCTGAGAGAATCCCATACCTGCCGGTTTGACGCAACATGTCCATCATCTTCATCTGGAAGACTGGGTCGACGGCTTCGACACTAACGCCGGTGCCGCTTTGCGGCATCGCAAACACATCAACCACGCGGACCGTGAAGTCATCGACAAACTCGCCCAGCATCAGACCCATGACTTCCATCGGTACCCCGGCGCGACCGTGTCGAAGCATCTTGAGTAGGGCCAACGACGAAATATAAACTGTCTCTGAGTTGTCGATTAGGTTGTTGTTGTCCTGAAAAACAGGATTAGCACGCATGGAATCTTGAATAAGCCTAGATTGTGCCCAATAAACGGGGTCCATGGCTGCAGAATTCAGGGTTGAAGTGGAAGATTGCGTACTGCACCAGGTTGCCCGCCATAAGCATTTCCACCAAGCATCGACCTAAATCGCTCCATCTTATCGGCTATCGCTAAAAAAGTATACTGGCTCGAGGAAGGAGAGGGCGGGGTGTTTCGTGGAAGGCGCGAGGCTTGAGTGCGGCGGAAGGTGGCGTTGAACAGGTGGATGATGAGGTGGGTGGTGGAGGAGGAAGGTGCGGATTGCTTGAGCTCCCCTTCGGATCGGAGCTTCAGCTGCTGGTGTTGACGAAAGCCCTGGCAGCCTGCGCCAGTGCCCGGATTACCTAACCTTGGCCTTGGTCCGTGCGATTGGCCTGCCATCAGGGATCAATGCCACTATCAGCCTTGCATATCTTCCCCACTTCTCCAACACCACTGGCCACTCACTGCGCAGGCCTTCTCGCAACGGAAAATTTAGCGTCGCGCAGTCGTTTCTAGCGAGCCAATTGTCAGCGAGCAACGGCAGCTACCATGTCGCCCCCCAGCCCCGGCCGAGGGACATGGAATTCCCCTTCGACTGTTGCTGCCGCAGGATCCAGCTCCAGTCTCAGCAGCGATCGCGATCAGACTTGGGAGGTTGAGAGCCAAGAGACATTGCAAGCCGAAGAAAGCGCGCGAGAGAGTTCGTTTTCGTCATTCTCTTCGCTCGACGAACGCGACCCGCGCGGCGGCGAGGCGAAATTTCGGGTGCGCGGAACCCCACGCCAACTGCCAGTGCTTCGACCGTCTCGCTATCCCACCAGGACAATCTCGTTCAACCCTCTTGAGAACGACAACAGCTCGACAGTGACTGGATCTGGCCGTTCAAGTATCGATTCGCCTGACTACAAAGAGATCCAGGGGCTACAACTGTCAGATTTCACCTCCTTTCGCCCCCATTGCGATTCACCACCGGAATTTTGGTATCCTGCCCCGCGACCTGACCCCGACCTCTTTTACCAAGATTTCGGCGTCGACAGCCTGAGACAGCTGAACTCGATCACGATGCCGACAACCAGCAGGGATCCAGCTGGCGTTGAGCGCACTCGGCCGCTCTATGAAGTCATCAATAACGACAAGAAGCGCGTAGCGTACTTTTATGATTCCGACATTGGCAATTATGCCTATGTTACAGGCCATCCGATGAAGCCGCATCGCATCCGCCTGGCTCACAGTTTAGTCATGAACTACAACGTCTACAAGTTTCTTGAGATCTATGTAATTTACCAACACCTTCTCCTCGCAGTCGCATTGGGCTAACAACCAGTGAAGCGCGCGAAACCCGCCGTGACCTCGGAGATGACGCAGTTTCATACGGACGAGTACATTGAGTTTCTTCAAAAGGTGACTCCAGACAATATGGATAGCTTCATGCGCGAACAGGGCAAGTACAATGTCGGCGACGACTGCCCGGTGTTTGATGGACTCTTCGAGTTTTGCGGTATCAGTGCTGGTGGCAGCATGGAGGGAGCTGCGCGACTCAATCGGGAAAAATGCGACATTGCGATCAATTGGGCTGGTGGTCTTCACCACGCAAAGAAGAGCGAGGCTAGCGGCTTTTGCTACGTGAACGGTAAGATTTGGCTGATGCAGGTTATACCTTTTCTTCTTGCTAACTTTTCCTGCAGACATTGTCCTTGCCATCCTGGAGTTGTTACGCTTCAAGAAACGTGTGCTTTATATCGACATCGATGTTCATCATGGCGACGGCGTCGAAGAGGCGTTCTATACCACCGACCGGGTCATGACGGTTTCTTTCCACAAATATGGCGAATATTTCCCTGGCACGGGAGAACTTCGCGACATTGGCATTGGCACGGGTAAGAACTATGCCGTGAATTTCCCCCTCCGCGACGGTATTGATGACGAGGCATACGAGACCATTTTTGAGCCTGTCATCCGTGCGGTCATGACGTATTACCAACCCGAGGCCGTCGTTCTCCAGTGCGGCGGAGACAGCCTGTCGGGTGACCGGCTTGGCTGTTTTAATCTCAGCATGCGTGGCCACGCCAACTGCGTCAATTTTGTCCGGTCTTTTAACCTTCCTACTCTTGTTCTCGGTGGGGGTGGCTATACTATGCGCAATGTGGCTCGCACTTGGGCATACGAGACGGGAAGACTCGTGGGCGTGGAAATGGACTCGGTCCTTCCCTACAACGAGTACTACGATGTAAGTCTTGGGTCTAGTTTGGCGATGCAACACTCCGCAGCTGACAGGGTTTTTAGTATTATGGTCCCGATTACGAGCTTGACGTTCGGTCTTCCAATATGGAGAACGCCAACAGCTATGAGTACCTCGAGAAGATCAAGATCGCCGTCATTGAGAATCTGAAAAAGACAGCACCCGTCCCATCTGTTCAGATGCAAGATGTCCCCCGCCAAGGCATGGGCATGTCAGATGAGCAGGAGGATGAGATGGACGATCTCGATGAAGACGAGAACAAGGACGCGCGCATGACACAGCGACAGTGGGAGAAGAAAGTCCAACGACAGGAGGAGTTCGAGGACAGCGATGATGAAGACATGGCCGAGGCGAATGGAGTCTGGAAACCAAATGGTCGCCGCAAGGGCATTATGGATTTCCAGAACCCGAATGCCGTCGAAGACGATATGCAGATCGACAGCGGTGTGGCCACGCCAGCTCCCAAAGCTGCCGAAACTGCTGCCGACAACGAGGACACCATCTTAGAAGATGCTGAAGCCAACGCCGCATCAGTCGAGGCTGATGCCTCTGCTCCGCCCGCCGAGTCGGAGAAGCAAGCTACCCGGGCAGATAACGATGGGGATATTGACATGGGCGATGCTGAAGAGAAGCCCACAGATCCTGCGATCAAGAAGGAGGACATTGATGGTGCCTCTTCGAAATCACCTGCCGGATCAGCCGAACCGGCGGGTGTTGAAGTCAAGGATAAGGACGGGACATCAACGTCACCTGCCGGGGTAGCCAAAGCTAGCAGCGTATCCGGAAAGTCAGACAATGGCGCAACCGACCAGGCCGACGGCGAGAAGAAGTCGAGCTAGTAGCGCCTGCTCCCTCGGTGGTGATTTTCCAGTTGTTAGCGAAGGCGTTGATTTCGGTGGTGGCGTTTTGGTGGCTTGCAAAAAGCGTTGGATTGCTATTTTCCTCTGGGCAATTCAGCCATGTCCGTCATGAAGAGGGTGGTTTTCTTTACTCCTGATAGGCCTGTACTATAGTAGACAGGTAGGCCTTCTATGTGAGACCGCTGGTGAGGATGCGGGATGGTGGGGCTTATCGCGCAGCAATAAGGGTCTTGGCAAAGCGAAGCCAGCTTCCCGTGACGGGCTGCGATAGCAACCCATGCCGTGTCTCACTCGCCCGAGCGCTGAGCGGTCTGTCTGAGACATGGCTTTGGTCTCAGGCATTCTTTCATAGCGATGAAATTTACTCTCTTGACAATGTATTCTCTCCACGTTGCAGGTACATTAGGCTCAACTTTCTCGCCGCAAACGCTGTGACACCGCTGGAATGGATCTCAAAGCCGGCCCCACTCTCCCCGGCGCCAGCAGCAGTCCCGCCCACCAATGGCCGTATTTCGCATTGTCAGCATCCACTCCGGGCTTTCCACCTCGACTACGACCCGGACGGTTCCTCACCACAGCCGTAACCGCTCTCGCCCTCGTTGCCCTTTTTCATTCTTTTTACTCATGGGCAAGGAATCACGTGCCATCTTCAGTAACCATTCCAGCTCCCAACCCGGAAGCCCCCTTTCGCTGGTCGGACATCCCCCCAAGCCGCACCCTTTCATGGCATCCCTGCTACAACGGCGCGCTCGACTGCGCCCGGCTGGACTTACCCATGGACTGGGTTGCCGCGGATGCAGGCTCCCTCGATGATGATGACGGCGATGATGACACTCATGAAGGGGACCCCAACGAGCGCGTCATCCTCGCTATTACTCGCCTCCGCGCATCCACCACCTCCACCGGCAAGGCAAAAACCCTCTTCTTCAACCCCGGCGGCCCTGGCGGTTCGGGAATCTGGGCTCTTCTCGACCACGGACGCGACCTGCAGACTATTGTCGGTGAGGACTACGATATTGTCAGCTTCGACCCACGGGGGGTCGGCGCGTCGTTACCGCGCGTAGAATGCTGGACTTCTGCCCGGGAGAGATTGCTTTGGGAGATGGGGGATGTGGGCGTGGTGGATGCCCATGACGGAGTGGTTTATGATACGTATGCGCGTGCCGTGGCGCTTTCGGGGGTTTGTGAGCGGACAATGATAAGAGGGGGGAAAGGGGCGTTGTTAAGACATTTAGGTACAGCGAGTCATGCGAGAGATTTGCGCGAGATAATGCGGTTAATGGGCGAAGAGAGGTTAAGGTATTGGGGGTTTAGCTATGGGACGGTGTTGGGCGGGACGTTTGCGGCAATGTACCCGGAGCTGGTGGAGAGGATGGTGAATGATGGGAATGTGGACTACCGCGAGTGGTATTCGGGGGGTTACGTCAACTTTCTGCACGACGCGGACAAGGTTATGGAGGGGTTTTATACGTCGTGTTATGAAGTTGGGCCGCTGAGGTGTGCGTTTTGGGTGGATTCGCCCGAGGGGATTCGCCAATGGTTGGAGGCACTTCTCACAAAGATCCGCGTCTCCCCCGTGCCAGTTCCGGTTCCCTCTTCCGAGGACGGCGGCGAAGAGACTCTCCCCGAACTGGTCACCTACTCCAAAGTCAAACGCATGCTCTCCACCGCACTCTACCAACCCCTCCACCGCTTCCACCACGTCGCCACCGTCCTCGCCGGTCTTGACCAAGGCGACGCCGGACCTTACCAAACATACACCTCCCTCGACCAGCCTTCCCCTCCCCCCTTCTGTCCCGCTGCTGAATCTCCCATTTCTTCTCCCTCCGCAGAAGACAACCCCGACGCCTTTTCCGCCATACTCTGTTCCGACGCACACCCCTTTAACCTCAGCCCAAGCGAATTCTCAGGATACGCCAGCAGGTTAATAACCCTCTCACCTACTTCTGGCGCCGTACATTCTACAGCCTACCTTTCCTGTGCGGGGCGGACTGTTCGTCCCCGTTTCCGCCCACCGAGTCTGGATTTATTCTCTGCCACTGAAGCCGAGACAGCAAATAAAACTGCATCTGCAAAGGCAGATACAAATACAACTGCAAATCCAGATACAGATACGACTACAAAAAAGATGAAAACCCACTTTCCGATACTATTCATCAACAACCAAGCCGATAACATCACCCCCCTCGTCAGCGCGCGGAACAACTCCGCCCTGTTTTCTTCAAGCGTGGTGCTTGTACAGAATTCCCTTGGCCATACCAGTTTAGCGGCGCCCTCTACCTGTACGGCGCGATGGGTAAGAAAGTATTTTCGAGAAGGGGAATTTCCTGAACAGGAATCAGTTTGTGAAGAGGACGGTGGGGGACCCTTTAACAGGGTGGCGTTTTCCCCTTCCTTTTCCAAAGTGATGGGAGGACAAGACGGTGGTGGTGGTGTAATGGAGGGGGGCGATGGACACGAGGAGGAGGAGGATGATAAGTTGGCGCGAGCGGTGGACCAGTTAGCGCGGGATAGGCGGTGGGGAGTAAAGTTTGGAGCGGCGTGGTATAGATAGAGCACGAGTAAAGTAGAGTGGAGAGTAGTATGACGTTACGCTGAGGGGATTTTGTTGGGCACCTAACGCATTGCGTGCGCGGCGTTTCTCATTCTCATGTTTCACATGTTCAGACGCATGCATTACACCATTACATAGCGCTCGCTGTTGGTGGTGTTTTAATATTGTCACGGTAGAGATACAGGAGTTCTTCAGAGTCTAGCAGTACCAGTACCGCACCACCTAATCCCTATATGTAGGTATCCTTCCTTCCAGGTAACCTGCCTAGGCCAGGACCAGACATGCTGCTTCTGCTGCTGTTGTTCTATTCTATTCTGTTATTAGTATTACTGCATTTGTATCCGAGATGCCTACTTCTTACTGACATCCCATCCCACCACCCTATCCTATTCTATTCTATATACATGTGCATGTCTATATCCATATCTATATGTCTTTGTCGTCTCTGTCTGTCTCTATATCTAATACTCAAACTTCTCCATGTTGTTACTCCGTTACCGCTGCTGCTCACCTTCCCGGGCATTAGGCAGCGGCGTCAATGTGTCATGCACTTGGTCGATCTAAAAGCTAAACAGACCACTTCGCCTCTTTCCAAATGGATACACGATGAGTGCACTGAGTGACAAACCAACGCTGATGCTGATAGCCACTTGAATGACACTGAAGAGCACGTTAAAAGCCGTGCTGTTGAGATCCGCTTCTTGCGTAAGCGTTGTCGGGGCCATCGTGCTGCCGCTGATGACGGTGCCGTTGGCCAGCATGGTCTCGTTGCGCGTGATTTGATCTGCACTGGCCACGCCACTTAGGAGCGAACCGCTAACCGCTAGACCCGAGGGAACTTGTACAAAGATGGCGGGAAGCATGGCAGCAGCAGCAAGTCCAAACCCAATCTTACGATGTGCGCGTGTTGTTGATGTTGTTGTCGTCGGAGACTCGGGAGGTTTCATGTTGCCAAGCTCGACGTCGTTTTCAGGTAGTGATGTCGTCGAGTAGTCGTTAACAGTGCATTCCCAACCGGGAGTACGGCGACGGCGAACGATACGAGCGACGCGTCGTGCGCAGTGACGATCCCAAAAGTCGAGCAGGTAATTTTCTGCATATTGGCCAAGACGGGAATAGAGGTTGGCGAGAACGCCAATGCAGAGCGCACCGAGAGAGCTAGACAAGGTTGTGTTGCCCTGGAAATTCCGCGACGAGAAGCTGCTTACGCAGTATCCTGCGAGGGAAATGAAGGCCATCACTGAAATCGAAAGTTAGTTAAATACGTCGCAACCGAACGCTGAGTCGTAGACTTACCAGGAGTCTGTCTCCACTTCGCTTGGTTGATGGCACATAGGCAGATGGTAAAGGGGAAGACGAAGAGAATGTAAAAATCCTGACCCGGTCTGTGGAGATACCACTCGGAGCCAGTGGAGCAGTGTACTGAACTCACTGCATTCTCGTCGATATATCCGTAGATGACGGACCCGATAGTGATACCATAGCCGAGAAAGAGGGAGTATATCAAGGCGTAGACCATCCGAACCGAGCCCGATATCATCTGATGGCTCTGTAGCTCCAGACTGGCGCAGAGAACCATGTAACCGGGAAGGATGAGCGCGATGGAGGACTGGGCCAGAGCCGAAAAGCAAAAGAGATTCCCTCCATTGATCGAGCCAAAGACCCGTGACATGAACGAGGTCGCCACGGCCGCTGTGATCTCAAACACATTGGCGTAGAGTTCATTGGACGGGGCCAGGTAGAGCTGCAAGAACCCCACGAGACAGCCGAGGACAAAGCAAATCGGCAGATCGATATAGCGACCCTCGAAGCCAAAAGGCGCCACTGTTGCCGATGCAACCCCAAAGAGGATAAGGCGAAGCCAAGTAGGAAACTTCCCCTTCCGGTTCAAGACCTCGTTCAGGCGAGTCGTGGCCTCATCGACACCAATCAAGTCGTGTACAACCTCCTTGTATATCTCGTGAACATCCCGTAGACGGCCGAGGTCGAGACCTTGCGGGCTCCGGACAATCTTGACCTCGGTAGTGTGTGTGTTGCTATCATCAAACGAGATGATCATGGTCCCTGGCAAGTACATGAACTGTCCCTCGATACCCAAAACTCGCGACGACATCCTCATGTAGTTCTCCAGTCGGTGCGTCGGAGCTCCGTACATCATCAGAGCATGGCAGAGCTTGATGAGATATTGATGACGGCTGATAATCTCGGCAATGTGAACGGTAATCCGGTATTCCTCCGCCTTTTGCTTCGACTTGCTCCGCTTCTTCGACTTTTCCTTCTCAGCTTTGAGCTTTTCCGACACAGCTTCAGACATGTCCTTGGCAGACGCCGGCGCCGCAAACATGAAGGAACCCTCCATCAATCCTGTGAGAGTAGTACTAGACTGTGACCGCATACCCCGAAACTTCCCCCTCTTCGGCTCAGGCGTACTGGGCCGTGATGTTGGAGGCGAGTTCGCTGGTGTCCGGTTCGGTGTCCGCCCAGGGGTACTTGGGGCGCTGCTGAAGTCGCCGCTTCCCGTAGCCTTTTGCTCGGCATTGTACAGCCTCAAGAGATTTCCAAGAATACCGCCTTTGAACTTTTCCGGCCGAGGTACGTATTCCGAGTCGTGTGGAACCGGAGTCGCTGTCCCGGAGCGCGGAAAGGTATACGGTTGTGAGAGGGGAGTTGCCCGCCGCGTGTGTGTCCGGACCAGTTGGTTGGCAACGTGGTGGGCTCCCCTCCTTCGCAAATCACCGCTGTCAGCCGAGTCGGCCACTTCCATAGGTCTGCCCAAACCTGAACCCCCAAGCAGGCCGTCGCCAGCGAAGGGCGTCTGGAGACCAGATTCGGACATATCCAGAGAATTTCGACTCGAGACAGGGGCCGACGAGGTACCCACTGCGTAGGCAAGACGGTCGGCTCTGTCCTTAGCCTCTCGCTCGGATCGAAGTGGTACGGAGGCCAGCTCGGCGTCGGCGGGACTTTCGACCGCGGAGTGTTTTCGGAGGACAGGCCGTGGCTTACTGGGCACCGCGGGTCCGCCGTGATGCTCCGGTTTCAGGATTTTGGTGAGGGCAGCAGTGAGCTCCGCCTTATTGAACGACTCTCTCTTTGATGGGCTTTCCGTCCGAATGGGCGACGGCGGGACTGTGTCGCTGGCTGGAGACAGGTTGAAGTAATCCTGGGAAGCAAACTGCGGCTCGTTCGGAGTCGTCCCATTTCCTGCGGGCCCGCCAGCGTCAGTGGCGAACCCGACTCTCTTCTTCTCCTTTCCCTTGTCATTCTGCGGCGATGGGGACCGATCTCCAGTTTCTGAGGGATTACCTCGCCGGCTTGGGTCATCGTGATCTCGAGGTGATGCCATTGCTGTGTGCGTGTGTGCTGGTGATGCAAGAAAGAAAGGAAGAGAAAAAAAAAACCCCTCTTGCTGTCACAGTACCATTGGAGGTTTTGAAGAAGGTTTAGACTTGTTAGTGCCGCGCCTGGCCTGCTAGTCCTGGAGTCACACTCTTCTCCGATGAGCCGGCCGTACTCGAGAAAGACGCGGGATATCCGGGACAAAGAGGAGAAAAAAGACTGACAAAAAAGAAGCACCACAGAACACAAGTGGGAGCTACAAGATATGTGCCAATCACAGTTTAAAAAGGGACGGGAGAGAGGTAAGAGGGGTTGGTACCGCTTCATCAAGGTCAGCCAAGCTGGATCGGCAGGGGAATGTAGCCTTCGTTTGTTCATCCCCTCACCCACCTCGTATCTTTGACTTGCCGCTGCACGGGACACCAGGATGAACTCGGTTTTTCTAGGAATATTGGGCGGGGCGATTGCGTGGCATGCACCTGTGGTGACTGTCTGGAGCTCGTCCGCCACTCGGGTGGGAACGCTGTGTGTCAGAATCTTCATCGACGTCATCGAAGCGAAGCCCGATAGCGGTAGCCGATGTCGAATAACGGGCTGCATTTGGCGTGGACTGGCTGCAATCGAGTCTAGATTGAACCAATTGTACGCCAATTGTTCATTGCAGCTGGCGGCAGGCGTAAAGTAGCTTTGGAGCGACGGTTAAACTCGATGAGAAGCTTTTGGCGCAGGAACGAAGCTTCATCCCATTTTCGGATACACTCGCGGTTTCCTCATGACTCAACAGGGCTGCCGATGGTGCCCGTTAGCCCGACCATCAAGGTGATTTTTTTGCTTTCCCATTACTCTGTGTGGATAAACAGCACTGCTGGGCTGCTCGTCTCGAGGTTTGGGCATTTTGGCAAAATGCGCATGTGGTGTGATGATCTGTTGACGATGCGGCTCTTCGGTGCAGGGCAGCGAAGCCCTGCAGGTCCCCTGCTGCAGGCCCGGAATCCGGGAACCACACAGATCTGCAGCGGGTGCACAGGCCAGTCGATCAGCAGCTGCGAGATCGCAAATCCGCTGCCGCTGCAATCCGCAAGGCACAGTCAGGTCTGGAAATGGCCAGGCCGTCTTCAAACAGATACAAAATGTTTTAATTGGGGCCTCTGGAACCCTGCCGTGAATTCTAACTTTGAATCGCATACCGATCACTCTTTTTCCATCCATTCTTTCCTTCCCTGGGTATCTCCCTCCGAATTTGTCCGTGACTTTCGTCGTCACCATCGCCCTCCGCTTTCCAGCATACATACTCGTACACACCGCGAGCCAAGCGACTCAAGACGGCGAAAGAACGACAAAGTTCTCATTATCCCACTTCTCAGCCTGGCAGAGGATTTTTCCGTCCTCGTTCTGCAGATGCACCATGGCTGCTCCATCAATCCCGATCCTCCGTCCATTCTCGGTCGTCGCTGCTGCCTCCAGGAACCACAGGTCGGAAAACTCGGCAAATGGTACCTGCACCAAGTCGGCGTCGTAAAAGTCCTCGAGGATCCATTCCGTGTCGATGCGACACAACTTAGGGCCGTTGGTGATGGAGATGGAGGCTTCGACCCCTTGGTTGACGTTGACGATGGATCTGCACCGGGTTAGATGATTGATCGCATCAATCCGGGGGGCGGTTGGCAGGACTCACATCTTTCCCTCGGTCTCGCTCACGGCCGTGACGTTGACGGATACCCAGTCGCCAGCCTTGATGGGGATGCCCTTGATCTGGTATGAGGCGTCCGGGTACCACTGCCACCACGCATGGGCGCTCTGACCGCCGTTGGAGTTGACAACGGTCGTGACCCCGGCCTGCAGTAGGGCTTGCTTACATTCGGCTCCGTCGATGCCGACCCACGCCGCGGCGAACTGTGGCGGTGGAATGCCCTTTCGCAGCCTCAGGTTCGGCGCGGTAAAGTAGCTGAAGGCGTTGACGATCTTGTCGTCGGGCTTTGAGTGCTGCGATGCCCCGCACCAGTTCCCGCTGTAGCTGATGGTGTCGCGTTTGCTTTCTCTGCTACTCCTGCTGGGGCTGGGCGGCGGGCTCGTTCGGTGCCGGCTTCCGTGCTGCCATCGTTGTCTTGGTGGTACGGGCAAGAGCTCGAGCTCGGATGAGATGTCGACAGCGCCGTTGTTTCGTGTCCCCTCAACGACAAAACTTATCTCGGCGGCGACGGACCACGCCGCTAGCGACCCTAAGAGCAGTTGACGCAAGGTCCACATGTCGGCAGCGAATTGCTTTGCAGCGGCGTCGGGTCAGCGTCGTGCTCAGAAGCAAGTGCTAGACCATGGACGCGGGCAGGTTTTTGCTTTTGTAGAGCGGAGACAGGGTGTGATGATGCTCAGGGATGGTCAGGGGAGTGATGGACCTAGACCTAGCCCAGCGTGGCATGTCGTCGCCCAGAGGTGATGGGGTGTGTTCCAGCTGCTGGGAACCGGGTGTGGCGACGCCGTCATCTAAAGCTGTTCCCGACGCATCACCAATCCCGGCCAGTGCTGAGGTGCCAATTTCACTACCTCAACCCATGATTTCCCTGCGACCAGGTTCGCCATTGCCCAGACAATGCACCACGGCAGAATTTGACTCGTCGAGACATCGAGGGGCACCGACACTAGTGCAGCAGGGTGGTATTATAGGTTGCAAGCGACCCCTAGAGCGAACCTCAAGACAGGGGGTCGCATCCCAAAATAGCCACACAAATTACGGCGAGCACGGGCCGACCTCTGCAAGCCCGGTCCAAAGCGGTTTGAGCCTTTGATAACAGGACTCTGCTATAACCATCCGCCATTCCCGAGTAGGTTCTGATTCCGGGTTTTGGCCTTCTTCACCAGCTGAAGGGTGTGGGGCAAAGCAACATTGAGGGGAAGCAGCAAAGCCCTGCTTCTCTGGTGGATCTAGATGCCGCATTGACGCACACACAATCCACAGCACTATCACCAAGTTTCTCGGCAAAAGCGGTTATGGTGGGTGTGGCAAAGATGCAAGATGCAAGATGCTACAGCAACTTTGGATTGATACAGGCCACGTACACACTGGTCAAGTATCAAGGTGGCCAGATGGGGTCGCTTCCAGAACAGGGAGGACCAGCTATTAGCCGGGTCCCGTTTCCTCCTCGCAAGACTTCACCCGGGAGCACTCCCAGATATTGCGTTACCTGGTTGACAGGCTTGGCTAATATATCATCGTAGCGTGCCTCGATGCTTGTATCGGCACCTTGCGACGCTAGATTTTTTCGAGACGAAACATACCCCGTCGATAGCATGCTACTTTGTTGTAAACTATCAAAGCTGCCCTCGCTTCGAGGTGGATCGGCCCTGTATCAGCACGAGCCCGACAAAAAACAAGTGGAGGAAGGATTCAACGTTGATGCGAGAGGTGTGTGTCTGTGTTTACACACTTTCCCAACTCTGAAGCCGGCAGTTTGGTTCCGACTACGCCGCAACGGTAAAGGCCAGGAGAGCACAGTCCACTACGAAGTGCAAGCTTGTTTTTGGATTTTCAGTGCTACCTCTACTAAAGACTTACGACACGGACCAGCCGACTCTCGGTCACGGTATACTACATCCACCTGCAGTGAGGGCTGGGAATAATGTAATGTGTCCACAGTTGTACTCCAAAAGCTGTGGTCTGAGAACCACCGGTTTGAGGCTGGTCATTTTCGTTCTCTCCACTTTTGAAGGACTGGGGCTTCGGGTGGGTGGTTCTGGCTCGCGGGCGCAGGCCCGACAACGAAGGTTTGCCATCTGATGTGGATATCCCGGCCCTGTCGATGCTCTGTCGCTTTTCTATTTCTATTTCTCTCCTATTTCCCCATCCCTTGCTTCCTTGATCCCTTGCTCCCTCCCGCTGGCGGGATGCTACTCTGCGGAACCTTTTTCATATTGCGACGAGTTCTTGCTGGGGTTGCGGGTGTGGTAAACTTGATGAGAGCTGGCTGGCTGGCTGGTGAGCCTCCTTTCAAATCGGCTCAGAGTCCCCCTTTCAGATCAATGAAATACATCTTTGGTGAATGGAACGGGTGACGTGCCGCTGGCCCTACATTGGGTAGTAGTTACCCTTACCTCAGCTACCCCGGGTGGTGCTTGGTAGGTACTTTGGTATTCATAGGGAGTTATAGTAACTAAGTCTGGTGCATGTGAAAAATTTCGTGCATTTTTCTTGGCAGAGATGCCACGTTGTTACATGTAGGGAGGTAGCAAGTAGGTAGGTTAGCTGCAGCTGCAGGAAATAAAGTCTTTTTTTTGCTGTCTTGCTTTCTTCACCTTCCCTTTTGGTTTGGATTGGATTGGATGGGCTTACGTGACGTGACGTTGAACCAGTTTTCGTTTCCGTTTCTTGGACAAATGTGGTGCTGCAGAACTGCAGGGCTCGAGGGAACTGTATGCAGTATGCAGGATTTATCAAGGGCGATGCGGCTAGGTTGGGTTGGGTTTGGGGGATTGATCTGTTTTCTTTCTTTCTTCTTTTTTTTTTTTTTGGTCACCTACCTACCTAAGTTGCTCAGCTGCAGGACAGGTTCAGGTTCAGGTTCAGGCCCAACTGGCTTGTCCGTGTTTAGTGTTCAGGGGGACACGGGGATGGTTACAATAGAGACAGCTAACTCTTTGACTAGGTACCTAAGGTAGGTAGGTAGGTAGATATGCCCTGACAATATTGAATACCATGGAGACAGCCACTTGGCAGGCTGAAGGACGGGATCATCTTGTCCATCTTTTCCATCGAGTACCTAAGGCACCCATCTCCCTGCCTACTTACTCATCATCTCCGTCTACGTGTAGGCCATTTCTGTCGGGTTTGTTTGCTTGAGATCTGTCAATCCGTAGTAGAGAGGCACAAACCTCACAGACATGGAATCAACCCGTCAAAGTGTTGGCCTGGCACACTCGAAACAATATTGATAATATTTCAGCACCACAGCTAGGATAACAACATACAAAGACCGATATCCAGGGGTAATTGCGAAAACCCCTTGATGGAGCCTGTCTGGTCTCTTTCACGCTACATAAGTCAGGTAGGTAGGTAGGTAAGTACCTTGCCTTACCTTTTTCTTACTGCGCAGGGTATAGGCTAGACGGGCCTTAATTCCTCCGACCAGAGCCCAGTGTAACCCCTGACCCTGACCCTGACCCTGACCAGACCAAACCCCTGGATTAGGACTGGCCTATGGCAGCATTGTGGCCCAGGCTCGCTCGTTGCTAGCATGGCGTTAGAAGCATGGCACGGGAGTGCTGCATGCAGCATGTAGCAATGACTGGACCATTGATGACGGGGTTGGCCGGGGTTGGCCAGACGGACCCTATTTGTGTCACCGAGTCTACCTAGGTAATCTCCAGCTGTTTGCAACCGAGGAAGGACAGTTTATGTCAGCACCGCGGATGTTTGAATTCGGAGCTATGGTGGATAGATAGGTATATGACATTTATACCAGCTTATGCACTGTGTGATACATAGTACGTGTGGAATACTCTCCGAGACCCTCCACCTTACTTTAAGAATAAACCTTTAGTCTAGCACACATCCCCTACTGTGGTCCCCTTCTTCGTCAACGTTTCCATGACTTTAGTTGAGCATGTCCCCGATTCAGTGTCCAAGTCATGGGTGCCTTTTTCCTCGCTCATATTTCTCGCAAGGGTCCTCTCCGCGGTTAAACAGTTTGCTTATGGGTCTTTCTAGGTGGGTAGGTCATAATACCTCGCTACATGCAGCCTTTTAAGCACTCTGATTTTAAATCTTCACTGAACGGAAACTAATCCAATGGACCTGCCTGCAAGTTTACTATTCCTCGGAATGACCTCCTCAGCTACAATCCAAGCCTTGCTATCTCCTTCATTGCAACATGCTAGATGAACATGACGGAACTCTACCGCATACTTGAGAAACCCTCTGTCTTCCTCCATTTTCGTCCTTCTTTGTCAAAAGCAACAAATGCATACAAGCCAACACCCCTTCTCCCGATGCCATTTCCACAGACCCATACTTCCACTCCATCCCACCCGCCAAAACCCAACGTCCTCCCGCTCCGCTCACTTTCTTAGGTACCGCATCACACTAATATGGAATGAAAAGGATATATATGGCTCTCCCCATCTCATAATCCAGCTATCATGTCAAGGACAAGTTGCGTAAAAATAAATGTTGGGATAGGTTCAATGGGAGTGAGAGAAGCAGCTTTGAGGAAACACAACTAGGGCTGCACATGCAAGTCTCGATAATAGGCTAATTCCACAAAATCGAACGGGCACAGCAATACAGGCACTAGGGTTGTCCGTAGTGATTAAACATAGTCACCTGCCTCACGTTGATAACGAAGCTCTCCCCCTTGCAAGCCAAGACTTTCAAGAGAACCCAAGGGGTGCAGCACAGCGGATCCTTATCTCCATGCCCAGTCTGGTACCAGGCACGGTGGCCATGCCTTTATTGTGATTTGCTACTTGATGCTTGCCTTTTCATATATCAAACGAGTGAACACGTCCATGTCAACCCGACACAGAACAAGAAGTGGTTCCAAGTTTCTCCTCCACCTCATTTTCCCTTGGTCTTTCCGTTTCAATCCCCAACAAAAGAACCCTCAAGAAATAGGTGGCTGCCACACAGAACAGACATTGCCCTCGGTATCGATGAAGCGGGCAGTGGCACCCATCTTGCCACCGTAGATGAGAACCTTGGAACTAGTAACATGTCAGTTCCCATCCATCCATCCATCCATCCAAAGAAAGAACTTACAGATGAATCCTTCCACCATTCTCCACCACCCTCGCCATGGTGGTATCAATATTCTCAGTTCTCACGCTCACCGTCGGTAGAGCCTTGCGCAGAACCGCCTCGTCATGGACAAGGTCAGTCGGGTCCTGGACCTTCGTGAATCCCCCGCGCATGTTGCCCTGGCCGACAAAACAGGTAACGGCCTCAATGCCGTCTCTGTGACCAGGCAGGATGCCCATGTCCGGGTGGGGGTTCCATCCAAAGACACTATTGTAAAAATTCATGGCCCGATCCATGTCCCCGCAGGGAATCTCATAAAAGGCGAGGTCACCTGTCTCTTCGGTCAGAGGCTTGGTGAGGCTCCTGTACTGGATTGACAAGAAATCAGACTGGGTTGTCTATCTTTGGGGGAATTTGGGGGGGAGGGGGCATTTACCTCGGGGATGTCACTGAGGGGAGTCACAGGCGTCATTTTGAGTTAGTGATAACTCTCTGGGGGTGTTTTTAGGAGAGATGATTTCAGTTGAGGATTTTTGGCTTTGTTGATGAGACTGGAAAAGAGAGAAGAGACAGACACTTGAGAAAACACAGCGTCTTATATGCCTATTTCATTACACACACACAACCCATTCTCGTTCCTCCCTCCCTACCATCTCATTAATACCATCATCTCCCCCCCCCCCCCCCCCCCCCCCCCTCCCCCCCTCTCCCCCCCCCTCCTCCCC
>Ga0247765_1000821_pt1 | contig 19824 bp, 15 predicted proteins | sample UWRJL106311C6_FD_179949 | JGI IMG/M metagenome (GOLD analysis project Ga0247765, IMG submission 179949) | Plant litter microbial communities from Arlington Agricultural Research Station in Wisconsin, United States - UWRJ-L106-311C-6 | ecosystem: Environmental > Terrestrial > Plant litter >... | reverse complement strand
AAAGAAAGAAAAAAAAAGAAAAGAAAAAAAACATACATTCCCAGCTGGAATCAACACGGTATTCGTGTCGACGCACACGGTATCCCCCGAATCCTTGAGGGTCAGGCGGCGGACGGCGCCGCCGTTTTGCTCGGCCACCAGCAGCGCGCCCTGCGTGTCCATGGCGATGCCGCGCGGCGTCTTGAGGCCCGTGATGAGCACGCTCGACTTGTAGCCCGCGGCCATTTTCTGAGTGCTCTGCTTGCTGACTCCGGAGCATTGGGCTGCCACTAGCGAGAATAACATGGCCCAGGCTGCGAACAGCCGGGCGGAGAGAGACCAAGCCATCATCACCAGACCCGTACACATACAAAGACAAAAGTGATGCGACAGGACAGGACAGGACAGGACAGGGCAGGATTGGATTGACGGGGGACAGCTCAGTTTTGTCTATTTTTTACCTATCTACCTACCTACCTACCTTGACACCCCCTCGAAATCGCAATCAGACGGAAATAGCATATCTCGCCCACCCGGCCTACCGAAGATGTCGCCCCAATCATCCAAACATAATCAATACATGCTAAGCTTTTTCCGTTGATATGTTGGCTCGGCAGTCGCACCGTTCGCCAATGCGCTTGGCTTTGCTTGGTTTGCTTGGTTTTGCTTGGCCGGAAAAGCTTGACTGTGCTTGACAGAGTACGTCACCCGGTAAATCGGTAAATCGAATCAGCTCCGAATAATCATGTTGCCAATTTATCCTGATTAAAAGTCGAGTGGCCCGCCTTCTCTCCGCACCGCTTCCGAAACCCCCGCCTGGCGCGTCCATATGTTCAGGCCAATCTTGTGGCCGGTTGTTAGCGGTAGTCCCGCATGTTCGGTGCGCCCATCTCCTTGTCTTTTTTCTCCTCTTCTCCCCAAGAGATTCTCCCAGAAAATGGCATTGCCTTCAACCGGTCGGAAGGTAGTCCCCCTCGCGTATGGCTCGTCGCAATCGACGAACCGACACCATCGCTCTGATTTTGGATTCGGAGGGGAAACATGTGGGAAATTGGTACCTCCTCCCGTCGTGTTGTCAGAGACGTATACATAGACAAAAAAACTAGAAAGACGATTCCCCCCGTTAAAAGACGTGACATATCTCGGGTCCGAAAGCCAGTCCGTGTGGAAATCGTAGTGTTCTCCCGCAGTGTACCTGACCAGCTGTAGTGGTTCTAATTGTGCCGAGCGCGTGTCGAAGCCTTGGAAATCCAACGCGCGCTGCTCAATACACTGCACGACGGCGTCGCGTGGTATATCCGTTGACTGGGAGGTCCGTAGAGAAGATTTTTGAGCGCCATCTTGGCCGGCAATGACGGAACGACGGAACCGTGGTGCGGACACTTCTTTTAAATGGGTTCGTTCTTGAGGAGTGATGAAGTTGTCGAGATACAATATTAGAGGTGAAGAGGAGACTTTGTGCACTCGGTAGGGCGGGTGGGTGCATTTGAAGTTGTCGGACGCAAGTGCCGGAGAGGCGAGGAATAGAAATAGCCATGCGAGCATTTTGACTCTGAGATAGAATTTGCCCTTGGTGTGAGATTGTACAAGCCTTGGTCTGAATTGAAATATCTCTGGGACAGCTTTGGGGTACATGCCATCGAGAATAGTTTTGTCTTCGGGTGTTTCAAGCCACGCTGCGACACTTGTCTTTAGCCGGCTCATGCATATCCATTGAATTTAGTGACGTGGTGGGGGATCTGCTCACCACTGACATCAAATGTGTATTCCCAACATTTGATCACAAAATGGACAGAATACGGTGCTTCCTATTTGTGCTACTGCTGGTGTCGTTGACATATGCGTGGGAACATGCCAGCTCTGATCATCTCCGTGAACTACTGGAAAGAAAAGAAAAAACTCTGGTAGCATGTATGAACCTCTTCCAGTCCCTGGATTGGTCATTGCTAACCGTCCTCAGTTGTATTCGTGTGTATCCTGTCTAAACACCTTGTTTTTGTCGGGAATCTAAAACTGACGTGCGTACTAGCCAAGTCAGAGATCAAGCGAGGCTCTCGAAGCCGAATGGGACGCCCTCTTAAAGGCTAAACCGCCCTCTGAGATAAACATCATATCCCTCGACTGTAGCGTCAGCCTGCCAACCTGCGTGGAGCTAGATGTGGCTTCTTTTCCAGCAATTCGTCTATATCATGCCGATGGGGCTGCATCTCGGTATCGAGGACGTCGCAAGTCTACTGCGTGGGTCCCCAACCCCAACCCCAACCCCAACCTCAACCTCAACCTCAGTCTGGTCTCAGCGTGATTAACATTAATAGTAGAATCACCGCCTTCCTCAAAAGGATATCCCGCCCGATAATCTCTGAGCTCACCCCCTCTGATGTTTCGGAATTTCTCTCTTCCGACGAGATTGTCTTCATTGCCTCCTTTCCACCAGACACAGACGCGAACGAGAATGAACCGAGCTCTCGTGCGCTTTATGAATATCAATTTCGCGATTTGGCGGCGGAATATCATGATCGGTATTCTTTTGGCATTGTCTTTTCCTCGTCAGAGTCAAAATCGAATCCCAAGTCAAAACCTTCAGAGGAGCAAGTTCAGATAAAATGCCACAATAACCTTCTCGACTCGTCATTTTCCCTCCCCGAGCTGTCTCTCCAAAACCTTGCCTCCCTCAACCAATTACTTGACCAATGCACTGCTCCTCTAATTCTCGAACCGTCACGAGCAGAAATCGCAAGGTTAGGAGACCTTGCTGCGGAAAGGGCCGTTGTGCTGGTGGTGCATTTCTTTGCATCTCTAGAATCTCAGAAGGATGAATATGTGGAAAAAGTGGCGATTTCTCTAGCAAAACGGTATAAAGACGATGTGCTTTTCACAGTCATTGACAGTGTAGAGAACCCAACCATGCCTGCGCTGGTGGGACTCGGCGAGGGAGGAACGGGGGTGGTTGTGGAAAATTTAAAAACAGGCGAGGTTTTTCGATTTGAAGAGAAAAAAATTGAAGAGGGGAGGCTGGAAAGGTTTTTGGGTGACGTGGTTAGGGGTGGGGTGAAAGCTTGGGGGCATGACGAGCTGTAGATAATTGTCTTCGGAGAATCTACCTGATTTGACTTTTAGGAGAGGTGTTGTTTGGCGAGACAATTGAGTTGACACCCCCTCCTCCTAGATCGGAACCTGAACTGTGCGTGATGTGAACAAGATAGAAACATTCCTAGCAAAACGACATGCTATCATTAATATACAAACCAGACGTAAACATAAATATGTACAAAACAAACCCCCCAACCTGCCCCTTAATCTACCTATCCCATCCCACATAAATCATGGAGATAAATCATAACCTATTTCTCATCTCGTTTGGTCACTTCCACGAATCCACCACCGTCACTGCCCCCTCGCAGCCCCTCGGCACAGTCCACGACCGATTCGGATCACTTTCCCAGGACACTGCCCCCGTGCTCGCAACATTTACAAACTTGTATTCAAACCTCGTTCCTGCCTCCAAATTCAGCGTATAAGACCATACCGGGTTGCTATTCGTATAGCCCGTTGCGGAGAGCGCCGGTGCAGACGCCACATTCCAGCTTCCTAGCTGCGGGATAGATCCGACAATCTTGATGGTCTGTCCGGGGATAGTCGTGACTCGTTCCTGAAAAGTTACGGCGACAGTGGCGGCAGGGGTGCATGTTGGGTTAGCAGTCGAAGTAGTAGTCGAAGTCGGAGAAGGGTTGTTGCCGTTGTTGTTGGTAATAGCAATGTCCGCACACGAAAGGTAGATCTGGCCGGTCTGGAACGAATTCCACTTAAACGACAACAGGGTATGCGCAGACGAATAGCTGGGGGGGATGCGGATACGCTTGGTCACGGGATATCCTCCCGCAATACTGGTGTAGCATGAGCCGCGCGGGGCGTTATCCACACCCTGGCAGGCACGGCGATCCCCTCCTCCCTGAAAAGCATTGCAGGTAAACCAGTCGTTGCGCCAGCAGGGCTGTCCCGGCGAGCAGTCCGGGCTGAAACCGCATGACTGGCCAGACACATCAGTGCAGGACAAGGTGCCGGCTTCGAAGCAGTCCTCAGCGGCTTGTTTCTCGTCATTGGTGGGAGTGTAATTACGGTCGAGGAACTTGTCGACGAGCGTCTGGTTCTGACAGAGACGGTAGCTGAACATGCCGCCGTGATCACCGTTGTGGTCGACACACCATTGGACGTCAACAACGTCGCCGGCGCGGTATGTCACCACAGGGCTGTTTCCCCAGTTGGCAGTCGGTTTGTTGTAGTCGATGTTGACCCGGGCGTTGAATCCACATGGGCCGCTCCGTCCGACGGGTGCGATGTTAAGGTCCGGCCAAGCTGAAACAGGCTCAAGGATGGAGCACTCGGGACATGAGTCCAACCCAGCCTTTTTCCTTGTCAGAAACCCAAAATCACAATGCGAACCGATCACGGCAAACTCACCTCTGCCCCCTGCCGTGTCCGACTCGATGGGATGGTGAGGTATCCATGACCCTCAATCAAAGGGGCCAAGTATGCCAACACGGCAAAGATTTCGGTGATCCTCATGTCGACAATCCGAGACTTGACTCTGTCGTTGACGAGTGATGCGCCTGTCCTTGCGGTAATTCCCATCTCACCATCGTGAATTCCTGTCACTTATGTATCCCATCTCAAGACATGTGTCACACAGCCTACACAGACTTCAACTCTCCTTATTCATTGACCCACCGGGCTGACTACCGCGGAGAGTAGCATCGTCGTCGGCCCTTTCGTAACCCGGATGACCAGTAATGGCGCCGAAGTGCCTCCATGCAGCGAGGACCGAGGACAAGACACAGCGGGGCATCAAAAGGATTTTAACTTGCCAGTGATCGGCGCGCCACAATCCGGGGCCCCAGGGGGTTCGGTTCGGTTAGTAGTGCCGGAGCTATGTCGGGGCAGACCCCCAACTCGGGGTAGGCTTCCGGATGGGGACAGCGACGCAAACCGTCAAACGGTCCGAATTTCACACATATTTACCCGCCTTCGGCTTTCTAAAGCTACCCGAGCATGTGCTGACTGACTGCATCTTGCATCTTGTTCTACTCTTGTTGCTACCATGTTCTGTGAAGCCTCATCCTCGGCTGTAACCTAACAGCTTGGCGTGAGGGGCCATTCTGACCAACTCGGACTCAATAAGTGCCTGCACCACCCTCAGCTCAGACCAAAGAAACTCATCAGTGATGATCGTCGAGATGCAGTCCGCTCTGGCAGGAAAGCCATGGCCTTGAGGTTGAGCCCGTCCTCCCATGATGAGCTTCTTGGCAAGCTAATAGGGCCGAGATCAACAAAACCCAACCCGGAGAAGAAGATGTAGCCCCTCGGACTGGCCAACAAGGACACGGCCAGCTTGTCCCGGATGGCAGCCTTCATGGTCCAGTTGCAGAGGGCTTTGGCGTAGCCACGATGTCGATGATCCGGGTGGGTGGCAAGTAGATGGAGATACATTTGAGGCCCGTAACCATCAAGGTAACGCCCGCGCCCTTGATTTGCGGCCTCAGCTGCCCCGACAAGACGCGACGTGTCGACCTGATGGGTGGTTGGTGGGACGTGGAGGAGGATCTGGGCTAGATCTACAGGGCGCGTGTCAGTTTCGTCCACGACAGCAAAAAGTGCACAGCACCAACCATGCCATGGCCCCCGAGCGACCGTTTGGCGGCCCTCGGTCCCCACAACCGCGTTTTCCCACATGGCTACCGAGACGATGCGGGGCGCAGCGTTAGCGTTGCCGTGCGGAACCTCGAGCAGGGAAATGTGCAGGTTTCCGTCGTCATCAGCAAGACAGCGCTCGAGAACGACTTGGAATGCGCGACCGACGTCAGATGCGGGGACGGCCGAGGAGGGAAAACAGTATCTCCACTGCTCCTCGTTCGGCATGGCTGCCAAGACGAGACTGAGAATCGCGGGAGCATCGTCGAGGGTTGCTCTACGGATATCCATCTTGACGGCCCGCCTCAGAGTCGCAGCGAAGGGACACGGAACAGAAAAGCGAGTTTTGTGTGAATTGTGTGGATTGCAACAAGTGCACAGTGCACAACGTCTCACCGCTCATGCATGTCTGCCAGACTGTGCAGCAGGAAAGCGCGACGTAAACTTTACCTAATGACCCTAACCCTACCGATCCACACAAACCTTCGCTCTCAAAGTCGCCCCTTCTCCCCGAACTCGTTGACCAGAGTGAAGCGATATCTTGCCTTTCCAGCGTCCATGGCGACAATCGCCTGGTTTGCATCCTTCATGGGGATCTCCTGGATCCATGGCTTGACCTTCTTGTCGACAGCCAGCCGAAACATTTCGCGGATATCCTCGGGCGAGCCAATCAGCGACCCCGTCAGCTTGATGCGGTTGACGATGAAAGGGAAAGCCCCGAGCTGCGGCAATCCGTCCTCCGGCGCGCCCACCTGCACGAAGGTGCCGTCGCGGCGCAGCAGCGATAGATAGCCCTGCAGCGGCATGGACGTCGACGACACTGTCGAGACAATGAGATCCAGGGTTCCGGCATGCTTCTTCTCCCAGGGCTCCTCGTCGGTGGCGATAAAGCCGTCGGCCCCCATCTTGATCGCATCCGCCTTCTTGCTCGACGATCGCGACACGACCACAACCTTGTCCGCCCCGAGCGCCTTGGCCCACATGACGCCGAAATGGCCAAGACCACCGAGCCCGACAATACCGACGGCCTTGCCCGGCCCAGCGCCGTGGAACTTGAGCGGCGCATATGTCGTCACGCCACCGCAGAGCATGGGTGCCGCCTCAGCCGAAGGGATGGAATCGGGGATCTTGATGACAAAGTGGGCCGGCGCCCGGTGGTACAGAGCATAACCACCATACGACTTGCCACCGTTCAAGTGCTTGCTGTTGTAGGTGCCAACGTTGCTGACTTTGCAGTAGTTCTCGAGACCCGACGCACATGCCTCGCAGTCGCCTTTTCGCCCCTGACACGAGTCATTCTGCGCACCGACACCAACTCTGTCGCCCACCTTCAGTCCCTTGGCTTGGGAACCGGCGCGTACCACGATTCCAACAATCTCGTGGCCGACGCAGCAAGGATAGTCGGTTGGGTACTGGGTCATTAGCTTTGGTTGGTTCGACCAGGCGACAAACAACAACATACCCAACCACTTCGCAGCGTGTGGAGATCACTACCGCAGATTCCGCAATGCGTGATCTTGATATCGACGTCGGTCTCTTCCCATGGCTTAGGCTCGAACTCTCCCCAATTCATGTTGCCCTGGGCGGCGGTGGAGTCGTAGCCCAGCCAGCCTTCGAACTTGTAGTCTGTTGCCATCTTGATCGGCCGGAGTTGTGAGGATCGGGTAGGATTGGGGTCAGGTGAAGGTTGATGAGACGTAACGAGGACTCAGACAGGGCGGCGCCATCTTTTATACTGATAGTTTATCCTAGGCCCCAGGGATCCAACACTACGATACAGTGACAAATTTTGTTACCCAGCATCTGCTTGTCTGCCAAGTCGCTTGGGGATCCACTAGGGTAGATACTAGAACGGCGATGGCTTGGCGACTCGTGGGTTTGGCGGATGATGGGATTTTTGATGTCAGTTTCTAGCGTTTTGTTTCTTCGCTCACAACTGAAATCCTCTTCCCACTTCCCCTATTATGGCTTTTTGTAAGTAAGCGCCGAAGCCATTGGCGAAGACCTTATGCTTAGGGAATTTTGGATTCCGCCCTAGCGAGTCAGTGACGGGTCTGTTCGGTACCGCTAGTTCCGGCCCACCATGGCCTTCATGGAAACGCGAAGAATTCGAAGACATGTTTCAGATCGGCGTCTCCGCCCTGACAAAGCAAGTTAGTGGGTTTCAAGGACAGATCCGCTAGGGTCTTCAGGTAGCACAGATAGTCTGGTGGACAATGCTGATAAACGTGATATTTCAGATAGTCTTTATCTAGATAAGGAGTTGGAGTCAGACCTACAAAATGCTACCAGTGTCACAATAATCCACGTGGTGGAGAGGGCTACGTAGCTGAAGAGAGGCCGTTCGCTAATTGTCAGAAATGCGAAGCATAGATTAGTGAGGAGAGAGGACTATGGCCATACCAATGCACCACTTCCCCGATCCCCATCATTTCTTTTCTTTGATAGAAATTTTTTCATCATAACAATGTAACTTTGCCCAAGTGTGGAAATGATAGAGAACTGCCAGCCATTGGTTAAAAAAAAAGGTTTTTGATCCAAAAAAAAAAAAAAAAAAAAATTCTTTGTATGTAAGAAATTAGGTACCCAGACACTAGCCATCAAGCATATTCTATTCAATTCTAGACCTCTGCTAGACTAGAGCGGGGTGGAGCGGAGTGGACTAGACTAGATTGGACTAAACTAGAGAGTATGCGTGTTGTCCCCGTGGTGGTGTGGATATGATGACGATGACGATGACTTGTATTCTAACTCTACCTTACCAAAGGAAAAGGGTAAGCTTAATCTACATGTAGCGCAGGCGGTTACTCTCAATCTGCACATGCAGCTAGGATGAGGGAGGTGGATGGATGGGTAGGTGGGTAGGGAACCTAGGTTGTATTCAATGCATTGCGATGGGATACATCTTCGAATGTTGGTGAGAAACAATACCTCCTAGTATTCTATTTTGAGGCGAGAAGGAAGGCGAGAAAAACTTCCTAAAGACAGGTTGAGCTGCGCCTTTGACACATTCTATTAGGGGTAACTATAGGATTTTGTGGCAACCAGTTGAGAAGTTCTCTCGTACGGTAAACATGTAGTCTTCCTCAGCAATATTAAGTTAGTCCACGTCAATTGTAAGTCCAAGTCCAGTCTCCAACTCTGGTTGCCTTCACGTAGGAATCGGCACGGCAACGACAACAACATTGAAGTGCGCCTTCAGATATCCCATACCCGGACAGAGTTGTAAACAGGACCGGTACAGTTACTTGAAGCCTATCAGCCCGGCCCAGCTCCAAACTTCCTTACTCTGCGCAGCGTGTGTGTACCTGCACTGGCATGCATCACATCACAGCTGGTCGACTCAATTTAGACCGGGCTTGTTATCTCCTCAGGCTTGATGCTGACACACAAGAAAGCTCGAGTTCTCTCCGGAACCTGATCACCACGCCCGACTGACTTTGTGCGGCCCAATGACCGCTTGACCGAGGCAGCTCACTACCTACCTTGGACAATGGCGACTAAACTCGAGTCTAACTCATGCCCACTCTACTCTACTCAATCCTTGACCCCCGTTCTGAGGACCGATCCGATGAAGCCGATTCGTTATTCCAAAAAGCTGCTGATGTGGCAAGACCGGATTCACTCTGCTGATGGTGACTTGTGTACCCACGATTTACGTACCAGGGGTCAATCAAATGCATGCCCACCCACCCCCACACACGTGAGAGAGAATATACTACTAGGAAAGAGAAAGGCAAGAGATGCGTGATATTGATTCCACGCAAAAAGCCGTCTTGGAGTTGATAGATCAGATCAGACCAGATCAGACCAGATCAGACCAGACCAGATCAGACCAGACCAGATCAGACCAGACCAGATCAGACCAGACCAGACCAGGCTAGACCTGGTTTCTGACATACCTACCACCTATCAACCAACTCCCCCAGGCGGCTGACAATTCTACTTTGAAGCCCGGGCTCAGGGGACTGGTGTTTTCTTTACCACATAGGCGCCATGGCAGATTCAACGGTCTCAAGTTACTACCTTACCCAGAACTTGGCAGGAACTAGTCTTTTGGGGGCCCGTCATGCATCCAGTGAGCCCGACCTTCTCTGAACATTGAACAAAAGCAAGAAGCAAGGAGGAGGAAAAAAAAACAAAAAAAACAGCGTGATGAAGTACCTTCCCAGGCATGTACTTCGACACCCATCCTGGCTTGCCACCAAAGCTTACCATCGCCCTTTGCGCATGAACCATCAGTTTAGCTCTTGGGCTCCCTAGGTACCTAAATACCCAAGCTCCAGGTTATATATCGCCCTTTAATGCATTCCGCAAACCCAAGACCAGATCATAGGTAGGTGACCACGGAACTTCGGCCCCAAACCACCACAAAATACAAAATACCTCTCTTCAAAAAGCAGAAGCCATGGATAAATAACTCCCGCGCCCTCCATGTCCCGGGTCCCGGTCGGAAGCAACCGCCCCAGCACTACTAACACCTAAACATGGTAGGTCAGTGGCCCCTTTTAGGCTGAGGTGGCCTCGTGACATTTTTTTATCCAGAGTACATTTGATTGATTGGTTTGGGGACTCGCAGCCTACTTTTGCTTTGGCAGTATATTTTCCCCCATTCCATATTTCCTAGAATGGTAAACGCAGAGAACAAAAAAGTCCCCCCCCGGTATTGCGGAGAAAAATCTAGGTAGCCAAGAAAAAAACCTACAAAAAAAAAGTTCCCAGCGAGAAATCCTCTTAACATGGTGTATGCACCCTTAGACGTGACTTGACTTGTGGGGAAATTTCTTGGTATCATCGGGGATTTTTGTCTTCCACGTCTTGTCTCGTCGCTCTCCGTCACCTCTCCCTCCGTCAATCCGGAAAACGAGCAACACCACAACCACCATGGCGTTGCTTGGCGCCCGGTTCGTGAGCCTCCTGCTGCTCGGTAGCCAGGCCCTCACGACCGCAACGGCGATTCCGTCAGAACTACAGACAGTATGGCCGCGCCAATACGCCGATCCCGAAGCGCCACCCCCTTCGGTAGCAGCGTGCATTGACCGGTCCTTCTCGAATCCCAACTGGCACGTCATCAGCCCGATGTTGGTGACGGTGAACGGATCACGGGGCGGCACGACGGGCGACCTGCAGTTTCTGGCTATCAACATGGCGACGGGCGTGACGGCGCGGTGTAACCAGCGTAATATTGAGCTGGATCCGCGGGGACCTGATGCGCTGACAAAGTGGCATGGGTGCAATGTGACCGACTTGGGGTTTCAGTTCAATCTGACAAGCTTTGAGATGCGGTTGCGCGGAAGTTGGGTTTGTGAGAAGGACTCGCCGTGAGTACCCTGCATTGCCTTGTCTATGCCCGCGGGGAGGCGCGTGGCTCAACGCTGATGAAAGACAGACTCGTCTTCTCCGCTAACGGAACCTGGGAAGAACCCCTCATCCAAGGTTGCCTCGACGACGACGAGGCCCCCCGAGGGGAGGAGATCCTCTGCATCATGGGCAACTCACAAGTTTCGGGCAGCCTATCAACACCCATCGCCATTTCCCCGCAACTACCGTTGATTCCATACGTGCCAGCTGAGCCGTATCACCGATGCGTCGACCGATCCTGGGATCCCGAATGGGTGGTGGAGCAGTTTTCCTTGCGACACTACGCATCCCAAGGCGTGGATGGTGCAGTGGGCAAAAAGCACTACGAGCTTTCGTTGAACCTGACCAACGCCTCCAACGGAGAGAGGGTCCCCTGTTCGGTAACGGTTGACGAGCAGACCAGCGCCACAGCTCGGGGAACTTGGCCCTGGGTAAAGTGCGCCGCACCGACGAACGCGACATCGTTGATCTCGCAAACTGAAGTGATGCTCGACCCCGTTTATGGCGTGTTGGGCGTGCGGCAGACCTGGAACTGCACGGATGGCATCGCCGGGATTGACCTGTGAGCTCAACCACCCCTGCGAGAAAGGACATAACTGACGTTAGCAGGGGGAAATACACCGGGACAGGATACCTGTCGTCTTCACTGACCTGCACCGCCCCCCACACCACGAACCAAGACGACGGTAAGGGAACCGTGGTGGGTTCCACAACAGACTACACTTGTAGCCTCGGCACAGCCACGCCTGACACGCCGATCCGCTTCTCCGGATACATGCCCGACGCGCCCAACATGCCTCACACCTTGTATAGCCGCAGCTGCACCATTGGGTCCTTCATCAACGCAACGAATCTTTCCCTGAAGGAATACCAGCTCGAGACGACCGACTCGTCCACCGTGGGCACATTTGCCATCGCCAATCCCGGTTCAGGTGATACATATCAACTGAACAAGCTTGTTGTGGTCGACGACGGAGCGTGGCACGAATGCGTAGCCGGGGTTGGGAATCTGCCATGGCAGTTGGTTGGTTGCCAATATATGGTTGACAGGAAGGCGCGGCATATCGGATTTCGCGTGCAGTGGTATTGTGATGATCGGGATCCGAGCCACGCGTAGGTCTTGCTTGGTCTTGGTGCGATGTGAACCATGCTAACCTGTGGAGCAGTGTGTTATTTGATGCAACGGCAACGACGACTCTCCCTGCTGAAAAGTGCGAAAAGGCGATGGGAGCGGCGAAGCGGGAGCTGTGCACATTGCCTGCTGAAGTGGGCGAGCTCAAGATTCCGGTTACGAATCTCACCTGGAAGGCATCTAAAGGGCCGATGGATAGAGGTCCGATACTGCCTTGGATATGACGGGCCTCGTAAAGTAAACGGGCTGAGCATTGCATACCGCGGTACATAGACAGAATCTGACGTATTGATGCACTGATCGCCGGCGAAAACTCCGCTGTAAGCCGAGCTAGGAACGATCCGCACTGGTTTCCGCTAGAGGATGTGTGTGCGCTGTGACCTCTTGTCGGTGGGCCGCGCATTAGTGCATTCCGATGGTTTGGGGCCGGACAACTCTTGGCCGAATCTGGGGATGACGGGCCAGCCTCAAACCCGCCCCTGAAAGTTTTGCTTACCCGAACTGTCATGTTTGGAAGTGTGATTTGACGGACTAAAAATGAGATTTGTGGGTAAGTGTTGCAAATACGAAAGTAACAAATCCGATCCCTGAACTATCCATGGGTTCTCATCCACCACGACTTGAATGGACTCTCTCCACGAGCGTGGTATTGGATGCCGTCACTTCTCTCCCTGGACTCACAATATCCGATTCAACCCCGCTTGACCCTCGGCTCTTCTGTCTCTCGAGGTCTGCCATCTCTGTAGCGGCAGTCGCTGTTGATGTTGAAATGTTGCCCAAGACGGCGCTTACATCAGTTTCGAGCGGGTTGCGTCTGTTCTGCCGCGCATGACCTATGGTCTCGATTCCTTCACCGACATATCCTTCTTCGCCGCCCGAACTCAGCATTCGAGGGAAGAGTTTGGAGATGAGCGGTTTCATCGTGATAAGGCACGCGCAGAGAACAGCCATGTTCACTTCGGCCATGGTCCAGCAAGCCATCGATATTGACCGTCGATCGGCGATTCCAAAACCCTTGACGAATTGGAGTGTTCGTACAAGAGAGACAACGCAGGTACTAGAGTAACAACTTAGCCGAAAACCAAAAACCGACAGGGGGGGGTGGTACGTACCCGAATGCAAGTACAAAGAGCAGGTGCAGTGCTGCCTTTTGCTTGGGCGGAACTCGCAGCTTGTGCAGCACGGTCAGAGGTAGAGCGAAGATAAGAAAGTCGGTGCCAATGTTAAGGCCGGCGTGGCTCCAGAAAATACTGAATGGGTGGCAATACGCGGTTCCCCGTTTCGAAGTGTCCCAGAAGGCATCCAGGGGGACACAGACGGTGAAGACAGATAGGAGAATGTACGTGTGGGTAACGGCGACGACCCCCAACATGATCTTGGTCGCGAGTGGAACATATCCGTATTTGAGCGCTCGGAGATATAGACATAAGATCGAGATCTTGACCGAAAACAAGGCGACCGTGTACACAATGTTGACACTAAAAGCAATCTGCCGAGGTTCAGGAATTTGTGCTACAAATGTGGCTCGCAGAGTTGATACTGACCTTGAGAAACTCGACCTTTGCGTCTCGGCTAAGCGTATCAAATACGCGGCCAAGGCCAGTTCGCAGCTCTGGGCACCAGCGTTAGCACGCTACAGCAAGCACCCAAGAGAATGACCAAGACAAGACTTACGAACGATGTTGGCTGCCGAGACAGTCACTGCGCAAACCCAACCGACGAGAAGGAAACCGTCTTCGAGGGCAAAGAGGCCCAGAATAACGGCCCTTGACCAGCACCGTGCCCCGGTAGCGAAGGTTGAGAGGATAATGGTGAGGATGGCGACGACAAGGACCGGTTGTCCGAAGAAGGGTTCGGGTTCCGTCGAAGCCGCTGGGTTGGTCGTCGAGTTCATTGCGCGTCGTTGAAGTTCCGCCGTTATTCTAGTCACTAGATCTCGTGATGGCGTTCGCACCGTGGCAACTCCATCAAGACATTCCGCAACGTCGTTGCAGACCCAACGGCAGACGATGCTTTAGAGGAAGATGAAAGGGAAATCCCAAAGCGCGGGGGAGATCAGAAAGGTCTGGTGTCAATCCACATCCCCGGAAGTTGACTCGGAGCTAGTGGCGGATAGGCAGGGTCGGTGAGCAGGAGGACCAGGGAGTCGACCAATCGTGCCAATCAAGCCCGCGCACAATTGCAACCCCCTGGTCGTTGCAGCAGTGCATCGCCGGCGGATTGGGTATGGTGCCCCACACCATCCGGCGCAGACTCGCAAGTTAGACGGACGCTCAGAATTTTTCAGAGCTTGCTAGCTTTGTTGTTCGCGCGAACGCGGGGCAAGGGTGTCGATGCCCGGACTCCATAGCCCGCGCCGTGCGTGACAGTTGCATGACAGTTGCGGCACCAGCTCCGGTGCTGTGGTTCGTGACCAAACCCGTATGCGCCGCATTGATGTTCTCAGGCATCGTGCTCCGTATTTTACGCCACCCACCCAGAAATCTGGGTTTGCCCGATTGATTGGATGTCGGTGAAAGTCCCACGAGGGGCTAACGCACGCTCCAATTGCCCCCTAACATACCGAGTCAGCGGTCTCCTGGGCGTTCTTGTCGGTGAAGGTTATATCCGATAAAGTCCCGAAGCACACTACAGTTATTAGCAGCTGTTAGGGTGCAGGTCCAAGACATGCAGGAAATTCCAGCTTAGCGCGTGTGTGACGGTTATGCGCCGAGGCGGATGTTTCCAGAAGGTTGCGAAACCAAAGTGAGCCAACTGCATCGCGGGGGTGACAATGCAGCGGCAGATGTTTGCCGGCCGTGGGATGTGCCTTCCTTCTACATGACGCCTCTTCGCCGTACCGAGATGAGAACTGCAGCTGCTTTCCGTTGCTCCGCGTCAAATCTAGTGTATGACGTACCTATTCTTGCAATGGCGAAGAGCGCCCGAGCACTCGGGCCTGACAACGCAAGCCTCCCTGAAAACAATCAATCGCAGCCCCCCGTCGGCGATATCAGCCCAGCACGGCAGCTCGTGAAGCAATTGCATGATCAAGCCAAATGATCCCCGAAGCCATCACCTTTCCGGGAGAAGGAAAGTTCCTGCACGTGAATGGTGACTTCCGAAGCAGTGCGGCTGTCAAGAATACGAAATTGCCAAGGAAAATGCCCGCTTGCAGTGGCCAGAGCACAGAACAGGCATTCCGTCTGAGCTTTGGGACCGTGGGCAAGAGTGGGTATCAGGAGGCTAAGGGCGCTGACTGATGATTGTGGGCAGCCTTCTGCAATCGCGCGTGGTCACTGCAGATACTCCAAGGGAGGCAGGAGATATTTGTGGTCACCAGCCTCGGACAGCCATCGCTTACGGTCTATCGCCAGGTGTCAAAGAACTACTACGACCAGTGTTCTGAGTCAGCCTAAGCCTTGAACAGTTATTGATGCGAATTTGTTCAGAGGGGTGACGTCAGTTAGGCGGACGTGGTGGTCAAAGCTAGTGCTGGATGACCTAGATAAGCCGGTGACCAGTTGGAAGTCCCCCGCCGATAATTCGTGAGGGTTGTCTGGCTCGCTGCAGTGTCCTGTTGGACAGAAGATGGCAGCCATTTTGTCGAGAGTTCGTCCAAGAAACAGGGAATTGACATAATTCGAGAAAAAGGCGTAGTCTCTGGTTTCAATCTCCTGACATGAGTTACACGTATGTAGGTAACGAAGTACCGATGAGGTTCCAGGCATTCGTCAACTCGGTCATTACGTGGCGCCTTGTCACTCATTATCTACCACCCCAGCGCGAGGGACACACAAAGCGGCCCATGTTCCTAGATCTCACACTGAACCATCCCCACGCTTAGCTGTTTCTCATTTGAAACAAGACGTCACATATCGACTACGCGCAACAAGTTTCTGTTGCAGCAGAGTCAGAGAATACCCCCATTCGTCATCCGCTATTTAGTTCGTGAGGCGGTCAAGGCTCACTGGCACGCACCAAGCCAAAATGGGAACATGAATCCAGACATTCAAGTTGTCGGGCAATGCCAGCACGGAGGCACGTGGCGTCGGAAATCACTGCCTGTATTTTGACTGCGATTTGCACTGTAAAAACTGACAGTGATTTCTGACTCCACGTGGGAGGCAACCTACATAGAATCGCCACTGAGAATAGGCATGCATGCACTAGGACAACACTACAAGATGTCGATCTCACCAATTATGCCAATTTGAACTGAAAGTGGGTTTCTTTTGTTCAGCTGGACCGGGACATCCAATATTCAGAGATTGGTGGTGTGGTGTGCCAGATGAGGGCATAGCGTGGGGATTAGAATCGACGACCTCCGAAGTACATGTACTCAACACCAATGGGATTAAAGCATTGCCCGGGTCTACGTCTGCACGTGTTGAGTAGTTTAGTTAGTCTTACTCAGAGTTGACTCAGGCTATTGATGTTGTGCTCCCCCGCAGATTTTCTTTCTTTTTTCTCTTCTGTCGGTAAGACAATGGAGCAGTTACCCCACGCTGCAATCAATTACAATAGGATGAATCAATAAACCGAACCTCGACAAAGCAGCATTTCCGTTTGACGATAAACTCTTCAGTGGTGTTGACCATCCTCAACTGTTGGAAATGGGTGTATTCATAACGGTGCCCCCATCCAGTCGTGCCGAGGTCTATCAAGAACTGGAAAATTTGAAGCTCAAAACCATTGATAAATCCCTCTCGATATGGCCAACGCATATCTTTACCGAAATCGGTACTGCTTCCGGGGGTTGCATTGCATCAATCCCGCATTCCGCAGTCCGCTGCATCGGGGCAAGACTGCAGCGGGGCAGCCGGAAAAGGGGGCTCAGCCGGCCAAGTTTTATTGGTTAGGAGCGGGTTGGGATGGATGTGTCGTCCTTGTGAAGAGATGCTTCGCAGCCATCCACAACACATACCGTGATAATTTACCTACCTTCAATAGGTACCTAGGTGGGTAGCTAGGTAGGTAGGTACGCAGTTACGTCGGACTATATTCCCAAAATTGTCAGTGTATTGCACGGCACGGGGATCAAATACGTGCTGCCTCGGGAGATTGCCGATGGCAGAAACGTGTATATAAAGACTAGACTGGAGCCATCTTCCTCGAGCTCAAACGGAATATTCAGATCATCGACATTCGAAATCTAGCACAACAACAGCAAGACCATCAACTCATTCTATACACCAAAAACCCACAGCATGAAGCTGTCCATCGCACTCCTCGTCGCCGTAGCCACCATGGTTCACGCGGCTCCCGCTCCCGGTCCCGCTGAGATCTTTGCGCGCCAGAGCGGCTGTGCGGCCGTCAACGGTAAGAACCTACTCTTGTTCACATCAAATTGATGCAATCCAGTCCGGTCCAGTATGTTCTCTAACATGAACTTTTAAAAAAAAACCACAGAGGCCTGCCTTGATTCAAGCACCATCGGCCTTCTCAACCCCCTGGGACCTGCCATTGCACTCGTTCCTGGGTTTTCCCTCAGCGGCACCACTGGGGCCCTCACTTGCTGTGCGGGCTACACTTGCACGGGCGGACCGGCTTCGCTGCCTGGATCACTTGGTCCTATTGCTACTATTATTGGCGGCCTCCCGTACCGCTCTTGCACCAACGGTTAAGAATCATCGATGTCATGACAGCTTGAATGGTTGGTTGGGGGTCTGGATTTTTTGTGAGGGAAACCTGCACTGAATCATTGCAGTTCATATTTAGTACCCATCTACCTACCTACCTACCTACCTACTCTTAAAGTGGGTGGGTACCTAGGTAGGTAGGTAGCTAGCTAGCAGAGAGTTCAATCCATCCAAGCCCTCTTACAACAAGTAATATCGGCAATACACGTCTGGTGACTGATGAGAGGATAACCGAGGCGGCTTCCCGGGAATCTTTTCAGTTCATAAGTGGCCCAAGAGAGGTTACATCAAATTTGTGACGTTCCGACACCACAAGTCCACCATACATAACTGGATACCTACGAAGATCCCTTACCTAAGGCAAGGTACCTAACCTAGACTGACTATCCGAGTCAGAGCAGCGCCGTCCGTCCAACCCTGAAACCTCCATCGTTTATGTAGTCCATCCCATCCACGCACTGATTAATGCAAGCGCGCATCCCGCTGAGGTACCTCTGAGGAAAACCGCACATGTCCGGTCCCCACTTTTGGAATCCGTGATGGCACCCAAGACAGATCCAAGCCACATCTTCAACCGTCTTGTAATCTAAACCGATCCATACAATCAATCGACATCGTAGAACCCCGGTTCATATATATATGTCTCTTACCTTTTTGCTGAATCCTCCCCACACAAGCGAGCGACAACAATAGCCCCCTTTATGACGCCCGTTCTCGTAAACCACCTAAACAACCCTCTCGCCAGTTTGAATCCACCACCCAACGAGATGCCATAATGAGCCAAAGCCATCTCTTGGCGATCCAAATACTTCACGAGTCCAACAAACACATCTTCAGAAACGTCCCGGATGACGATCGATTTCCTGTCATAGCCGCAGGCAACCAACTGTCGAACGTATTCCTCCTCAGTTAGGAATGCCCGCCAGGGACATCCCATGAGCGTACCAATCAACCTAGCAACAATCTTCCTGCGCAGCGATGCAGACTTGTTGAGGAGTAAGTCAAAAGCCATAAAGTTGGTACCCATCGTCTGGGCAGCATGCTTAAGAAGCGGTCTACGAGATGGAGCGAAGTGATAAAGACAGTCCAACCCCAACAGCCACTTCTCGGTGAACTCTTGATCGGCCAGACCATGGATGGCTTGTCGCACCCCTGGAGACCACGATGCGGGGTTTGCGGCGTTGGTGCCAAACAGACGGAAAGACGATAGGCTCCTCTTGTCAGTTGACGCAATTTCTCCGATCTCGCGGTCCAGTCGCCGCGACGCTGCTTGCAGCTGGGACTGGTTCAGCGTCAGGCCAACATAAGCTAAGTCGCTCCACCCGTGGAGCTTGATGAGTCGGGACAGCTCCCAGGTCTGGTCTCCGCAGCCGAATCCCACGTCAATCACCGCAAGGGACTTTGACTTTGCATGTGATTTCGCCTTGGGTGTGTTAGATGAAGCGGGATTGATGACTTTAGCGGTAGTAAGGACTTCGCGCAAGAGGGATGCGCATGCTTCGTCAAAGTGTTGAATCGGTTCGCCGGAGGGCGATTTCCTGACCCGCATTATTAGAGAGAGAACGTTGACATGGTTAAAAGGTTAATCGATTGATAGGTGGTGGGTAAGGTAAGGTAACTAAGGTAGGTGCCTACCAGAACCCGAGATTCATCCATAGCGAACCGACGGCATGTGGGACGCGCACGTTCAATTTCCAGTGGTCGAGGCTATATTGGTCTGTCCATGTCAGAAAAACCAGTGCAGCAAAGATGAAGATCCCAATGGTTAAAGCGACGCCTAAAAGAACGCCGCTTGCGAAACTTTGACTTTTTATGGCTTGCATGGAGGTGTCAATGTGTGAGAGGTGAGTGATGAGGTGGGCTGTGGAGACCTGTCTGGTAGGATTGTGGGTTCGGAAATTCGCAAAATTCGCCAAGACCCTAACGTGCATGATAAGCGAGTGAGCATTCTAAGCGAGTGAGCACTTTTCCACTGCTCTATCACATCTATCCTTAATTATATAACCACAACACTAGGAAATAGCAATAACTGAATTGGAAATAGAT
>Ga0247765_1000820_pt1 | contig 19845 bp, 15 predicted proteins | sample UWRJL106311C6_FD_179949 | JGI IMG/M metagenome (GOLD analysis project Ga0247765, IMG submission 179949) | Plant litter microbial communities from Arlington Agricultural Research Station in Wisconsin, United States - UWRJ-L106-311C-6 | ecosystem: Environmental > Terrestrial > Plant litter >... | reverse complement strand
TAAGCTAGTGGCCAGGTGGATCATGCAAAGAGGTCTATAAAAGGAGGGTTTCTGGCACTGCCAGAAAGCCGAAGAACAAGAAGAAACAAGACAATAGATCGAACACAAAAAAAAAAAGACACTGGATTCAAGGTGCCGTGCTTCTGACAGAACTTAGGGTGGAAGAAAAGTAATACGAGTATATAAGGACTATTAGGTCTTAAAATGGGGTATATTTTGGCCCTTTTTATATATAGGACTAGTTTTAGGCTCTCTTAGCTACAGTTAAAGCGTTTCGTAGGCTACGCCGTAGCCTGCCGAAAATGGTAATTAGGGTAAGCAAAGGTAAGCTAGCTTAAGCGAATCCTAAGTCGCGACTAAGCTAAGCCTAAGCCAGGGTGAGCCGTGTCACGTGGGCAACTTATGGAAAAGGAAATTTTATTTGCCCAGATTCGTCGCATACAACAGGGATTATGGTTAGATCTCTATCCCTGCTTCCTTGTGGGGTATCTTGGCTTTTCAACCGATCGACATCTCGAACTGAGCCCACAGTATCTGATATGTAGTGATCCAACATGAATCTCGTTATGCATCCAAGGCTTGAGATTGACACTGTTTCGGGGTCAGCTTGTGGTAATTTGGCGGCTGAGACCAATAGCTGGAACTTACCATCTGATAGTAAATGCCTCGTTGCCTCAAAAGGGCAGCGTGATCCCCCTTTTCAACCACCCGCCCATCCGCCAGCACGAATATTACGTCGGCATTCTGTATGGTGGCAAGCCGATGAGCCACTACCACCATTGTTCGATTTCTTTTGTTCTTCTCGAACACCGCTTGTACCGACTTCTCCGTCTCGGCATCAAGGTTCGACGTGGCCTCATCTAGTAGTAGAAGGCGGGGATTACGGATCAACGCCCGTGCAATGGCTAGTCGCTGCTTTTGCCCACCGGATAGCAGCACACCTCTTGTCCCCACAGATGTATTGTAACCGTCGGGAAGAGAGACGATAAAATCATGGATCTCTGCATCCCGGCAAGCTTGGTGGAGCTGTTCCTCTGTGACGGTGGTTTCATCGACGCCAATGAGAATATTCTCTCGTAGCGTCCCATCAAACAGATTTGGCTCTTGAGCGACAAGAGATATGTCTTTACGATAGTGGCCGAGATTGAGGTCCGTGATGTCGAGACCATTGTAGAGAATTCGGCCCGCATTTGCTGTGTAAAATCTAGTCATCTGTCAGCAGCCTATAATGTTCTTCTCTGTGCTGCCGACTCACCGTTCCAGCAGAGAGATGACTGTGGTTTTTCCCGACCCTGAGGCGGTTAGCCGCAATTTCTTTCTTGACGCGTATGAGTAGCTTACCAGATGGGCCGACGATGGCGGCAAACTGCCCCTTTTCGATCTATTCCTCCTATCAGCATGTGATTACCGCCAACAACCCAAAGGCACTGACATTGATATTGAGCCCGTTTAGTACGGGAACGTCCCGTGTAGGATACCGGAACCAAACGTTCTGGAACTGTATCCTTACCCCCATATCGTCGTCTCCAAGATCTCCCAAGTCAAGGGATATCAGTTTCCCATTATAATGATCTCTTCCCCTCATGTCAATGATCCTGTTGGCTGCGACGGATGCTTTCGCGATATCTGTGAAAGATTAGCTACAGCCCCCCAAAAATGCTGAAGAAAACTGACTTGGCCCGTAACTCAGCCATGCGCCTGCGCCCATACTACCCTGAACCACAGCGATATACACTACAATATACTGAAAGGACGTGTATTCGAGGTTCAGCATCAATGTTCCGCCATACCTACTATTCTGTCAGCGGCAGTCCAGACGACATGTTGGACCTGACTTGCCAGAGAACAAATGCCATGCAAAGCAAGACGATACTATCTGCGATGGCAAACAGCAGCGTTGTCCAGCTGGCCTTCCAGAAGGTGTTCCTGATCTGATCGCTTAGAAGCTTATCGTATCGGTTGATGATGGTGTCCTCGAGTGTCATTGCCGAAACTGTGCGAAATGCCCCGATTGACTCGGTTGCGAACTTGGCACTCTCAGCAAACACCTCATTATTTGACTTTTCGAACTCTGTCTCGTAGCGGATCCTGAAAAATGCGGCGGCAATAATAAGTGGCATGGATGAGCAAACGGTGACCAGAGTGAGTTTCCACCCGAAATAAAATGCGATTGCCATGCAGCCGAAGACATTGAGTATAGAAATGATGACAAACGACATGTTAGTACCCAGGAGCTCCTGAAGTTGGGTAGGGTCCGTGGCAAGCCGAGCTGTTAGAGCGCCGATAGAATGCTCCTCAGAATCGAAGAATGCTACGGATTTTGCGAGAATGTTTGAGAAGTATTCACCGCGATAGTGATGCGTGATGTGCTGAATTGCAAAGTCAGAACCGGCTTCTCTCAGATACTGGACAGTACTTACAAAGGCGATTGTCGATGATGCCCACCCCAAGGCAAAGTAAGTGATGCCAACGAAAATAGCGAGCATCACAAACATGAGACTCCAGAAGTTGGCAACTGTTTGCAGCCAGTCTCCCCAGTACGAGAAGAGGGTCAGCTCCTGAGCAAACAAGAACGCCTGAATCGGTTGACTGGCTACACCGTAATTTGTGTCAGTTTCCAGGAGATGATTCGAAAGACCCACATCCAGGGTGATATCTTACCGCCGCCACACAGCGCACTGAGGAGAAGCACAGTATACCATTTCAAATGGTGCTTTTGCTCGGAGAGGAGAATCCAGAAGCTCCGCCAGAATTTTTTCTTCCCCGTGCTGTTGCTTCCGACAGACCCGACAGTATTTTCAACCAAAGTAGTATCTGTTCCGATTGTCGTCATGCTCTTCTTTTCTGAAACCTCTGCATCCAGATTTCGAGGTGTCTCGTCGGTGTCATCTGGGTCTGCCTGAACCAACTGTTGGGCGGTGGCCAGAGTCCAGTACGCACCACCTTCTTGGGCCATGAGGCTCTCGTGCGTCCCCTGTTGCACTACCCTGCCCTTGCGCAACACGATGATATTATCCGCTTTCTTGACTGTTGCAAGGCGGTGCGCAATTACCAGGGTAGTCCTGTTTTTGGACACTTTCTCCAAGGCAGCCTGGACAACCTGTTCCCCGCGAACGTCAATGCTACTTGTCGCCTCGTCCAGAATGAGGATCCTGGGCCGCTTGACAATACTCCGTGCAATGGCAAGCCGTTGACGCTGTCCGCCACTCAACTTGATACCAGCGTCGCCGACAATGGTAGAGTAGCCCTATTAGTGTGTCAGCGCCATCGTTCACGTTCTTGGGCATTGAGTCCCCCACCTCCGGAAGCCGCGTGATGAACTCATCGGCAAAGGCCTCCTTGCAAGCTTGCTTGACAAGATCCTTTTTGGTCTCAAGGTCAGCGTCCTCCCACTCCGTCCCGACCAGACCGAATTCGACGTTTCGGTAGACACTGTCGTTGAAAAGAAACGGCTCTTGCTGCACGAGACCAATTTGGGATCTCCACCATTTAAGGTCGATCTCTCGGAGGGGGCGCCCACCAACCGCAATCAGTCCGTTGCGCCAGTACAAACTCTGACTGCCCATTAGCTACCGCGTAGTATACTTGGAAGGGCGACCTACCATGTCGAGGCTTTCGAGCGACTCTATCTCGTACCACCGCTCCAACAGTCCGACAATGGTGCTTTTCCCAGCTCCCGATGGGCCAACGATGGCCGTGACTTTTCCGGCAGGCAGCTTGATGCTCAGGTTGTCGAGGATCTTGAGGTCTGGCCGGGTTGCGTATGCAAAGTTGACATTCTCGAGCACAATATCCTCTGACGCAGAAACCTCGGGGTCCTTGAGCCCGCTCCGGTCTCGGCGCGGGGCGTCGATGATGGTGTAGAAAATGGTAGCCGCACCTGCCGCGCGAGTTGCTGCCGAGAGCGGTGCAGCAATGCCGCTGATCGAGGTAGTCATGAGCATGATGGACATCAGAACGCTAATTGGTGGTATCAGTTTCTTCATCGCACGAGAAGCATCACTGGAGAGTGCCTCGACTCACACAATCAACGTTTCGGCGCTGTTGAAACGCAGATCCAGGTACATCTTCAGCGCGTACCAAAAGGAAAGCGCGAACGTGCTTGCCACAAAAGTCAGTCACTTTCTCCGCTCTCAAGGGGAAGGAACAAAGCTCACGCGTAGATAGCAAATTGCACTGCAGCTCGAGCAGTCAGCAAACATTTCTCGTCACAACCTCACCGCACAAAGACCAACCCACCTGGTGCATGCTGCATTGCGATCAACGGGGACATTTTCAATCCTCTGCGACGAGATTCATCGACCCATTTGGCGTAGCGTCGCGCGATACGTTCTTCAGCTCCACATGCAACAATCATGCGGATCGAACTGAAAATCTCATTCGCCGCCGTCGAAGCTTGGATGTCAGCGTGCTGGACTTCATTTACCAGCCTGATCAGGAAAGGCGTGGTAATCGCATAGACAATGATGATGAGGAGCAGACCGCTGCTGGTAACGAGAGTGAGGCTCCAGCTGTAGCACATTGCAATGACGAAAGCTGACACAACAGCGGACAGTGATTGAAGAAGCGCCGAAAGCTTCTCCGAAATACCTATCTGTAGAACGCTTGCAGTGATGGTAATAATGGCCGCAGTTTGCCCAGGAGGCAGCACATCCAGCGTTGACACAGGCTGTCCGAAGAGGCACCTCATGTACTCGAGTCTGATTGCTGCCGAGATTCTCAAGCTACACATTCGGAAGCCGATCTGGGACAAGGATTAGAATCGGTCTTGTTCTAGCTACTTCTATTTCACTCACATATGCAACATAGTCGAGCACGAGCCTGATGAAAAAGAGCCCGACCAAGTACAGCCTGCGACAGATCAGCGATATCTCTGGGACTTATCGGCCGCTTGGACTCACGCGCAAGTTGCGATGGCATGTTTGAACATCTCATAGGTGGTTGCGGCATCGACACTGAAGTACCCGGTGAAGGAACCGACCATTCGGCCTACCGAAAGATTAGCTCAGCACAGACAAGGCAATGTCAGTGACAAGAGGGGTTCCATACCGAAGATGATATTCATTACTGGGAGTGTTACACCAGCTCCAACAGAGGCCAAGATGGCGGCGATGAGAAGCACTTTATCCAGCCATGTCGAGAAAGAGAAGATGCGCTGTTCTAGTGTAAGTTTGCTTTCTCAGAGTTGGGTCCTCAACTAACAATGAAGTCTTTCAAGGCTTTGATATACTCTGGCTTGACCAGAGGTTTACGGTCCTTCTTCTTCTCCGGCCCTGGCAGCGGAGCCATCGAGTTCACCGAGGCCGGAGTTGGAGCAGGAGCCGCGGAGTCTGAATTCACCTCGCCTTCCTTTTCAAGAGAAGCTGAGGCTTGACTGAACTCGACGTGCTCCGTTCCACTGGTGTTTTTCGGCGAATTCGGTGAAGACACACCCTCCGAAGTCTTGGACGCGGCCATGACAGGCAAGCCAAAAGCCGGATTGGTGGCACGGACGGCGCCAGGGAGTCGGGAGCGCGAGAGACGGCGCACGGCAGGAGCCGGTTGAGGCTCTGGACAAGGTGCACTCCCTCAAGACCCTGTGGATCCGGTCCGATTAGAGAACAACACCGAGCGCTGGCATTTTACGAAGCGAGATGCAGCACGTGCGGTTGCCCACGGGAACTGCGTCGGCAGGAGATCTTGGTGGTATCAGGACAAGTTGCAACGAGCCCAACCAACCATGGGATACTGCTGAGGGCGACTTTGTGGTACGCTCAAGCCCTAGAAACTAGAATTCGACCTGTGTCGGGAACAGCCGACAGAGCTCCCGGAGCCACCGGCACAAGACGGCCATCACCTCTCGGTTGGACTAAAGGGCGAGAACAACCGGGAGGACCAAGTCCCCGCTCCGACTGTGGCCAATTTCCAATATGTCGGCAATCTATGCGCAATCTGGCTCGCAGTGGGCACCACGATTTGGTCATCTTATCACTGATATGATGGCTATATAACTTTGGACCGTGGGGTGCAGCTTTAGGCCGAGAAACCGGCACGGAGGGGCCTGAAGGACGCCTCTTGTGTTTAAGAGATCCCCACCCCGCGAGAGACCGAGTCACCGAATCCTAAGCGGCCTGCTCCACTCGCCACTCGCCGACATGTGAATGTGATTTAAGAAGAGATGCAGGGCAGGGGAGAGCAATATCCCGCTAGTGGCCCCCCGACACGACTCGAAGGCAGGTGGGTCTTCATGCAAAGCGGCAGTCGAAGCGGACAGAGTGACAGCAGACGTAAGGCACCGAAGACTCAACCGAGCTTCTATGGCGTTTCCAGCGGGACGTGGGCACGTGGGGCCAGAAAAGGCGGGCATTCTAGGCTGAATGGGAGAGTCAAGAGACTGGGCGTCTTGGAATGATTGTCGACCCAGCCAAATACCCTGCCGATCATTGCTCCCGCCCTTAGCCTGCGGCCTGCATCTCGGGTAATGAGCCGACAGCACTTTAGATCCACACGAAAGCCGCATCGAGACTGCGACCTTGTCTGGAAGCTGCCGGGGTCGCCGTGGGGAAATTTAGCCAGAAGGCCAGACCTTGGGGTCACCTACGTCAATGACCAGCCAATAGGAAGGTTTTGATGATGCTCCCCAGGTCTCCGTTGAGGTGCTTGGTGGGGGAATTTGCGAGCTAGCTTGTTCTCGGGGCCGGGAAACGTTACTTATCAAGCTCCTATCTTGATTCAGCCAGCGACAGTTTTAATAGCCTTGCACACGGCTAGGCTTTCTGTGCCTGCTGTTAACAATACCGAGATAACTACCCGATATCTCTTTCATCACGTAACAGCCCAAGCTTCCACTCCCGCCTCGACCCCTACCGCACACCTCCCCCAACCCGCATGCCGAGACCGGTTGGCCAAGCTTATCCGGGCAACACCAACATCGGCCCCCGTTTCTGATGCTGTGTAGGACAGCGGCTACGATGCTCCTGCGCAGCAACAGCCTTATCTCGCTCGAGATGCTCCCAGGTCCCCGTCCGATGTGCCCACATAGCGTCGCTCGTCCGCCCAGTATCCGGGTATCAGTCGGTCGCCGAGACACGCGCCGATACACGGGTTTGAGTTTGCCTTCCCGTCACGCCATATACCAGGGCGCGCACATCGTGCAGTGCACCAAAATAGCTAAGCGGCTGTTTGTATGAGCGGGATGATGCATATCCAGTTTTTTTCCTGTTTTTCTGGCTTTCTTGCGCGCGTCTTGTCTCCTCCTCCTGTCCCGGAGACAGGTAACGTTCCAGGCCCCCTTTCGGCGTCGGCCTCGGCCTCGGACCCTATCATATCCCGTGTCTTCCTGGACCTCATGTCCTTTCTTACGGTGTCTGAACAGTTTTGACTGTATCCGAGCTCATCAACACGTCGCGGAGCGTCGTCCGTCCGTGCCCACTACATCATAGATAGATACGCTGTTGGCCTTCAAGCAATAAGTACATGCATGCCCCCTTCGCCCGGATTTCGAGATTATCCTCCGCCAGGGGCAGCGGGCCACCTACCGCACTTCATATCAAGACTGCGTATGTATGGCATATACTACCAGGTCGTAAAGCACACACACACACACACACAGGCCGTACACACTTTTGCCTTGATGTTGTTGCTATTCTGGAGTACACACCTGCATTGCATAAGGTGGTCCACCCTGCACTTTGTGAAACAGTGCCCCCCTGGTATTCACCCCATTTCCGTAGCCCCTCTAGAAGCATGTCTAAACCTTCCATGCATCATAGTTGCACCGTGCGCTGTAAAGTAGATACACTGGCGCCCTGACGCTCAGTTTTCGCGAGACACATGCTACTACGCACATTTGACAGCCTCGCTTACAAGCAGGTTCGGCACAAAGCGGGTTATCAAAGCACGTTGCACATTGCGGCTTACAGGCTGACTGACTAGGGTAGTGGAGCCGCGGGCCGAAATCATATCTGATCTGTTTTCAGGTAGATCTGGAGATAGGATGTCTATGAGATCAGAGATAGCGGGGTGCTTACAGGGGAACGAGATAGTGACTGGCAACAAAGATGAACAAAAAAGCAAATAGAAACAAAAAAAGCAAAAAGTTTATCATGCGTCTACATGTGGATATCGTATGTCTTGATAGCCTCCCGAACCACGTCACCTAGTTCCTTGACCGTATCCTTGTCTCGTGGTAGGGTGTGTCCCTTTGCGTGATCAAAGAGATAAGCCGTGTCGGGATCACAGACATTGTATAGTGCAAGCGATCCGTGGACATAGGGGTCGAGTGAGCCAACTGCAGACCTGTTAGAAAGCTGGGCTGAAGTAAGAGTAGACTAGGAAAGTGCTTACTGATGTGGCAAGTAGGAATATCAATCATGGCATCAGACTCGTCACTCAGAATCATGGCATGCGTATCCGGGTCCACTGGTGGCCATCCAGCAAAGAAGATGGCGTACTTGAACATGGGCTTGATGCCCTTCTTCTTGAAACGCCGCTGTTCGTGAAGCAGGAGGGTCGCCGCTACTGTGGCGCCCTCAGAGTACCCGATGATTCCCTCAAACGGGCCACGCTCTTCCATGATCTTGACCAAAAATTTCAGCGCATTGTCGGTGCTGCGATGCGTCGATGCAATACCTTCCCTCATCAGCTCCCGCATCGTGTCCTCTGGCGTCTCGCAGTCGGGAAATTCCCTAATTCTCGCCAATACATCGTCGTCTGATGTCTTCTCCACATCCTCATCTGGTTCGATGAAGCGGAAATAAGGTGGCTTGCCAAAATACTCATCAAAACCCTCCGGCGGGACTGCCTTACAGGGGCCGTTGATGAAGTGAAAAGTGGCGGTTGAATCGTCTGTCAACTCCTTGACGATTGGTGCTGCAAAGTTGTCAGCAACAGAGATGCTCTGGTGTTTTCAGGAATTTCCTTGGGTTTTACCTAGCTGCACTTGAAATTTCTGGACGTTGAGTTAGCCTTGCCCCATCCCACCAAAGTAATGGAGTCGCCAAGGGCGGGGATGGCGGAACTCGGCAGCGCATCACTTACGTCGGAGCTGCCATAGGCGCCGGGGAGACAGAGAAATCTCATGACCATGATGAAAGATTGCCCGGGCGCGAAATGTTGATCAACGGTGCTTTGGCGGTTTCACAAGATGATGTCTGACTTGTTATTTGGAGAGCGGAAGGACGCGAGCAGCCTAGCGACAAATGCTACGGAGTACGGAGAGGGTTCGGGGGTATGATCCGAAGGTAGAGAGGCCTTCACCGGATCGCCATATGGCAGTTACAGTCGGCAGTTGCAGCAATATCCGTAGCCGTTGACAGCTGTCCGCAACGGGGGTCGTCCGCAATGCAACGTCGATGACGATCGGCTCGGCTGACACAGCGGGAGTCCAACCCCAGACCTAGGGCTACTGGATCGACGTGAAGACTCCGAAGTCTAGGTGCGGAAAGGGGGCAATGTTGACTGACACGCTTGGTGGGGGAGATTAAGCGACTTTTTGTGGACGTCTCGGCCGACCTGGGCGCATATTGGCCAGACCGGGTTCAAACAAGTGGCGAACACTTTGGGCCTCGGCGCCTCTCCGACGAACCGGCAAGATTCCGTGCTTGTGTCAGGCAACCCAGCGCTGCGGGGAGACGGGTCTGCTGTGATGCTCCCTCGGCTCCTCCTCATCCTCGTACAACAGGTAACACGGACGCCCGCTGAGGTATATCTGACGTGTGGAATCCGGGACGTGGCTCCGAACACCATCAGAGAAGCCGGGAGATGGGGAAAAAAGGCGGAGAAAGAGCCTCTCGTTGCTTTTTTTGGAAAGACGCGGGCGGAAAGCCGACAAGTTGTTCTCGAAGCCGGGCAACGATCCCGTTTGGGATATATGATAGCAATTCGCTCGAGGTTCCGGCCGACGCGCAGGGATGGAGTGGGTAGTGGATAGTGACCGGAGAGATTGGGGAGGGGGATTTCTGTCGTGGCCCCGACAGCCGTTCGACCGGGCATTTTATGACATACAGCCGTGGCGGCCCGGCGATGCTATCAGCACCAAAACCTGCCAACTGCATGAACAAAACAAAAAAAAAACAAGGGGGGGGCGCCCGTGGGTGCGCGGGCGGAAACGTGATAAGCAGTACCGCGACCGACAGTTCTGGGGAGGAAACGCCCAGCAAAAATGTTCACCTCCTAACTTCAAGTGGGAGTTTAGCGTATGCAGGCGGAAAGCGAAGCGACCGTTGGGGAAAAGAGGGCCAATGCCGCAGCCAAGCGCGTACCTTCCCAAGGGTGAAGGGTTGTGGAAAAGCTTATTTCCCGTGACAGCGCGTCTGGGATCCTCGCAGGCCATGCTCGAGATTGTTAATTATCAGTTTACCTTACTGCTTCCTCCGACGCCGATTGGGAGACTGCAGTGATTGGCATAGATTGCAGGCAGTTTTTGCCGTCCAAGCAGCTCTTGGGGCTGGCGTAATCCCCTGGAGCATGTAGCAGACGCTAGCTCCGACCAGCGCTGACAAGTACCGATATCCCCCGCCGAAGTGCGCGTTTAGCCGCTATCGATAACCTGTCCAAGCATTAACCCCACCATCCGCGGCGGTCCCTGACGGCAACTTCCTGTTATCGGTACTCACGACAACTGTTCTTTCCTAGGACGTGCAAACAGGCAGATACCTCGCAACATCTTTCGCCCCAGCCAGCCCCTGCCCGAGATTTTCAATTGCGCACACCACTTGCAACCTTCACCCAGAACAGACACTATCGGCGACATTAGCCGCCGCAGATCAGATCCATGTCGGCCCATCTCCAAGCGGCGACCTCGCGTGTGCTCGACGGTGTTTGACGCCTGTGGTGCGGCGTTCGCTCTTGCCTCGATTGGGCCACGGCCTCGACTTTGTTCCTTTCGGAACCATCGCCCCCAGTCGACCGACGTCCAAACCTACGCAGCCATGTCACTTGCGTGGGTCCCGGAATCAAAGGGGCGTGTGTTTTGATTCCTGGACAGTTTGAGACCTCCCGGCCAGCAGAGGCACGAGCCGAAAACGCCAACCGACCATGCCATCTACCTTGGACATCAAATTGTTGCGCATATTGAGAATATGAGGCTGCTGTCCCGGCCATGTGCGCAACCCTAATTTAGTAACGCGCCCAGATCCGTCTCAGACTGCCAACTGGTCCTTGCTCAAGCTCCTTGAATCCAACCGAGCCCAGTATTCATCGAGCAGTACCCCGGACTGGCCTCCCCACTGCCGCCTCCTGCTGTACGGCAGTCTGTGCTCGGCATATAAGCCTCTGGCTGAAGCCACATTCCCCAGTTCTGCCCCAGTTTGGTGATCCAAGTCTTGTCATCTACCATGCCGGCTTAATCCCACGGGTATATACGCCAAGCATCGAAGCACAGTATCCGTCATAGCACCGGTGGGAGGCTTGAGTCTTTGGCTCTCGCAACGACCTCAGCAATGGCTCCCATGGCAGTGACTCCCGACAGCTCAACCGCCAGCCCCTCTGGCGAGAGCTCCAATGGCTACTTTCTCGTCTCGGAAGCCAATGGCCGCGCCAATGGCCGCCCCAACGGGGATACCAATGGCCTGAGGGTCGACGTCAACGCCCATACCAACGGCCATAACGGGTACACCAACGGCCACACGAATGGCCACACGAATGGCCACACTAACGGTTACACCAACGGGCACACCAACGGTCACGGCAACGGTCACACCAATGGTCATATCAATGGACATACCAATGGACACACTAACGGTGCCTCGGGTGCGCACACCGACACCGCCAAGCACACGCCCATCGCCATTGTTGGTATGGCGTGCCGCATGCCTGGTGATGTCTCGACCCCGGCGGAATTCTGGGAGCTCTGCGCGAGAGCCAGAACCGGCTGGACCGAGATCCCCAAGCGGAGGTTCAACAACGCCCGTTTCTATCACCCCAACCCCGGAAAGGGCGGTGCTTCGAATCCCATCGGCGGCAACTTTCTTGATGTCGATCTCGCGGCGTTTGACGCCCCTTTCTTTGGACTGACGGAGAAGGAGGCGATCTCTATGGACCCTCAACAGCGTCTTTTGCTCGAGTGCACATTTGAGGCCTTGGAAAACGCAGGCATTCCCAAACATAATATTGTGGGCAAGGATGTTGGCGTGTTCATTGGCGGTTCATTTCCCGAGTACGAATCGCATCTTTTCCGCGATTCCGACACAATCCCAATGCATCAAGCAACTGGTAAGATTTCACCCCCCCGCGCCGGAGATGCTGTGCTAATTTGCTCCCAGGCTGTGCATACGCGATGCAGTCGAATCGCATTTCGCATTTCTTTGACCTGAGGGGACCAAGTTTCACATCCGATACAGCATGTTCGTCCAGCATGGTTGCGGTGCATTTAGCATGCCAGAGTCTTAGAAGCGGTGAAACGAGCTGTGCTATAGTCGGCGGCTGTCATCTGAACATGTTGCCGGAGTTTTGGATTTCATTCTCCACTTGCAGGTCAGTTTGATGCCACCGGAGAGTTCGAGTGACCGAGGCTAACCAGAGCTGTAGACTTCTTTCGGATACGGGCAGATCATTCTCGTTTGATGACAGAGGAACAGGTTTCGGCCGAGGCGAGGGTTGCGGCATGGTCATTCTCAAGCCACTCGACCAGGCTATCAAGGACAACGACCCGATCCGTGCCGTCATCGTTGGCACTGGTCTCAATCAGGATGGCAAGACTCCTGGTATCACCATGCCCAACGGTACAGCGCAGGGTACGTGACTTTACCCTACTGGTGACCAAGTATCATTGCTAATGTTGGGCCAGAGGACCTCATGCGACAAGTCTATGGTAATGCAGGCCTGGACCCTAACGCATGTGGCTTTGTAGAAGCACACGGCACTGGAACTCGCGTTGGAGACCCGATCGAAGCCACAGCAATCCACAACGTGCTTGGTCTGAAGAGGGCTCTTCGCGACCCTCTGTGGATCGGGTCAGTGAAGTCCAATATTGGCCATCTTGAAGGTGCTTCTGGTGCGTGGAAATCATTTCTCTCCCGGAGTGTGTGAACCGTTTAATTCTGACTCTTGCATAGGTATCGCTGGCATAATCAAGGCAGCTCTCATGTTGGAGCGGGGCTTCATCCTTCCCAACTACGATTTCAAACAGCCCAACCCGAAGATTCCATGGAAAGAGTGGAATATGAAGGTCCCAACCGCGCAGAGGCCGTGGCCAAGAGGAAAGAAATACATCAGTGTCAACAATTTCGGTTTCGGTGGCACAAACGGACACGTCGTCCTGGAAGCGGCTCCATTCCGCAACAACAAACCGACCGCTGGCGGCGATGACACCCCCGAGAAATCTGGACAAGGGCGAAAGCTCTACGTCCTCACTGCCAACGATAAGGCATCACTCACACAGGTGATGAAGAATATCGTCATCTACCTCGAGCAGCGGCCCGAGATCTTCCAGAAAGACCTCACAAGCAACCTGGCTTTCACCTTGGGACAGAGGCGGTCTCTTTTGCAATGGAGAGCTGCGATTCCAGCCCTCAACTCTTTCGAGCTCATTGAAGCCATCAATGGAGAGAAGTTCACTCCTGGAAAAGAGATCGAACCCCTGAGAATCGGCTTCATCTTCACTGGCCAGGGCGCGCAGTGGTACGCAATGGGGCGGGAACTGTTCGACCAGTACCCGGTTTTCTCGACGAGCATTGCCCATGCGGACAGCTTTTTGTCTGAGATTGGGGCTGAGTGGTCACTCATCGGTAAGTTCTTAACAGCGCAGTGTCCTACCTGCGGTCTGGCCCAGTTGCTAACTACATTTCTGCGCAGAGGAACTCAACCGGGATGCCAAGACAAGCAAGATTAGCGAGGCCCATCTGAGCCAGCCATCGTGCACAGCGATTCAGCTTGCGCTTGTTGATCTACTCCGGTCGTGGGGGATCCACCCAACAGCAGTCGCCGGCCATTCGAGTGGCGAGATCGGTGCTGCATACGCTGCGGGTATCATCACCTTCGAAACCGCGATGGCCGTCGCGTACCACAGAGGCAGAGTGGTTCCGATTCTGAAGCAGAAGTATCCTGACTTGCGCGGTCGTATGATGGCAGTGGGTGGCAGCAAGGAGGAATTCCTTCCCCTTATCGAAGGGCTCAAGGAAAAGGAGGTCAGAATCGCCTGCTACAACAGCCCTTCGAGCCTTACGATCTCGGGCGACGAACCTGCACTGGCCGAGCTCGAGAAGATCTGCGAAGAGAAGCAGGCCTTCAACAGGCGTCTCGTGGTCGACGTCGCATACCATTCTCATCACATGAACCTGGTCGCCAAGGAGTACAGAGCCTCGATTGCTAAGCTGCAGCCCCCTGTTCCTACAAATGTGCGATTCCACTCCTCTCTCTACGGCCATTTGATCGACGGAACTGAACTTCAATCCAACTACTGGGTGGACAACTTGACGTGTCCCGTCCGCTTCTCTGAGGCGGTCCAGAGCATGCTGGAGCCCACTGGAGATCACAAATATGGAGTCAACATGCTTGTCGAACTCGGCCCGCACTCCGGGCTTCAGGGGCCGATCAAACAAATTCTGAAGGAGGTCGGCGGAAATGCCCCAAAGATCCCATATGCCTCCGCTCTGGTTCGAAAGCGGGATGCAGTTGAGACTGCAATGGAGCTTGCCGCAAGCCTGTTCACGAAGGGCGCAGTCCTGAACTTCGGAGCAATCAACTTCCCCAAGCCGAGCAAGCCGCCTGTTTTACTGACCGACCTCCCACGCTATCCCTGGAACTATTCGACCAAGTACTGGCAGGAGTCTCGCATGACGGCGAAACACAAAGATACCCCTGGGGCCCGGAATGATATCATCGGGACTCTAGCCAACTATTCGAATGACCTCGAGCCCACATGGCGAAACATTGTCCGATTGGATGATCTCCCCTGGCTTCAGCATCACAAGATCCAATCTTTGACTGTCTTCCCCATGTCTGGCTTCATTGCCATGGCGTTGGAAGCATCCTCGCAAAAGGCCGCTATCGACGGCGTCCATTTCGACAAGTTCGAGCTCAAGGACGTCTCCATCCTCAAGCCATTTGTCATCCCTGACAAAGATACTGAGATGACTATCACGCTTCGCCCGCACCAAGAGGGCACCCTCGCTGCCTCGGAAGTTTGGGACGAGTTCCGAATCTGCTCATACTCTCACGAGCAAGGGTGGACGGAGCATTGCGTCGGACTTGCCTCTACGAAGGCGGTTGATGACGGTGACTTTGACAAGGCCCGGGCCATTGAAGCTTCAGAGGACTTGTTCAAGTCCGGTCTCTCTACTATTGAGCAGAGTGGCTCTGCCCCGGTTGTCTCCAAGGTCATGTATGACACGCTGACTGACCTGGGCGTGGCGTACGGACCAACTTTCCAAGGCATTGGAGAGTGCCAGGCTTGTGACACACATGCCGTTGGCTCCATAACTGTCCCGGATGTGGCTAAAGAGATGCCGAATAACTACCTGAGTGATGCGGTCATTCAGCCGGCATTCTTGGAGTCGCTGATCGAGATGTACTGGCCTATTGTTGGGGCCGGTCGCCGAGATGTTGACACCATTTATCTTCCATCCTCGGTTGAGCATGTCACAGTCTCAGCTCGTGCTACTCAACTTTCGAAGCAGCCAGGGAACACGCTCAAGGCAATCTGCAAGGGTTTGATACACACAGATAGTCCTAAGCCGGCAAAGGTCCAAATGTCGGCTGTTGAGGCAGACGGTTCCTTTGAACCTATCATCACACTTGATGGTCTCACGATTTCGCCGATCCTGGATCATGAAGCACAGGAAGATGCCACAGCTGCCAGAGAGCTGTGCTACAAGCTCGAATGGGACCAAGCCTTGGATACTGAGGACACGACAAATCTCTTGTCTGCAGACTCCCGCGTTGTCATCATTCACGAGGAGAATGACTTCCTCGTTGCTATGGGATTAGCGAACGATCTGGAGGCAGCAACGGGAATGCTTCCCGATTTTGGCCAGCTAGGGTCAGTTGAGACGGCAGGCAAAATCTGCGTCTTTCTGAGTGAACTCACCAAGCCTTTCCTCGCCACCTTGACGGCGGCTCAGTTCTCGGATCTTCAAAAGGCTCTGGTCGGTGCTGCTGGCGCGCTCTGGGTTGTCAGAGGCGCGTACGACAAATCAGAGAACCCCGAAGCCAACATGATCACCGGCTTAAGTCGAACAGTCCGTTCCGAAACTGCTATCAAGTTTGCAACTCTGGATCTCGACGCGCAGTCACCACTTTCAGATGATGAAACCACAACCGCGATCTTCAAGGTGTTCAAGACTGCGTTCGGTTCTGGATCTTCGGCGACAAGCGAGCTGGAGTTCATGGAACGGGGCGGGAAGTTCTTTACGCCTCGGATTGTCCACGACCAAGAAATGAATGAGTATGTCCACAAAGAGACAAACCCTTCTACTCTCGAGCCGACGCCTTTTGGCGAAGATGGCAGAATCCTCAAGATGGACCTCTCCAGCCCTGGCGCCCTTGATACCGCCCACTTTGTTGATGACCCCGCAATTGAAACGCCGCTCGACCTTGACTCAATCGAGATTGAGGTCAAGGCGATTGGCCTCAACTTCAAGGATGGTTTGGCTGCCAAGGGCCAGATTCTCATTGGCTCCGCTGGCATCGAGGCAAGTGGGATTGTTACAGCAGTCGGCACAGACGTTGCTGGATTCCGGGTCGGCGATCGCGTTGCAGCCCTGACACAAGGTGCTTTTGCAACACGTTCTAGAACCAAAGCAGCGTCCGCGTTCAAGATTCCTTCCGACCTGTCCTTCGAAGATGCTGCAGCACTGCCTCTCGCCTATGCCACGGCCTATTACAGCCTTGTCGAGGTCGGCCGGCTCACGGACGGTGAGACTGTCCTGATCCATGGAGCTGCCGGTGCTGTCGGCCAAGCTGCAATCTGCGTCGCACAGATGATTGGTGCTGAGGTTTTTGCCTCAGTTGGAAATGCGGAGAAGAAAGCGCTTCTGGTTAAGGAGTACGGTCTTCCCGAAGAACGCATTTTCTACAACCGCAACGCATCTTTCGGCGACGCAGTCCGCCGAGCCACTGCCGACCAGGGAGCCGACGTCATTCTGAACTCTTTGACTGGTGATGCTCTCAGGGAGTCTTGGGCCTGCCTCAGCAAGTTCGGTCGCTTCATCGACATTGGGAGACGAGATGGATCCAAGACAAGGTTGGAGATGACCAATGTTGACAATAACGCGAGCTTCATTTCTGTGGATCTACTCGCTCTTTTGGCCGAGAGGCCGAGAGTGGTCAAGCGCCTAATCACTAATGTTGGTCAGCTTCTAAAGTACGGGAAGATTCGGCCAGCCACTCCAGTCACCACCTTCCCTATTTCCAACGTGGAGACTGCGCTCAAGACTCACCAAGCCGGGAAGTTCACCGGGAAACTGGTTGTCGTCCCGGGTGCCAATGATGTTGTCAAAGCGACTCCGTCAAAGAAGACGAAAGCGCTGCTTCGGTCCCACGCAACCTACATTTTGGTCGGCGGCACAGGCGGACTTGGGCGAAGCATGGCCCGTTGGATGGTCTCAAAGGGAGCCAAGACAATTGTCCTTGTCTCTCGCAGTGGGTCGGTGACAGGGAGGGTAAAGGAGTTGGTAGAAGAGTCGGCCGCTGCCGGTGCGACTATTCTTGTCAAGCGATGCGACGTCGTCAATAGGGCGGAGGTGGATGAGCTCGTTTCTGGGTTGCAAGAGTTGCCTCCCATCCGTGGTGTTGTCCATGGCACAATGGTCTTGCGGGTAAGTGACAAAAGACAAACCGCGAGGTGATCCCGAGCTAACAATATACAGGATGTTCTTTTCGAGAAGATGACGTGGGAGGAGTATACTCAGGTCATTGAGGGCAAGGTTCAGGGTGGCTGGAACTTCCACCACGCCCTTTCTTCTTCACCACTCGACTTTTTCGTTGCCATATCCTCTGCTGCCGGCGCAGTTGGCAACCGTGGACAGGCTGCCTACAGCGCCGCCAACTGCTTCCTTAACGCCTTGGTACAGCATCGTTTGGCTCGCGGCCTTCCAGCTTCTTCACTCGACCTGACTGCCGTGTCAGACTCGGGATACCTCGCAGAGGACCTGGAAAAGGCAGCTGAGGTGGCAAGAAACTTGGGAAGCGACAGCATCTGCGAGGCTGAAGTCCTAGCGCTACTTGGTGCCGCCATCAACGGCAAGCTGGGATCAACGTGCAACAACCACACCATCACGGGCATGCGCATCACAGCGACCATGCGTCCTTTCTGGACCGAGGACGCCAAGTTCAAGGCCATGCGCATCGCGGCCGAGGAGGCAGCCGCCAAGGACGCTTCGCTCAATGCTGTCGTTTCCTTCAACGCAGCGCTCAAGGCATCAAAATCCCGAGAGGAGGCCGAAGACGCCATCTGCCGAGGTCTAGTTGACAAGATCTCGTCAGTCCTGATGTTAGACATTGAGGAAATGGATGTGACACGGTCACTATCACACTACCATCTCGACTCATTGGTGGCCATTGAGATTCGCAACTTCATTACACGCGAGTTCGAAGCCAACATGCAAGTTCTGGAACTGTTGTCGAGTGGGTCAATTCAGACGTTGGCAAAGGGGGTGTGCACCAAGAGCAAACTTGTTTCCTTTTCTTAGGGGGTTCTTGTAAATGGAGTAAAGTGTCTTTGGAGTAATTCTGGCGGCTTTTTGTCTTTTTTTGGTTTCTGTTTCCAAACGCGTTTGCATTGGACGGTACGGATCTGTTTTTGTCTTGTCGTTAATTGACATGCTTGGATTCTCTTAACTTGGGATTTGAACTCATGCATGATCGGGGTTCACGCTCCGTCGCTATCTCATCTAGATTAACGGGTCGATTATCACTAGACTACGCTGCTGCCTTTTATGATCCGTGCCGTGATCTCAAGCTGCCAGGATGAAGGCATCATGCCCACGATGCAGTTCGGCAAGTTGAAGCTGCTTGGCGCCTCTTCAAACAGGCTCGCAGTATTTTTGTGCTACGTGCTGTGAAGACGCTCCGCTCTCACACCCCATCCCATCAAGTCCTACCTTAACAATTATTTTGTGCCAGGAATGTCGTAGCTACGTCTTTGCGCAGTTGGAAGGGACCAGACCTGAAAGCTAGCTGAACATTTTTGACCCAAGTTCCTCTCTAGGTACCTACCTGCCTGCCTATCTAGTCACAGAACAGAAAATTTACGGCGATTTTTTTTTTTTTTTTTTTTTTCTCTTCAGTCCTGTAGCCTGTCCGCCTGTTAAGTCCAGTCCATCTAATATTATTGTATTGTATTGCCCCAGCATCTATATACCTAGTTAAGTACCTTAGGTATAGGTAGGTACCTAGGTAGGTAGGTAGGTAGGTACCTTTTTATCTATGCCGGATTTCCTGTCTGGATCCCCTGTTTGTCTGCCTTTTTGCCTATGTGCCTGTGCGTGCCTGTCTAATATATGCCCATGCCCCAAACGCAGTATGCAGTGTGCACTGTGCAGACGCAGGTGTAGGTGATATACGCGCATACAGACGCAGATGCAGACGCAGATGCAGTTGAAGTTGTACATGATAATGCGTTCTTTTTTTGCAAAAGGCAAATTTCCTCCTTCCCCCCAAAACAAAAACGCCAAGCGCCATCGCTGAGTGCTGAATCCCTCCCTCCCTCTCTCCCTTTCCTCCTTCCTTTTCTTATCCCAGAAATTGAGGAAAAGGAAAACAAGGGGGGAATCATGCATGTATGCAATGCAATGTAAATCAAATGTGCACAAACAAAAATGCCCATGGAAAACGAAGACAATGCAAGGAAAAGGCAAAGAGACAAAGGGGGTATTAGAGGAAGAAAAAGAAAAGAAAAAGAAAACAAAAGGAGGGGAATACAGAGTG
>Ga0247765_1000819_pt1 | contig 19856 bp, 18 predicted proteins | sample UWRJL106311C6_FD_179949 | JGI IMG/M metagenome (GOLD analysis project Ga0247765, IMG submission 179949) | Plant litter microbial communities from Arlington Agricultural Research Station in Wisconsin, United States - UWRJ-L106-311C-6 | ecosystem: Environmental > Terrestrial > Plant litter >... | reverse complement strand
CAACTTCGGCGGGATTTCTTTCTTCAATGCCCCCTCATGATGGAAAGTTTGGTTTTCGGCGGCATCATTATCATTGGTAGCGCCGTCAAGTCGCGGCCTGTGCTTGAGAACACACCACCATGGTCCATGCTGTTGCCGCCGAAGTGTGTCGGTAACTGTCATCTTACTACCCACCATGTTTCCGCATGGCTTGTCTTGGGTAGCTTTGTGATGCTCCGGGATGACAATTACGCTGGCTTCTAGAACCGTGATTTGCCCAGGTCGCAGGCCACAGCGGGAAGTAAGACTTGGGGGCGGCCTGCATGCTACCCTGGGCCGTGCGTGCATTGACGCGGGAGGGGGAAGCATTTTGCGCGCTCTCCCCCCTCGAGGTTGGCCGCGGGTCGCGTTTGACGCTGCATCAGATGCTGGTTGTCAGCGATTTGTCGACATGTTAAGCGATGGCAGGGCGCATGTTCGCTTTTTAACCGAATTCCCCCGATTGGACCACACTTGCTTTGAAGCCAGGTTGCCGTTCATCTCAACTCTTGTTTGAATCCATTCTTGAAGTTTGTAGTTGACAACACTCTTTGTGGACACATTGTATTTAAATATCCCTGATCTTTGGCACTGGAAGTTCCAAGGTTGAAACTCAGGGGCTTATCAGTCTGGTTTCCTGGCTATCAAAACGGCAAAGCAAGGCCAAGAAAATTGAAAAAGCCCGAATTCTGGGGATCTGACACTAGAAGGCGTCCTGGCAGTTTCCTCCTGGTGCTCTCTCTGCATGAGATCAGCGCGAGACCCGCCAAGCGGCGTTGGTTCTCATGCACGTCAACCAGACCAGTGGGTCCCACAGCGTGAGATGAAACGACTGCAAGGGCTTGGGTGGGCAGGGTCCTGGAGATCATAGCTTTTGCTTACCTTACCAACTCTTGCCCGCACTTGGTTGCAACTATTAGATACGTCAATACTTGATTCCCCGCCCTCGTAGCATAAACGCGGAGATAGCCGCTTCAGTGAGTCCAAACACGGGCATGGCACTCAGCAGGCCCAAAACCAGGCCCAGGTTACCAATAATGCAGCTTTGACCTCAACCAAAGATCAAAAAAATCATCGGCAGTTCTTTTGCTCGCGGAAAACTGGAGCTGCTCAGATCAAAGCTCACATGAGATGAAAAAATGGTGGTGAACTCATCGTCTTTCGATTTCAAATGGCTGAATCGCAGGTTGTCCTCAAAAGAAATGCGCAAAATGCCAAAACGTTTCGTCGCGCAAAAAGGCTGCCAGGAAAATAACTACTCGCTCTCTCCCTTTTTTATGCCCTAATGCTGAGTGGCCGTCTCGGAAAGGTCAAGTTGGTAGGTAGGCAGCGTTAGGTGCCCAGCCAAGGAAAGAAAGGATTTGTGGCTCCAGTGCTACCCAGGGGCGGGGTTATTGACCGAGACCAAAGCTGAGCCACTGTCTGTGCCTGCATTCGGCATTCGCCGCGGCAGGCATCGAACTGGCCCCCTTTCCACTCGTTCGCATGGGCATGGGTCTGGCGGCATGCCGTCGTCGACATCCGTGATAAATGGGTGGGAAGTATTGATCGAGAATTTGGAAATCGCGTGGGCTCGAGCGACTGCAACCTTGTGTTTCGATCGTGAGACTGGGCAGATAACGGGTACAGCTGCCTCAGATATGGCCCGCTGCACGTCCAATCGCGACTCTGCGCTCGAGCATAGGTACCTCAGGTAGGTATGGACGCACTCTGTTGACAACAAGATGAAGGACTCGAGAAAAAAAAGAAAGAAAAAAAAAGAGGGGACTCCAAGGCGGGATGGGGAGTCTTCCGAGGACCTTGAGAATTTGTGAGTCCTCCGATACTCGGGCTCGATATCTACCTACCCGCTGATCGTGACTTGGAGTTGAGCTGAGAGAGCGTGTGTCTCAGTTATTGTGATTCTCTAGTGTTTTGTGTGGGTTTCAAGAGCCATCCAGCTGAAGTAACCCCAAAACATCCCTCAAGCACACAAAGACACCAGAAGTTGCGAAGATTTCTACTAGTAACCTTCTGTGCGCCTTTTTCTTACCATTACAGTGTCGCAACTTTGCTTCAATTCTATCCACTCCCCGTTCCGTTCCCTCCCACAAACACCTGCTTCAACCCTGAGGGCGAACTTGCACTGGCTGGAATAGACCGCACCTGTCCAATAACCTTGTACGAGTCATTGCCAATCGCGAGCCAATCATTGACTCATGTAATGGACTTGTTGGATGAGCTGTGGAAGACTAAGAAAAAACAAATGCATGTAATAATAAAAGACGGGCAGTCATAAGGTCTCATACCCGACGTCAGCCATGGAACACGTGGGCGGGTGCTGAGCCCGAGACATTTATGTTCGCTATCAATCCTTCAACTCAATGCGTCAACCAACTTGGTACTTTTGTGCTCATGCAACTAGGCTGTTGGTTCGAATACCCCATTAAAAAGGGCATGTTTGTATGCATTTTTGGCACCAAACATGAGATGGAAAACTGTCCGATCAAAGGAAATGCTGGTTGGTGGGTTCAAAACCCGGGGATTTTCGGGTATGTACCAAATCTGGAAATTCCCGGTTTCCATCTAGGTACTCTGCACCCCAGGTTCTACCAACAGCAGCTGCCACTTTTCCGATACGAATTGATGGGAACTCAAGAAAATGATGTGGCTGATTGAGTATGCCTACTGCTGTGAAAGCACCAGACCTTAATGTCAACCACGGTTACTTGGTACCACATGGTTGTTCCCTTCGTCCAGCCATGGCTGATATTGATATGCCCCCATCTATTCCGACCAACAATCGTGATGCAACTCCACAGGCTAAAAGTCTTTCGCAGCCAACCACAAAATCTCCTTGATATTGCTGGCTACGCACATTGGCTTGGTCATGTGAAGCTCGATCGGAAAGTGGATGGAATAGTGCCGGCATTTGGAAATAGAACTAGACTACTAGAATATAGCAGGTGGTTTTCGAGATCCCCCTCCCTCACCAAACTGTGAACGCTGAGAGTTTTGAGCCTACGACTGGCCTGGCGCACTCGTCCCACGCAACCATGAAGGCGCTTTTGTATCTGTCGCTCCTAGTAGCGACTGTGCACGCTCACTGTAAGTCAAAAAATGGTGCCGCGATACTGATAGCACACCTAACACCAGACACTCGCGCAGACAAGTTCCCCAGGTTGGTGGTCAATGGCAAACCCGAGCCAAGCGACTGGGTCTCGGTGAGGAGGACCAAGACGACCAACTCGCGAGACAACGGTGGCGTCTCGGACGTCAATAGTCAGGATATTCGCTGTTTCGGCGGCAGTACCGGCAAGGCGACTGCCACGGTTGCCGCTGGAGACTCGATTGGCTTTGTTGCATCGTCTGGGATTATGCACTTTGTAAGTCTGGTCCCCGGTAGACAAGACTGCATCCCCTTTGGGATGGAATATGTCAATACTGACAGACAGTCGGCGACATATTAGGGCCCCTGTCAATTCTACATGGCGCGAGTTCCCGACGACAAGGACATTAATACCTGGGAGGCGACCGGCAATGTCTGGTTCAAAGTGGGCAGTATCAGCGCCGTCCAGAACGGTGGACCGCTCAGCGGAACTGAGGCGGTTTGGCCTGCATATCGTACGCACAACCCCAGACTGACAACTAGAAACATGAAGAGAGCTAACGTTGCCTGTGTCCACACAGACAAAACCCAAGTATTGACAACGATCCCCAAAAGCCTACCGAGTGGAAAATACCTGATCCGCGTTGAAAGTATCGCGTTGCATCTGGCCCAGGGACCGGGCGGGGCACAGTTCTACATCAGCTGTGGACAACTCGAAGTTACCGGCGGGGGCAGCGGTACCCCGGGACCACTTGTGGCTTTCCCTGGAGCCTACAAGTCGAATGACCCTGGATTGATCTGGCCAAACTCGCCGCCACGGACGAGCTACACAGCACCGGGTCCTGCGGTCTGGGTTGGTTGAGGGAACCATAGGAAGTTGTGCATTAGCTTCAGAAATCAGGACGTTTTTATGACCATGTCCAGTCCCTATGTCCGGCCTATCTGTAGCTTGGTTCTAGCCTAGTCGTGTTCCCAGGTCCGTTTCATTGTCCCTCCCACGAGAAAATCATATCCGACATCCACCCATTCATGCCGTCCAAAAACTCGGCGCTGAACCCATCCAGCGAAGTCATGTCGAAATCCATATTCTCCGACACATCAGCACCGCCACTACCACCACCACCACTCCCCGTCTGCGGCTGCTGTAATTTTGGCTCCCACGCTGCACGGATCGTTCTTATAGATTTAATCACATGCGAAAACAACCCCGATGAATCCGTTCGGTCGTTAATCAGACCTGCCTCCTCGGCGACGCGATCAAACCGGGTACTCAACTCCTCCATAACCTGCATGATATCAATAATTTCACGAACTACCGAGGCAGACCAGCCGGGTTCGTCAAACATGTAGAGACGGTAAACAGTGGTGAAAATATGTGAAAGCTGCGACCAGGTCGGGAAAGTCAGCGCGGCGTACACGGCGGGCGGGAAGGACAGGTATATGTCCACCCAGGACCGGGCGACCTGGGCACACTGCATGAGCGTGGCGGTGCGCTGGGAATCTAGGGGGGATTTGCCGCGGAACTTGACATGATAGAGCGCGGATTCGTTAATGTGTAGCTCGACGTCAAGTAAGTGTAGGCGAAAGACATCTAGATAGCGGAGCAGAATCAGTGTCCCAGTCTGTGATGGTTTTAGTGGTCAACGGGTCTGGGGGCGCGCAACTTACCATTTTGAGTCAACTCCTCCGGTAACGCACGCTTCAGATCTTCGAGACGTGACAGTAGGGATTTGGCTTGGAATAGTTGGAGAGCTCTCAGCTGATCCGACGGCTGGGACGGAATCCAGCTGGGCCTGACTGCCTCGTCCCGTACCAGCTTGAGCCTGGCCAAAGCCACGAGAACCATGTCCAAGGGGGCTTCTCGTTTCTCATCCAGTTCTTGCAGATAATCGTCCATGGTGGAGTTCCAGCGTAGTCCATCGACTGTTCGGTTGAAGCAAATATGTCGGAAGGCCGAGACTCTGTCACTTTTGTGTGAGCCCCCCTCGGTTCATCTAGGTAATGGTGTTAAAAAAGACATACTCTGACGTTATAATAAACGCCGCAATGACAGCGCGACGCTCCTCCATGGTTCGCGCAACCGGCAGCGCCAGCCTCTGAACCAGCACATGCGTCGACTTCAAGCAAGCCATGGGATGTTGAGGATCGTCCGCTCTTCGGGGCATCTTTTCGAGTCCCAGGTCTTGAACCAGCCCGGCGATGAGGAGGCAGTACATGGAGAGAAACGGCTGGATCGGTCCAAGGTGGTAGTTGGCCCAGCCCATGTACGCCAAGAGGCCGAGCAGGGCGTCGATGCTTCGTTCATTCTCAACAATGAGTTTATCAGCGAGGATGCGTCGGATCTTGGCGCCCAGGAGCTGTTGCTTTCTGGCGGATTTTGTAGCGACGGCCAGGATACACATCCAGAGAAACGGTCTCTCCCGACGAAACTCGACAGCCGTCATAGTCGGGGGGATATACATGAATGGGAAATGAGGCAGATGGGTTATCAGAAAATGTTGTAGAGATGCTTCTGCTTCGGCGTCGGAAATATCTTCTGGCTCAGGTTCAAATGCCGGCGAGTGGGATGCTCGAGCACGATTAGCCGTGCCATCGGTGATGGATGTGGATGGTGTGAGCGGAATGCTTTCCCGAGTTGGTGATGTGCCACCGGGGCATGGAGCCTCAAATGCTCGCTATAAATGAAGTGAGCGCAGGAAATCATCACAGACTTGATGGACTGAGGCAGAATGAACCGACCTGATCTATTGTCCGTTGAGCGTTTGCAATGTTTGAAATCGGCGTTGTTGTGGGATCGTCAACTTTTAACCCTTCATGTTGGTTTTGCAGGAGTAAGACCAGATTGTCCAGCCGTTCTTCTAGGCGAGCTGTCCTTGACACAGCGCGCCTTCCCGTCTCTCGACGTTTTACCGGTGCCTGTTTGCATTCTTTGCCACGGCGAAAACATCTTTCGCACGAATCTCCGCCGGGTCGAAACCGACACTTTGTCTTGGAACTGGCACAGGCGAGACATGCCTGACCATAAGCCGCGGCTATCGTGAACTCGCCTTCAGTAGTATTGGGCTGCGGCATTTTGAATGCCGAGACAAATGTCCCTTTTTGGGCGTTAGTGAGGTTCGGGAACGACCAACGGGCGGAAACCCGAAAAGAGAGAGCCCAACGGGTTCGTTGTTGACGGGATGATGATGAGTGGAAGGATCACGGTGTTTGCGGGATTCCCCAATTTCCGCACACCCAACAGCATTGTTGGCTGCGCCGCTGTGCCGCATCGAACCAAGGCCCCAGAGATCGGCATTGATCGGCAAGTCGGCATCCCGAATCCCGATGAATCAAACCCATCAAAACATCCGCAATTCAATTTCGATACACTGACTTTACAGAACATGAATCCAGCCTTGTCCACTCGTTCAACTCCGTCTTCTTCTTATTCTTCTTCTTTAAGCCTCATCCTCTTTCCGAAACCACAACCACTTGCGTCCCAACCAGCTTGGACTCGGCCACAATGGCCGTTCATGTTATTACCAAGGTAGACCCCGCGGCGGGCCAAGAGTCTGGCAGCGTCACAGACGTTGCTGAAGAAAAGCCGACAGACTCTACAGCAACAGAGCCAAATGGCGAGCGCGAGTATATCACGGGCGCGAGGTTGCTTGCGGTGATTGCCTCGGTCACCGTGGTGGGATTTCTCATGCTTCTTGACATGTCCATCATCGCTACCGTAAGTTTAGTCCAGTCGACGAACGCTTTTAAAAAAAAAAAAAAAAAAGGTCGAAGAGAGAAAAGACTAAACCAATGTGAATAGGCTATCCCTCCGATCACAAAGGAGTTTCAGTCAATAGAAGATGTTGGCTGGTATGGTTCTTCCTTCAACCTTGCAAGGTAAGATGATGTCCATTCTCGCTTTGTGGCTGCATGTGGTGAGGGAGTTATAGTTCTGACAATGACATGACGGATAGCGCTGCGCTCCAACCCTTGACGGGGAAAATCTACACACACTTCAAAGCAAAGGTAAGTGCGGCACTTTAACCTGTGTTTGGCGCAACGTGAATCTGACAGTGACAGTGGACATTTATCACATTTTTGGCGATTTTCGCACTCGGTTCACTCATTTGCGGGGTTGCGCCCTCCTCGGGAGCTCTTATCGCGGGACGCGCCGTTGCCGGAATCGGGGTTTCCGGACTTCAAAACGGAGCTATGACGATCATTACCAATGCGGTTCCTTTCCAGAAGCGTCCCGGTAAGTCTTTCTTCTTACAGCCGTGGTTCACGGAATGGAATTGCTAACGTGTTGATATCTTGTAGCTCTGCTGGGTATCTTGCTTGGCTGTATGACCCCCCTTCCCTCTCCTCCTAATGTCTGTGGAAGTTGTGAGGTTGTTGTCTAACTAGATCTGTGTCAACATCAACAGGCAGTCAACTAGGGCTTATTACAGGACCACTCATCGGGGGTGCCATCGCGGAATACAGTACTTGGCGCTGGTGTAAGTTGCACAAACGAGAACATTGAAGCTGAGTTAACCAACTTGTCTTTTCATCTAGGCTTTTACATCAACCTACCCGTAGCCGCTGTAGTGTCGGTTATCCTCGCGCTAATTCACATCCCCGAGAGGGCCCTTCAGCACGACAAGTCTGTGATCCAAACCGTCCTTTCCGATCTTGACCTCACTGGCTTTGCTATTTTCGCACCCGGAGCGGTCATGTTTCTTCTCGGACTCGAGTTTGGCGGCCGGAAGCATCCGTGGGACTCGGCAACTGTCATTGGTCTCATCGTTGGTGGCATTGCGACATTGGCGCTTTTCATCGGGTGGGAGTATCGCCAGGGATCTAAAGCCATGTTCCCTCTCACCATGTTGAAGAAAAGGGAGGTTTGGACAAGCATGCTGGCATCGACTTTCTTGATGGGCGGTTCGGTTCTCCCGTCGTCATTCTACCTCCCCATCTACTTCCAGGCGGTCAAGGCGGCTTCCCCGTTCATGAGCGGGCTTTATGTCTTGCCGAACATTCTAGCGGTTACCCTGTTTGCCGTCTTGAGCGGCACTCTTCGTAAGTTTCACCAAAGACAATCACCCTAAATATCTCACACTGATCAATTGTGTCTGTACGTTAGTCAAGAAAACACGGTACTACGTTCCATGGGTTCTCCTCGCGGGTTCATCTGCCGCCATTGCCTCGGGCCTGCTCACCACGCTGTCCCCTTCGACGCCAACAGCCCAGTGGGTGGGTTATCAAATACTTTTCGGAATACGCGGTGCTTCGATCCAGATGGTGTGTAACCTTGTCTAAACACGCTTGATTGTTCTTTAGCTGACGAAAACACAGCCCCTGGTTGCCATACAAATGGTTCTAGCCGAGGAGCAGCTCTCCGTAGCCATGGCCCTTCTCGTCTTTAGCCAAACATTTGGCGGAGCCGTATTCTTGACTATTTCGCAAACCATTTTCACCAACAGTCTGCGATCCCAGCTTTCCGAAACGCTTTCCCCAGCTGTGGTCTTGCGGGTCATGGGAGCAGGCGCCAGAGATCTCTACAGCATTGTTTCTGGTGCAGATCTGGATGCTGTCCTCCAAGCCTACTCCACCGCGGTAGACCGTGTCTTTTACTTACCACTTGCCGCCAGTATTGGCCTGTTCATGGCAGGTTGGGGAATGGGATGGCATGACATTAGTAAGAAGGGCATCTCGACAGGTCCTCCCATCCCACGCGATCCCGAAAGTTGAGGTTGCCTTTCCGTTAAGCGGAAACGGGGGTTTTGACTGGTTTGGACCATAGAACTATAGAATCTCGATACATCTTCACTGCAGTGGTAATTTTGGACATTTTCTGTCGCAGATCAATGGATAGCTAATAACCCCGGGATGCACGGCGGATAATAAAACAAACCCGACGTCGCATACCATCTAAACATGCTTGGCGCGGTGCCAATTTCTCCGCCGACAGTTGAGATCCTCCTCTCTTTATTGGCGGCAAAAGATGACTTTTTTGTGTGAGCCTGTAGCACGGTTTTACGACATGATGTACCAGACGAGAAGGTGCAAATAGGCTATGTATAGTAAGCGCTATGCCATTGGGGCGTTTGCACTCAAGCATGCCGCAATCGGGATTTGTGGGACAATTATTACCATCTTTGCTGTTTTTGAGCTTTCATTTTGGTTATTGATGTCTACCAGGGCCGGAATTGCATCTTAAAATGCCCCAACTAATACCCCTCGCATGCATCTCTCTGGTCGTCGTCTCTCCATAATCATCAAGAGACGTTGAAACGGCATCTTTTTCAACATTCTGCAGCATGGCCTCCCGAATCCAACTGTTTCTAACACTGTTGATCTGGGCGAGTAATTTCCCCGCATTCGCCGCAACAACTGTGAATCCCCGACAAACCACGGCATTGCCTGTCCGAGAACGACTGAGTCTCAACTTGGGATGGAAATTCCAGCGATCGACATCCAACCCGGATAGTCTGAGCTACGGAAAACTCAAAGCATGGATCCTCCCCAGCGCCAACGACTTCATCAGCGACACCTCTAAGCGAGCCCGTCGCCCTGCGGATCAACCAGCAAATGTCACTTTCGCGCAGCCGTCATTTGATGACAGTGCATGGGAGAGCCTCAACCTGCCTCATGATTGGGCGGTGAAAGGCCCGTTTTACACAGGGGCAAATGCCGTCATCGGCGGTGGTATGGGACGTCTACCCATCCAGGGCATTGCATGGTATCGACGCAAATTCACGGTTGGAGAGAGCGACAAAGGGAAGTCCATCTTCTTGGAGATAGACGGTGCCATGTCCTACGCCATGGTCTGGCTCAACGGGTTTCTTGTTGGTGGTTGGCCTTATGGATATGCTTCGTTCAACTTGGATCTCACCCCTTACATCCAACCCGGGGAGAATCAGCTTGCGATTCGTCTGGACAATGCGGTGGATTCCAGCCGCTTTTATCCTGGAGCGGGCATTTATCGAAACGTGTGGCTCACCAAGGTGTCTCCAGTCCATGTTGCGTACCATGGGACTTGGGTAACATCTAAGCAAGTCTCTCGACAATCCGCCACGCTTGACATTGTTGTTCAAGTTGAAAACACGGCAACTTCGGGTTCCGATACTGATATCGAGGCAGCGACTGACATTCATGTCTTTGACCCAGTCTCCGGAAAGGCAGGTGACAAGGTTGGCCAGTTCCCGACTTCCAAGTTGTCTCTTGGCCCAGGAAAGAAACAGACTATTAACAGCACCGTCACGCTGCAAAACCCCCGACTTTGGGGACCACGGCCATCCCAGGAGCCGAACCTGTATGTTGCAATTACTAGACTCCGAAGCAGCGGCCAGGCCATCGACGAGTATAGCACACGTTTCGGTATTCGCTCCGTCCAATACAGCGGAGACGGGTTGAGAGTGAACGGGGAGAGGGTATACATCCAAGGTGTGAACCAACACCACGATCTAGGTGCCATTGGCGCAGCATTCAATATCCCCGCGGCGGAGAGACAGTTGGAAATGCTGCAGGACATGGGCTGCAATGCCATTCGCACATCCCACAATCCTCCAGCGCCAGAACTGCTCGACCTTGCCGACCAGATGGGAATTTTGATGTTGGATGAGATTTTCGGTGCGTTTAAAACTCCTGCTAGTGAAAACCCATGAAAGTGCATGAGTGTTAATAGTTTTTATTTCCAGACACGTGGTACAGCGCCAAAGTCCGCAACGATTTCAACCTCATCTTCTCCGACTGGCATGAGGCGGATCTTCGCTCTTTCATCAGGCGCGATCGAAACCACCCATCTGTTGTCATCTGGAGCTACGGAAACGAGGTATCCGAGCAGCGCAGCGGGAACGGACCGAGTGTCGCGCAGTCCCTCGAAGATATCGTGCGTGAAGAAGACCCGACGCGGCTGACGACAGTGGGAATGGATAATGCCGGGCCGGATTCCGCTTTCACCAAAGTTGTCGACATTATTGGCCTCAACTACCAGGGAGAGGGAAGAGGGTCTGGGGGAGCCACATTTGGGAGTTTCCACAGCGCGAACCCCAACAAGCTCATCATCAGCACAGAATCCGCTTCGGGCATCAGCACACGCGGCACTTATATTTTCCCCGTCACGAGCTCCAACAGTGCAACGGTGAGCGATACGCAAGGTGGCGACCCTAGGAACATGTATGTCTCGGCATATGAGCTTTATGCCGTCAGCTGGGGTGCATCATTCGACAAAGTCAGCGAAGCCCAAGACCGATTCCCGTACGTGGGTGGCGAGTTTGTGTGGACTGGCTGGGATTACATTGGCGAGCCGACGCCCTACAACAACGCGCGGTCCAGCTACTTTGGCATTATCGATCTTGCCGGATTTCCCAAGGACCGCTTCTATCTCTACCAGTCGCGATGGAACCCCACCGTCAAGATGGCTCATATCTTGCCGCACTGGAACTGGCCCAACCGTGTCGGACAAGTCACACCCGTTCACGTCTTCTCTGCGGCAGATGAAGCCGAACTCTTCCTCAATGGAGTATCCCAGGGCGTGCAGAAGAAGGGCAAGAGTGTCTACCGTTTCCGCTGGGACAAGATAACCTACCAGCCCGGCGAACTCCGCGTAACAACCTTCAAAAACGGCAGTTTATGGGCCAATGCCACGATCCAAACCACTGGAGACGCCTCCCGCCTTCGACTGACAACATACCGAGGGCGAGACACAATCAAGTCTGATGGTGCAGATCTATCGTTTGTCAGCGTAGCCGTTGTTGACGACAAAGGCAACGTCGTGCCGACGGGGAACCAAACCATCACTTTCTCAGTCAAGGGTCCCGCCGAGATTATTGCTACCGATAATGGCGACCCGACTGATTTCAACCCGTTCCCATCCAAGGATCGGAAAGCCTTTGCGGGTTTGGCGCTAGCCATTGTTCGTGCTAATGCGGGCGCAACTGGGAGTATCACCGTTACGGCGGCGTCGAGGGGTCTGCAATCTGCAGAGACGATTCTCAATATAGCATAAGCACCTACCTGCCTAGGTGCCTACGTGTTCCTCAGGGTATCCGCGGGGGTGAGATCCATAGCGAATCGACGCCTAACCGATGATGTGGACTAGTGTAAAATGTCGCTTTATGTCAACTACGTGTGATGCTTGGTACTGGGATCAGCTTCGGGTACAAGGTGACCTGGAACTCGGTCATTTATAAACGTGCGTGAATGATCTTGAGCTGTAAAGGACCTCACTAAGGTAGCAATACTTGGCAAAGGTCAGAATACTTCAACATTTGCACTCGGCCATGACCTTTGTGGCCTCTAGGTATTAGCCGGCCCACAGATGTTTGTACCTGCATTTGCCTGGATAGGTGGATATTACGGCCCATCCCCGCCGGAACAAATCCAAACCCCCGGTTCTTGGCCCTCGGCACCTTGGCACGGACTGGACGCTCCATGTTCTTGGGAGGGGGGCATATATCATTCATTACCTACCTACATGTAGCTATTCACCTTGGGGAAAGGGATTCGTGTCGTCATCGAATCGTTTAGATTCTGCCAACATGAAGGGCTGCTTCACTGCTCTGGCTGCAATTGTCGGTCTTGTAAGCACCGCAGTTGCCCTCCTCGAAGAACAATTCCTCTCTTTCGAATCCATCGCCCCGTCGGCAGCTCATCTGACCATCACCAACGCGCCGATTCTCGTGGCTCAAGATGACCCGATTGGAATCCACATTGCCGCTAACAGCCTCGTTAGTGATCTCCAGCAGATCACCGGAGTGTTGAGACAACTACGAAAGGGTTCACCAGCAAATATCACGGCGTCGACAAATGCCACTTTGCAAACCGCCATCATTGCAGGGTCCGTGAACTCAAGTCTCATTCGAGATATCTCTGCACGAGGTATCATCAATGTTTCAGATATCGCCGGCAAATTCGAGACTTTTAAAACGACCGTGGTTGACAAGCCACTTCTGGGCGTCACCAGAGCTCTGGTGATTGTGGGAAGCGACAAGAGAGGGACGATTTACGGAATCCACACGCTGGCTGAACAGGCGGGCCAATCTCCATACCACTGGTTCGCCGATGTGCCAGCAAAAAAACACGCCCAAATCCAGGCTGTGAACAAAACCACGATCCACGGTGAGCCGACAGTCCGATACCGAGGCTTATTCATCAACGATGAAGAACCCGCGCTCAACACTTGGTGGGCTAAGCAACACAATGCCACGCGCTATCCTCTCGACCGGGAGTTTTATGCTCACGTTTACGACCTGCTGCTGCGTCTCAAGGCCAACTATCTCTGGCCGGCCATGTGGAAATCCTTCATCGCGCCACCCGGGAACTCGTTCTTTGTTGATGACCCGGGGAACCAGCAGCTAGCCGATGACTACGGCATTGTCATCTCGACCGCGCATCATGAGCCGATGCAGCGAGCCACCAACGAATGGAACGAAACCACCATGGGACCGTGGGACTGGTCCAAGAACAAGGCCAACATCACCAAGTTCATGGAAGAGGGCATCGCCAGGGCGGGTAAGAACGAGTCTTACTTCACCATTGGACTTCGCGGGCTAGGAGATGAAGCGGCCAACACGGGGAATGCGATTGAGATGCTCAAGGATGTGTTCAACGTGCAGCGGGGCATTATCAAAAAATACCACGGTTCTGAATCTGCTACAAAACAAGTCTGGGCGCTGTACAAGGAAGTAGCGTCCTACTATGATGCTGGACTTGATCCGCCCGAGGACGTCACGCTGCTGTTTCCCGATGATAATGCGGGGAACGTGTATCGCCTTCCGACTGGGGATGAGAGACATAGAAAGGGCGGTACGGGGGTTTACTACCATTACGAATATGTTGGTGGACCAAGGCAAGTTTCATGTTTTGACATTAAATAACCAAACGCCCCTAAAACACCGGACTGGATAGGTACCTAAGGCAAGGAAGGCATCAAATGCTAACAAAGTGGATTCAGATCATACAAGTGGTCCAACACGGTCAACCTCCCCAAGACACTCAAGGAACTCTTACATGCCTACTACCGCGGAGCAACACGGATCTGGATCGTCAACGTGGGCGATCTCAAGCCCATGGAGCTGCCACTTGGATTCGCCATGGATCTCGCCTGGGATGTGACCAAGTTTGACTTTGACAAGATTCCCGAGTATCTCACCCGTTATGCGACGCGGGAGTTTGGACCAGAACATGCGGAAGAGATTGCCAATATTCTCCTCGAGCACAGCCATCTCGTTGGATTTCGTCGCTACGACCTCGTCACCCCGGCGACGTACTCGCATCTCAACTATCACGAGGGAGACCGCGTTCTTGCACGATGGACTGCCCTGGCGGCACGAGCAAAGCGCATCTACGAAATCATCGGCGCGGAAACAAAACCTGCATTCTTCCAGCTCGTCTACCATCCTGCCGTATCCGGAGCACTATATCATGCCGTGCAGATTGGTGTGGCCACCAACTATCGCTTTGCGCTGGAGCGACGTAACTCTGCCAACCAGGTTGCGCAGAAAGTGCTAGCGGACTTTGAAGCGGCATACGATCTGGTCGAAGAGTGGGACGCCATGCTCAACGGCAAATGGGCGTTGATGATGTCGCAGGCGGTATATGATGCAATTGAAGAGCCCAAGGCCTGGGCGGCACCGTCGAGAGATATTGTGGCCAATCTTTCCTTTGTGCAGCTGCGACAGAATACGCAATTTTCATTGGTATGATCAGTCCAGTCCTTTCCTTGTCTTTCCCTTTCTGTCAGTACAGCCTACCTATGTTCACATGCTGACCATGTGTATTACAGGGAAATCTGGGCATTCGCGCAGAAGGATCTCTGAGTCCAACTCAGCAAGGCCGGTGGGCAGAGTCAGTTGATGCATCAATGCCCACAACCAACTTTGCGCCTCTGCTCCCAGTCATGGATCGGTATGGTCCTGCAGTTCGACACGTTGATGTCTTTATGCGTGGCAACCACCGGATTCCCATCAAGTGGGAGCTCGATCCCTTCCCTGTTGATTGGATCTCCATCACACCGAGAAGCGGCCAGCTCAGTCGGGACACGCAGAGCGATCAACGCCTCAACATTACCGTCAACTGGGACAAAGTTCCCGCGGGCTTCAACGACACGGTTCTGGTTGGCATCCGCTCCACCCCGGCGCCCTTCCCTTACTTTGACCTCATCCGCATCCCCGTACTAAATAACCCCGACATTGCCAAACTCGGAGCATCATCGGGAACCTTCCCGGAAACTAATGGGATTGTCTCCATTGAAGGCCCTCACTTCCAAGCAACCTCGCCCAGCGCCGGCAACCAGACACGTTTCCAACCCTTCAAACACCTCGGATCGCGCAGTGAATCTGGCTCTATTGCGCTACGTCCATTCGAAGAAGCAAGATCGTCAATCTCCGCCGCGACAAGTGCGTGGGCAAGTTACGGCATCTGGCTTTTCGGAGCGGCCACGTCGCTCGAAGCCACGATTTACATCAACGCGTGTCTCGACACGGACCCGAAGCGGAAAATGACCTTTTCTCTAACCCTCGACGATGCTCCCGCCGGAAATTTCACGCGCGTTCTCGGCGATTACATTACGAACCCTTCGGCCGGCGATATCCCTCCCGAATGGATGGATCACGTCGCCGACAATGTCTGGACCAAGCGGGTGAAACTGGGTCCGGCCTCAGCGGGCGCGCACAAGCTGGTCTGGCGCACAAACTCGCCCGAAGTGTATTTGGAGAAGATCGTTGTGGATATCCGTGGGAGGGTTAGGGGTAGCTATCTGGGGCCACCCGAGACCTTTCGGCTACCGTAGACCTACCTACCTTTCTATCTAATCGGATATGCGGCTGACTGAGCTGACTGATTGACCTGAACTGACTGAGGTAGGTAGGTATGTGGGTTTCCTCAATGTGCAGTGTGTAGCACATAGGCAACTGGCATACCTGATTCATCTGCCCCACTTAAAGGGTTGTTTTCCAAATACTACATCTGGGTATGGTCTCACTCGCTCAGGCGGTTAAAAGGGTTACTCCAGAATCTCCCCACACAATTTTTTAACATGTCTTTTCTGCCTCCCCGGCAACTCGGGGGCCGAGCCGCTTTGGGGAAGCGGAATGGTTACCCGCTTTGTAGATTAAACGCGATCCTTCCATTTGTCTCGTCTAGGCTGACCTCTTTCATCATATGCATTGCGCTACACCGTGAAAAATCACACGACCTGACTGGTCTGACTTGGCCTGACTTGGCCTGACCTGATTCAGATACCTACCATTTTTCTCGCTTAAAACCGAAAGGTTCTAGTCCAGTCTTGTCTTGTTCTAGTCTCTCACACACACTCTCTAGAACTCTAGAGTTATAATTGATCCCGGCGTGCTTGTTTGCCGACTTCCGACTTTCAATTCCCATTCCGCCGTCAGACGAGACGGGCCGCCCAGCAATGCCGTGCCTTGATCTCAACACACAGTGCCTTATTCCTTAGGGAGATGGACGGCACGGTTGAGAAAGGCCAAAGGCAAAGGCAAAAAACCCAAGCGATCAAGCGTCAAGCGCACGCCAGCAAGCGAGCAAGCGACAAAGTGGAATTAATGCAATAAATATTACCAATGCTAACCAACCTAAACCTATACCTCAGGTAACCTACGGTACTCCGTAATAATGCTTTTGTCTTTTTTTCTGCTCATTATTTTCTTTCCCTCTCTACATGTTATCCTTGGCTCCGCAAGGTCCCGAATGGCTATGCTTGTGGGCACCCGAGCGCTTGGCAAACCTGATGCGGTCACCCGTGGTCCTCCGCTTGAGGAGGTTCACCGCGGGCATTCCTGTCCAGCTCATGGCGTATTTGGCAACGGAGTGGGCAATGGCCTTGGTGTTGACAAGGAACGCATCCAGGGCCAGGTTGTCAACCGTGTCGCCGGCTTCGTGGTAGTTCTTGTCGTAGGCGACACCGGCTACACCACCGAAGAGAGCAACCTGCGCTTCCGTCTTGGGGACTTCGGCACCCGTGAAGAGACCACCCGAGGGGATGCCGTTTTCGATAAAGGCAGCGTAGTCGGAGCGGCCGCTAAACTCGGTAGGGACGGAGGGCAGGCCTTGGCTAGCGAAGAACTCCTCAAAGTCCTTTTCGATTGTATCGGAGCCAGCGGGACCCGTGAGGTTGAAGGCGTTGCCGTCACCATCGTAGACACCGAGAATGTAGTTGGGGCTGGCAATCTAAGCGACAAAAAAAATGTTAGACTCGCTTAATAGATCTGTGAGGGGGGTCCGAGGACGGTAAGGGTCTGGTAAGAGCTCACCATGTCAAAGTTGAGGTACGCTCTCATCTTGGCCACTTCGGTCTCGGAAGAGTTGACACTCTTCATGTAAAACTCCGATCCCAACAAGCCAAACTCCTCCGCCGACCAGAAACCAAAGCGCACCGCGTTCTTAACCTTAAATTTGCTTAGTGCCACCGCCACATTCAGCACACCGACGGTTCCGGAACCATCATCGTTGATTCCCGGTCCCGCCGCCACGGAATCGGTATGTCCTCCGAGCACGAGGACATTGTTGTGATCGCCCATTTTCGTCTCGGCAATGACATTGTAGGTAATCCGATTCTCCGTCACGGATTTCACGTCAAACTTGACCTTGACTTCCTCACCCTTTTGTAGCGAAGCCAGGAGTGCCTGTCCCTCTACCTGGGAAATACCGATAATGGGCGCATATTCTCCAAACGCGTCACCCAGCGTTCCCGCGACGGCTCCGTCAGCGTTGTTGTACACAATCGCGCCGAGAGCGCCCGCCGTCTTGGCATTTGTGGATTTTTGCGCAAACGTACACTCGCCTCGGGAGATGAGCGCAATCTTCCCGGACACACTGGCCGGGTAGTCTGCGGGATTGCATCCGAGGTTGGCGATAGCGACGAGGGGGGCATTATCGGCGAAGCCACCGGGGGTATACGTCATGATGTTGCTTTCAATCTTGCGGCCATTGTCGGAGACAACATTGAGGGTGGCGTTTCCCGCCGAGTATACCTCGGTAAAAGGCTGCTTGAAGATGTTGTAGTAGTTGGTCGCCTCGAGGGTTTCCATGATCCAGTCCACTGTCGAGTTATGGCCGCCCGATCCGAAAACCCGCGTTCCCCCGTTGGCCGTGGCGATGGCCTGTAGTTTGTTGGCGCCGGCGAGGAGGTCGTCAATGTTGACGAGGGCTTGCAGTTTCTCCGATGTGACGTAGGGCTTGGGGTTGTTGTTGCATGGCTTGCCTTTGCCTTTGCCCTTGCCGCCGCTGGGACCGTGTTCCGGGTTTGTCGTGGTGGCACCTGATAGAGCAGGAAGCAACAGAGCCGCGAGGGCAAGGGAACTGGTTGTGGTCCTCATGATGATGGTGATGATGTCGGCGGCTCCTAGAGTTCACACAACACTACTAGGTAAGGTAGGTAACGAACGTGATGGTGGTGCGGGACATGGAAAGCAAAAAGGGGGGGGGGGGAACAGCGGGTGCGTAACATTTTGTACTCCCCTGAATCAGTAGGAATGCACAAACTCTTTTGCTACTAGGTAAGGTTGCTAGCAGGTTGGGTGATGTCGTGATGAGGAACGCCCAGAGTGTCACGGTTGCGGTGGAGGAAAAAAAGATTCCCGCCGAGAATGTAGGTGATCGACACTGAGTCGCACAAAATGCACCTATGCAACCCTTCGCAATGGGCAGGTACATAAACACTGTACGGAACCAAAAACATGTGGTGGTCCATTACTTGGGGAATACCGGGAGTGCCGAGACAAAACTAGCATCGCAACAGGCAGGCGGATAGCACCCTTGACCTAGGTCCAAGTCGCGCTAACAGCGTCATGCTGTGTCATGGTACACCAAGACCTTCCGTAGTGGTCGAAGACGACCGAAATGAGTTCGAGTCTGGTTCACACCACAAGGTAACTTGCTCGCCGGGTAGTCATATGAATGGCGTGCGCCCGGGTTCCACACACCAAAAGTCCAAGGATTGACTAGGGCCAAGTGTTGTGGGGAAGCCCTGTTCTGTTGGATGTTCATGTTCGTCAATGTTGATAGGTAGGTGAGGTAAGTCTGGTCCGGACTCTGGACTTTGGTTCCTGGCGTCATCGGCAATCGCACCTACCAAATACAAATCTCACCCACCTACCTCCCTTTTTGGGGTTAGTTATCGGCACTCCACCACTTTTTACCTCGGTCCACAACGACCTCGTAATCTTGGTTGCGCCAACCTTGTGCATGAAGACCAATTTCTCCAATTCCCCAACACTGGTTGCTACCAGACCGACCAGAGCCAGAGAGATAGAGCTAAAATGAGGGTCCGAAGATAAGAGAGCCCTATGATTTTAACTTGATCATGTCTGGGGATGGAGTATGCCTTACCTAAATGTTTTTTTTTCCCTCCCATTCCTTGAAAGCTTGCATGTACTCTGCAGACTGCAGCAGCAGCTCAGCGCAGCAGTGCATTTGCGGGGTAGCCTCCCCTCCCTCTTCTTCTTCTTCTTCATCACTGCACGGTCGCAATCATCAAATTCAATTCGGAAAAAGATGGATCAATGATGTCATTGGTAGATGATGCATGCATTTTTTTTCTTTGCACAAAGCGGAAGCCGCCAACAAGGGTCGGTGGGTGGGTGGGTGGTACAATCTTATTTACAATGGTCCCCGGTGAGAAAGCTTCCAATGTCATGTCATGTCATGTTTCGCCAGCCAAGGAAAAAAAAAAAAATATGGACAAGTGAAAAGATGAAGAGAGGAGGAAAGAGGAGGAAACAGAACATTTAAAGGTCATCAAATAGTTGCTTTTTCCTCTTCTCCCCCT
>Ga0247765_1000818_pt1 | contig 19864 bp, 28 predicted proteins | sample UWRJL106311C6_FD_179949 | JGI IMG/M metagenome (GOLD analysis project Ga0247765, IMG submission 179949) | Plant litter microbial communities from Arlington Agricultural Research Station in Wisconsin, United States - UWRJ-L106-311C-6 | ecosystem: Environmental > Terrestrial > Plant litter >... | reverse complement strand
GGGGGGGGGGTGGGGGGGTATCATGACAGAGTAACCAATAGTTGCGCCGGATTCTGCTACGCGTATCTAATCAAGGAAGGCGGAACGGCCCGGTGTGGGCAGTTGTTGACTTAGCTTGGTAGGTAACCTGGGTTAGTTGCCACACCATGACTGCAATTCTGGACACCTGGGACGGGCCAACTACCTGGATGGGAGCCGACAGAAACCGGAAACCCAGACTCGGCGAGAGATGGTAATTGCCTGGGCCCCTAGCACACCTTCCTGGCAAATCGAGGGATCAAAGAACCAAAGGACCTTCGAGTGCTTTATCCACGATGCATCCATCCCCAGTCTCTACTACACTAGTGCTACGGTGCCTGTTGGTTATTCCACCGTGAAGTAATATAGGGATAAGACAAGTATTATATACCTCCATCAGTGGGAGAAGATTGAGCACCCACCGGATCCTTCCACTCGAACCGGCTAAAATATAGGAGAAAAGTAAACAACGAGAGCTCTAGATCCCAACACCATCTCGCCAACCCAACCCTCGCGTTAGCTGTGATGTTCTCTCTTGTACAACACAAATCTTGCCATGCAACCCTCCACACCGGACCACATACCAACAAGAGAACCACGCATGCTCCCAACCCCCCGTCCTACCCGGGTTATTCTGTCTTTCATCGCCAATCCCGGCGTCTGCTGGATCAAACGTTAAGATGAAACGGCCAGCTCCGGCCTGTCGTACCCCGTCGTCGTCTGTCCCATCGTAGCTCCAAACCCCACGCCAAGCCGCTGTGTAGTAACCATCATCCAACAGTCGTACTTAGAGCTCCATCTCCCAGTCAAAAATCACTTCTCTCTCTGCCTTTTTGCACCACCCCTCCGCCAGAGGCACTTAGGCGTGACACACGTAAACGCGCATGGCGGACCCTCGGGCGGTACTCCCCATGACTGGTCTAGTTGGCTCTCTACACTAGCTGATTTACTGCCCTTGACCAGGACCAAAAAGGAAACCCGTCGTATGCAATATCATGTCTAGAAGCAGCCAGATTACTGGCTCCGACCTGGGGTTACCACATGCCAAGAGATCTGCCTTGCAGAGGCCATGCCCTGCCCAACGAAAACAACAACGACATGAGAGGAAACAAAAGTACCTACGAGACCGCCTGTCCACGTACAGTGCTTTCACCGTTGCCTGGGCGCGTACTGGAAATTCCCGTCCCACAATGATGCAGAGCCCTCCAAGACGAGACCAGCCAAGTGTGTCCAAAGACTGCTACTACGCTGCAGTGCGTGTTAGCTGCCATGCTGCGGCAGATGAAAACCGGCCTGTCATCACTTCATTTCCGGCCTCGTTCCCCGAGCCTTGACACACGTTCTCTGCCGTGCCCATCCAGGGTTGACTGGCTTGATTGCCTGCCGGAGCGGGGACAACCCCTCTGAGATGTAGGCGGGCCGAGGCGCTTCGATGAGTGGTGCACGACTGGATCCATGCCGCGTATAACAGCCGCCTCTCGAGGCTCGTTGTCTGTCATCTAGGTCGGTGATGTAGCTAGCCGCAGCGGGACTCGACATGACCGACCGCCCTGCCTCTCTCCCGTCCAATGGCCCTTGTCCACTGTTACAGCACAGCGGTACCCAACTCTCTGACACAAATCATTTCATGACATCAGAGAGAGGATTCTCGGTCTACTGCACCGCAACCCCACGGCTAGCAGCCGGTTGGCCGGGGTATATGCAACGAGAACAACTACCTGCTTCCCCGAGCGGCATATCGAGCCCAGAGGAAGGAGAAGAAGCTTCCCCCATCTAGGGCCCGTACCCCCCTCTCGAACACGAGGGGTCCTACGCACGCACAGCTGCCATCCCGGTATCCGCACTGGTTGCCAGCGAATGTCGCCCTCCGACGTGTACTCTACACTACTTACCCAGTATGTACCTAGGCAGGGGTGCGCTCACTGAGGACCCTTTTGCCGTGCGCCCCGCCCACAGCACAACGAATTGCGTGCATGCTGCACGCTCAGACCAAGAAAGTCGATTCCCACGCAGCCTCTCAAATCTTGATAGACCAACCCCCCTTCCACCCCATGCGCACTGCCAAGCCTGCTTCCGTTTTGTCCCGGCCGTTTTCGACTTTGCTTTGCAAACCTGCTTGTCGTGTAGAGGGTCTGAGGCGGTGAACTGCGAGATGTTGGTTTCCTGGTGAACGAATGCTGTTAGCCTACAGAAGTGAGAGAGAGAAGGATGTCTTGGGTTGACATTCATTGCTTCATCCTGCAGCTAACACCACCATCGAGTAACTAGCGCTAGGGTGCGGGTAAACTAATTCACGCCAGTGTGACCATCGATTGTATTTTGGCGGCTCGATCGGGTTTCCAGGGGAAGGCGCTCCAAGAAGCCGGCACCTGACGGATCGAACAACAAGCTGATTTCGGTATTCATTGCCGCGAGCTTCTAATTTCCCGGCCCAGGGCCGTGCAGTTGCGAAAAGCAATACTGCGCATGCCATACTTGCGGTACCGACGATTAGTCCATCGCCAGGGCCTTCCATGAATCTCCTGATATCGGCAAGGATTGTAATCTGAAATCGACAGCACTATTCCCAGTTTGGACATGGAGAGCGCTTCGTCTTGGCTGCTGATAAGCTTATTTGTTTCTGGACGTCGCGCCCTTAGTCAGCAGGCGTGACTTTGCACCGGCCGGCCTCGCAGCGACCTCACGGCAGATATCACGGTCGCTGCTTTGCTGCAGCCGGCCTCGTCCGAGACTCGCAGCAGCTTGCAGCCTCGTTATCCGAGCCAGCCTGACAGAAATGTGATCTCTTTTCTCTGCGGGCTCTTGGGACCACGTCCGACGTCGGCTGCGCCCAAAACGGTGCCAAAATCCCCGTTTCTCCTTTGTTGGCGTTTCTTGTCAGCTTGACAATTCATCGCTTCTCGCGCTTGTCAACCGTCCCATTATCGTTCCCCTCCGAAGCGGGTGGGTAGCAGGAATGAGCCGCGGCCACCCCACGTCGTCCTGCCGCATGGAATTTTTCGCGAACCCATCCAAGATTTGTGATGCGTGGGAGACGGCACGATCCAAGGTGTCTGGGAATTACGAGGCAGCTCTTCGTCGGTCATCCAGCGCGGCGGCACTTCGACTTGCGACAATTCTTTCCGCACGGACGGTGTTACCGAGGTCGTCGCTTCCATAAAACCTCCGGCCGGTATAGGCAAACTTGCCATATTTCCACAACAGCCCCGTCGCGTGTCTTCATCGCCGTTGCCCCGCATCTCCTCAGTCGGCCGCTGTGACGTGCTGCTCCGTCCGCACTCCACTGCACCGCCAGACGCTCCACAAGCCGTTTTGTCATAAAAACCCCCATTACCGCGGGGCCGTGTGCCAAATTACCGTCTGTCGCAGGCGTGGGCGTGCATTCGCTTACAAGTGCCATGGCGCGACGGTGCGAAGCCCTGCATACACTCACGAAATCCTCTCCGGTGCAGGACTGTCATCGACTCACTGAGCATCGCAACTTGGTCGTTCGGGCTTGGTATCCGGCAAGCCCGTGTGTCTTGGGGTCTACGCCGCGGTAAGCGAAGCTACTTTGTTGAGTGAAAGCGAGAAACCACAATTCGGATTGTTGGACGGAACGGGCGAATCATTCATTGTTCAATGTCTTGTTTGAGAAGGGAGCGGCCTTGGATTGAAAGTTGGAGAAAACGGTGGTTGTTGAGAAGTTGCTCCGTTCAGTTACCGTGTTCTCCGTTCTCCGCACCTCCGCACAGTGGCGTTTTGGTCCTCACACCCCCCCTCCACCTCTCTCCCATCGATTCAACACCACTCACTCGTTTTGCCCCTCACCACCGACGACGTCCCTTGAATGGCTAGTTGACCGGATGCTGACCTTGGGATCATGTACCTACCCGAAACTTTCAACAGCAAGTACCACTTTGGAGTCACGGACTCCAAAGCAACTTTGGCCGAACTCACAAAAGTCGGAAAGGACTCTGTCCGAAATGACACCGGGGTGGCCTCCGTAGGCCCCGGCTGGTTGCTCTCGGTGCTCACCATGAATTGGCACGAAAATCAGATTGACCAATTCAACCCCACCCGACAGTCTTGGATCCTCTGTGTGCACATGCCGTGAAATGCATGACGTCCTGCCGGCTTCAAGACCTTTGGCAGACCAAATTGTGTTTCTCCGACCGGACTGCAGCAGCACACCATATATTGACAGTTCCGCGACCCTCAACGTGGAGGGGTCGTGCCTTTACACGCTGCAGGTCCAGAAGGATGTGGTTAGCCGTGGTGGAGGAGGGTGTGAGAGCCTGAGGGGGGTGTGTGATATCATGATCGCGGCGCGGCATTGTAAAAACAATCGACCACTCGGCGCACCTCGTGGTGTATGTTTGGATGAGTCTGGTCCATGGGAGGGTACGGAATATGTTCAAGGGTATGCCGGCCATGTGGTAGTGAAGCGGCTCACTATCGCGGCCAGTCTGTGAGCTTTTGCGGGGCTGAGTTTTGTCCCCATTTCGTTGGTAGGCTGATATGCCAACGGAGCTGGAGCATCGCAACTCTCTACGTACTTCGTAGCGTACGGAGTAAGAGTTGAGGGTGTCCTAGGGCGATGCGCCTGAGCTATTCGGGGTCTTTAGTCGCATATGGCTCCTAACGAAATTCCGCCTAGCGCAGAGTAGAACGCCATCAATGTACACCTGGACTTGCAACCTTTTTCGGCGTTTTGGAGACAATGGGTATTTCATGATTTGCAAGATCGAGGCCAGCCCCCTTGGCATCAGCGGGCCCACTCATCCGCCTGCGCATCATTCGACCTTGGCGGTTCGCAGTTCGCGTGCACTAACATCGAGCCCAATCAGCATCCTTGGCTATTATGTCATGGAAGGCGGGGGAGGGGAGGGGGCAAGGGCGCAAAGCCATGAGAGCAAGAAACAAGAAGGCCCTGAAGTGTACGGTTGAATGGGGGTGTAATGACTACCTACCGACATTATGAAGAGCACCACAAGGCCCCTCCATTACGCGTTGGGGCGGCCTATCAGCTCCTCGGGACGCTTCGAAGTTGTGATCAGCTCGGGAGCTCACGGCGCCAAGGAGTGTGTTGGGACCGAAAGGGTCGTCTGATATCTGACAGAAAGTACGAATTTGCTGATGGCTGCGATGATTTGTCCGATTGAGGCACGGGAGGGGCGAAGGCTGCAGTTAAAAGTCCGCTCCGTGAAGAGGAGACCGAAGTCCAGTGGTGTCCTACGAACTTGCTTCGAAGAGGAGCAACGAAAGTATTCGATGGCGCGGTACTTGCGGCGAGAGGTTTCCGTGGAGGCTGGACTCTGGGACAACGTCCGGGTTTTCTTGGGATAGAAAATGAGTTGAATGTGTGGGACGCGCAATGAGCCAGTGCGGTCCGCGAGTGTGGGCCACTGCTTGTCCTGCTTTTTACAGACCTATCACCCCGCCATGTTTGGTTGCGTCTTGGTGGCACTTTCCTCTTTTTCCTAGCTTTCCCTCCTCGATAGGTCATGCACGATCTCACCTCGGTGAAGTAATATATCCATTTCTTCATTGGCAGAAACTCCCCGGGTATTTCTCCCAGATCGGAGACCGCTGGAGCTTGGAGTGCTCGTCTTCCAGGCCAATGACCTTGCGGATCGGCCTTTTGCACGTAAATCTTCGCCAAAGGATCAAGAAGCTAAACAGGAACTCTTGGACGTGCAAGTCTCGGATGCCAACGCAGGCCACGCCCGTTCGAGAGGCGGCTTACTGATCAGGGAAGGAACCCACCGAGGCCTGGATGTCTCCTTCCCTGATTCTGATGCTCTTTGCCGCCCTGCAGCTCTCGACTTTTTGCCGGAGCGGCCAAGCGTGCCAAGGGCTGGTTTGATGTACTAGCGGCAACAAAACTGGTCGGTGGTAGGCAGCATCCATAATGGAGGCCGCGTCAAAATCGTGACACTATGATGTGCTTCCTCTCCCCTCCCACACCGAGGGCATTTTTGGTTCTGCCAGTGTGGTGGTTGATGTGCAACCCGCTCGCCCGGGTCCGCCAAAATGTCCTAAGTCGGCCCCCAGCAGCCAACTGACACATTTTTGAATGGCTGTTTCCGAGAAGGGCGTGCCCTGAATGGGACTGATGGACGAATCGACTACTCGCGTCGGGCACGCTGGAAATGCCGTGTAACACGCTGTCAACACATCTGTGGGTTTTTAGGAAACACTTTGTACAGAAGGCCACAAGAACACGCACGATGGCGTGCATGAGTCTGTCGTGTTACAATGACGGCACCGAACCTCGACCTCTCAGCTCCCCTGGTCTCCCACCCACTCACCCCTCCCGCAGCCTCGCCTCCTGCCAGTGACCGGATTGGGACACCGGCTAGATCTTGATTGGCCAATCAATAAGGGAATCACAGGAATCACCCAATTGCATTTACGGTTACGTTTCTTGGCTCATTCCGATCCCGATTGTTGAAGACACCAATGTCTTGACCTGTCACCGTCAGTCTGTCTAAGTGTAGTTCTAACGGATGCCATTCCGTTCTAACCCGTATCCTCATTCGCCCATGTGCTCACCATGGTCCTAGGATTCCGGGCGCCCAGCCAGCCATTAGTTCCCGTGACGTTAACCCATGATGCTACCCTTGCCCCTTTTTTGAAGTTCCTGGGAACCAAAGAAACCGCAGTCACTCTATATCCCATGAAGGAATAAGCAGCACGATTTCTATGCTTCCCGACCATTTGCACTTGCAAATACCATTACAATGCTGCGTGTGGTGTCCGTTCCGTCCTGTGCCATCCCATTCCCAATGCCTTGATCAACTAAATACGAAAGAGATTCAATAATCGAACAAGGAAACGGGGAAAATGAAGACAAATACGAAGAAACAAAGGGAAAAAAAACTTTTAACGCCAAAGTAACCGCCAACTTTTATGGGATGCGCAAAATATCCCAAAAGCAAAGAATTTCAAAGTTGATAACCTCAAATCCCTGAAACCCCATTACCCTCTGGAGTTGAGGGTTGAGTCCTGTTTTCCCTCGATCTTGCGCCATACGCATGTGAGCAAGAGAAAAGTCAAATCCATATCATTCAGCCATATGATTCATGTCTTCGTGTGAATGGAAGCGATGTCTTCGAAACGGAAATGTAATACCGCTTCTCGACAGGTGAGAGTGTTGCTACTCATCGCCCATCTGAATTAGTGCCAGATCATGAGACCTGACCACGAAGTGTGATGGGTCGCGTGCTCTCTACGCACCCAGGCATGTCGGTCTTTTGTGACGAGATGGTCACGCGGCGTGGTTGCGGGCTCCGGGCAAATCGAATCGCGTCTGGCATGTCCGGACCGGCCGGTGTGGTCATGCTCTGGCTGCGAGGAGGCTTTTCTTGCAATCTGAATTGGTTGTGTTCGTCTCCGTCGGCTCTACTGCCCCAAGATGTCTATGATTCCGCGTTAGGGCTTGCCTCACTAGTTACTCCGTACCGGGGGAGGGCGTTGGTCGAGCGCTTACCTGCTTCAGGGTGAAAAGTGCATAAAGTTTGATAAGACCGTGAAACCAACCGAAAAGGATGGAAACAGGAAGGAAAACGACATCACGAGGATTCTTGCGAAAAAGTCCCACAAGCTTCACGACCTTGGTGAAGGCGAAGATGAAGATGATCTCGGCGATCAGGAGAGCACGGCGATCGGCCGGCTTCCAGTCCTCAGTTGCCCACCAGCACGTCACTAGCATGAGTGGGTCAATGACGAATGCCAACGAGGTGAAAGTCGCGAGGTGCAGGGCGTACGTGCACCACGGCTGCTGACTGCTTGCGAGTTGGTTAGCAGGGAGTTGAGCTAATATAGGATTCGGGAACAGACGCACGTAAGCACGTATCTCTCATGCACAAGACTGGTCCAATTGCTACGCCAGTTGCTCCTGGCCCATCGGGAGCACTGATAGAGAAACTTGATGCTTGTCTCGAGCGTCGTCTCGATTTCACACTCTTCGTTGTACTGGACCCATGTCTTCCACTGATGAGCCACCAGCCACCGAGTCACGAAATTGTCGTCATCGGCGTTGAGAATATACTTTCCCCACTTCTCATTTTTGAAGCCATCGAGAAAATCGTAGCTCTTGAGAATTTCAGTCCGGTATGCGCCAGTGCGGCCAGACATACACGAAGTTCCGCCGTCGATGTTGTGGGTTGCAGATATCTCGAAGTTCCGCCTCTCAATGTAAGCCGCGCCCAGCCAGTTGAAGATCTGCGTCGTGAAATCTCCGCCAACGCGCTTAACACGCTGGCAGGTGCCGACGCCGCCCATCCTATCGTCCTCGAAAGGGGCAAGGAGCCAACGCATGAGGGTCACGGGCCACTCGACATCATCGTCAGCCATGACCGTAATAGGTGTTTTGACATGGTCCTCTTCCAGCGCTTTGCAGACTTGAAGCCGCTTGTTCGCCTTGTCGACGTGAAGAACCTCGACCGCCGTGGGGTGCGTGCTGCTCGGTGATCGCAACGTCGCCACCATCTGTTCGAGAGCTGCATGCTTGTTGTAAGTTGTGACTAGGATCAGCTTGGCAGGGCGGCAGGCCAAGATGCTCTTGAGCGAGTCCCGCAAATCCTGGAAGTGGTTGTGAATTGTTGGGATGATTACTGTGACGTCGTCGGCCGTGTACTTGGGCTTTTCATCCCTGGGTTGAATCGACTTGTAAGTCCAATGACTTACGCAGTGGACAAGAAGCCGGACATAACGCCAGAGCCTGTCAAAGTTGTCAGTCTCTGGGCTCGAGGTTACCGTGCAAAGCAGGGTTAAACAGAGGTGGTGCTATCATACCAGAGGACCACGTGAAAAGCAGTCCAGAACCTCGCGGACCAGAGAAACTCCAGTCTCGGAATTACAATATCCATTAGAACGGCCATGCTGACGTTGAGCACGAGGCCAATTCGATCGTGTTGGTTATCTTGTTGCTGGAGAGAGGAGAGTGGAAACCGTCCAGGATCTTGCTTTTTTTTTTTTTAATCTATTCGGCTCTGACAGTGAGAATTGGTGTCCACAGGGCTCTGGGTGGTGGATCAGAGGCGGGAGCGTGGAACGTGTGACCGGACCGACAAGAGTGCTTGATCATGGGTCGAGATCCGGGAAGAGGTGGTATCTGGGTGGCAATGGCAGCAGGGAGAGAGAAGCGGGAGGGGAGGAGGAACGATAGCGGGAAGGGCCGTTCAGGCTGGATATGCTGGACTGCCGATCTCCAGCGTAGACTGAGTCCCACTGTCGCACTGAAGACGAGAACCGAGTCGACGAAAGCTGGCTGTGACCTGAGAGGCAGTGTCTTGTCGTTCAACGGGTGGTCGAGGATGGGACGATGGGGGGAAAAGCAAACTAAAACGACGGACTCAGGCAGCCCTCGTGGCAGGCTGGAAGACTGCGTTGGATGGGGTTCCCGGGGTAGTGTACACGCAAGACCAAAGGCACGTCAAGAAAAAAAAGCCATTGCAGAGACCAATTGGTCTTGTTGGAAGGTCAATGACAAAAAGAAACAAGGCTGTGAGCTGCTCCATGTTCTAGACTCGAGGGGGAGGGAGCGCGGGGATATATAGGCAGTTAATGAAGCCAGGCATAAAAGTAGAGGTGGTGGGCAAGGTAGCAGACAAGAGTAGAGGTACCTCAGTCCCCGCGGTCGAGAGCTTGACCAAGCGAGGCCGCGACCCAACCAAGTCCCATGAGATGCGCGCGTTGTTGCGCGAGGGACCAAGGACTGGGGCTGATTCTCATGCTTGCTCGACGAATCGTAGCGCGCTGTGAATAATGCGAGGAGAAGAGGAGACAAAAGGGAAGAAAAAGGACGCTGGGCTTTTGGCCTCGACGACCGCCAAAGTACAAGGAAGGTACGACCATCACCGTGTGCGGGGCGCTGGCCTCAAGGTACTCAAGCCGTCGTGAACGTGAAGTGGAGGGAGAGCAATCTTAGCACAAGTACCCTCGTACCGGCCTCCATCCAGAGCTGCAGGTGCTCCAGCTAGCTGCTTGTGAGAGCTCCTTTTTATTATTATTTTTTGTTGCGCACCTTCTCTCGAGAAAAGTGGAATGGTTGAAAACCCATAAACGGCAAGCGGGTCCCATGCTTGCGATTTGCGAGGGGACATCCACAAATTGTGTACACTCGATCGGGAAGGGGCGTGCATGTAATGAGGGGTGACAAGGGTGGCTTGGGACCCACAGGATTTGGGGGAGGGGTGTCGCCATCGATGAAGCAGCCAGCGGGCAGGCGCCAAACACTGCAGGTGGTTGAAACGTCAAAAAAAAAACGGAAGCAACATCTGTCTTCACAAAGCCAAAACGCCGAGACGCACAAATCCGCTGCTGGGCTTCCATTTTCTTCGACTGCTTCGCAGGCAGCATTCCTACCTCTAGGTATGCCGTCTCACTTCTCATTTGGTTCAATGGCTCTACCGCAGCAGAGCTCTGTTTCCCTTTTCCCTAGCCGCAAACGCTGCCAAGACCAGACTCCAGCGCAGGCGCGAGAGGTGGATCCCTTCAACCCCGCCATACGCAAGCAACACACCGCGCCTCAACTGGCCTTTGTGGACGAGTTGGCAGGACAAAGTTGGCCTGGAGACACTTGAGGCTTTAAAATGGTCTGGACGGCCGTGCGGGACTCGTCTTGGATGATCCACCATCTTGATGGGGCCTGCATGGGCCTACTCTCCCCCTAGGATGCGTTGTGAGGTACGGAGTACTGCAATGGTACTCTGCCGTACAGAGTAAACCGCGAGCCAACGACATTCTGGCCAGCATCAGGTACCGTCCGTTCTCGGTCCAACTTCCACTCACGCCAGCGTAGCCTCGCCAGCCCAATGGCCCACCGCGCGCACTCCTTCGCAGTTATTCGGTCGACAGCGAGCATATGCGGGCCAGACCGTGCCGAGGATAGTTCGAGGCTGTTTGATTGAGCCAATCACTAGGACTGTCAACGGCGGGCCGCGATGGGAGCAGCGTTCTGGCCAGTGATATGCAACAGCACCGCGAAGTTATCACACAACTCGCCGTTGGTCAGCCACATGAAGTGGGCCTTGGTTGTTCGCGCGCTTCCTAGTGGGCCAAGAGACTATCGACGGCTAGGTAGTGTGGACGATGATCGATCGATCTCCACCCCTCTCGGCAGGGCCTCTCGCTCACCAAACAACACTCTGCGGATCTCCCCTCGGCAATCTCGCAAAATCCGGCTCACTCTGACGGAGACGTAACCGGCGAGTGGGCTCGCTGTGTATGTTGCGGTCCCGTGTAAACGTTGTAGCACAGTGCTCGTGATAGCGAACGCGAAGTGGACGGTTGCCGGCTACGGCTCGGTGGAGAAAAGATCGCGGGCGAGCCCCATAAACTCGGCAACCGTTCAGGAACGTACCCCCTCGTTCCCGCTTTGCTCCTCGCCAACTGGATTTTGGTTTCCGGGTCTTCATCCGTCTCAGGGCGCAGCAGGCCACGACGGCGGCGGCCACGACAATGGTCTTCACCGCGGCTCGTCGCCAACTCGCTGACGGAGCAGGAATGATCCAGCTGTCGGCTGCGGTCATCGGTTCTTGTGCCGACAAAAGGAGTAATGTCAGTAGCTCACAGGTGCTCCACGCCGGTTGCGATTTGGAGGACCCGTCCCGCTGCGCGGGGGGAGGGGCTTGCGCCGTCTTTTGGGGTAAGAGTCCGTAAAGTTTCGCCCTGCTTAACGGATCCCGTATCCGTTCGTCAACGGAGCTCGAAAGAGCGTGGGGTGCACGCACGCCAGCGACTCCGGCCGCCAAAAAACGAGCACCGGTGTGCCAATACTTTGCCGATGTTTGCCAATGCCCGTCTGCCGTCCGTGGACACACGGACGGCAAGAGAATCTGTCGTTAGGACCTCGACGCGGGATGCCCAGGTGGCAGGCATGCTGTGTGGCTGCCAAAATTTCCATCGTTACAGCGGTGCACCATCATCCCATTTGTAAAGGATATTGAGGGCCGCGGGTCAGGCCTCCCACAGGGTCATGTCTCTATGCAGGTACGGATGTGCAGCATCGGCCCTTTGACAGGTTGCTCGCACCGATGCGCGCGACAGCACTTGGACACCAGCCCGTCGACAGATCACCAAGCAATGCTCGAGCAAAAATCAATTGTCTATGTCAGCGAAAGAAAACTTTGGTTGCTTGGCACGCTGATGAGACGAGCAGCAAGACCTCGGTGAGATCAAACTGGCGGCTCGAATTCGATGGACAAGGTTCAGGGCTCAGTGTCACCCTTGCGCGACCGCGGCTATGAGGCCAAGCGGGAAGGTCGCCGAGGTGTGGTGGTGGTGAAAATAACTGGCAGGGACATGATCCCCGCTCTTCGCTGGCAGAAGGGGGCCGTGATGGGGATCCGAGCTGTCTGAACCAAACTGTCGACGGTCGTGGACGAACGGTTCACAACAACGGTGACAGACCCGAACAACAGTACGAACCTCATCCGTGAAGATCTTGATTCGCGCTGTTGGCATTTGGCATGATGCTGGCATTGGGCAATGCCCTCGCTGATGCGTCAACCGGTCAGTGCCTTCCTATGCCGAATCTCTCCTCTGAAACCGGGCTTCTGCAGGCCGTTGCCCGCTGCGTCTGCAGCATCACAGAGGAGACAAAATTTTCAACCTCCCTGTAATGACCTACATGAGGGCAAGCTGCAATCACACGCATACTCGCTTCCCTTGCCAGCTTGTCCGAGCCAATCCGCAGACGTGTGATAGACACAAAGAGCGCCACAAATCCGCCGGGATTTACCCTCAGCGCTCAGAGCGTCAACCCTAACTTCCTGATGACAACACGGACAATTTGACCGTTGAGGCTGTGACAGGCCGGCCACGAGGATAAGCGGATGAGAGGAGGCGGAGACCGCGGAAACAGTGTGCAGTCCCACGGAACGTGGAAGTGTCCCACTTACAGCTCATCTCGCCTCCGGAGCCCGGTCCCAATGACAGCGGAGGGGGAGGGCTTCGGCCCGGGCCCCGTCGGTCACCCACACCACCACACCTTCATCACTTCCCTTTTCTGGAGCAGGCCAGGACGAGTACGGTTGCCCGCGCGCATTTGTGCCGTGCGGACTCCCGCTCCTCCCCGCAAGCCTCGATTGTTGGGTTTCCGCCAGCGTCTTTTCGATGCATGCCCCCGAAGACACTCTAGACTAAGAGAGAGCAGTACATCAACGACCTCAAAACCAACCCCTGCAGCTGGCTGTTTTCGGAATTGGCTCCTACTCTGGTAATGAGCCCGCCTTAGGCTGAAAGGACCAAATCTCGGAACCTCCAACCTGGCACTAAGCCAGCGTCTAGGCTTCGCGTCCGAATTGCAATGGCCGATGTAGCGGCAGCCAAACCGTTGTGTGTCTCCAGGTCGACAGCCGGGGATACCTGGGTCAGCCGCAAGCGTGACGGAGCTGTCGTCTGGTTGCCGCCCGTAGTCGAGGCTCCGGGAAGGAGCGGCCTTCGACCCTATCTTGGGCGCAAAGCGTATCTCGTCGGCCAAAAAACCCACTCTCGACTTGGCACCACAAGCGGCACCTCCTCGGCGCTGGAGGAAGTGGGGAGAACGACCGAGGCTGCCGTTGCGTCGGTGGCATCGAAACGGAAGACTGTCCGGCCGCTGCAGGTGCACCCTCTAGGTATACTTCTTCATGATGTGGGAACTTTCACTGGCACCTGTTGCCCTGTCGCCGAACTCGGCTGAAGCTTTCACACAACAACGATGCCTACACTAGCGCGACTGGTATGGGAGATCTCCCGAGGCTCCCCGATCTTCGATGGACAGGGCCAGCACGACCCCGCGAAGCACATCCCACTTTGCTACCCTCGCCCGCCCCTTTGCTGAAATTAGTGCGCGGAGAACCCACACGCCAAGCATCATCCCGTCACCTCATGTGCTGATGTTTTGAGCAAAATCTGCGACACAGTTTCAGAATCACTCAGCTAACCTCAAGCTACAAACCCCCCCGCATAGCAGGCAGTGGCGCACAGGCATAGAAGCCACCCATGGACAGGTTGTTGGTGTGGTTCGATTTGCATACCTGTTCAGTAAGGGCACTCTCGCTGCCACGGAGACTTTTCCTTGCTTGTTCAACCTCTTGTTGAATCGATTGTTCGGTTGCCCACAAACCGGCTGCGGGTGACCTCGCCACCGGAGTTCTCTCAAAGAACAGGACCCACCACCACCCCGTCCTCTCACGGGCTGGCCGGGTCCAGAACGGCACATATTCAGGCAGATGGTAACCCAAGCCTCCATATTGATTAGGTCTGTATAACGAGTTCCAACGGTGCGGAAACCCCTTATAAGTGCAGCGGGTGCGTGGCAGCCTCTGTGCGACAATGAACAGCTTAAAGGACGCGCTGAGAAGCACATGGCGAGTCTTGTCGCGGGCGGGGGCGGGGCCGCTCGCACACACCATCATGTCCGCCTGGTAGCCGGTGCCGAATCGCCTTGCCGCACGGCTCTGGAACATGTTTGTTGTTCAGCCGACGTTTGTGACAAGCTCAGCGTCTGAGGTTTGTTCGTCGGGAAAAGCCGCGAGAGGTTGCAGGCACACCTGCATCCACCGGTGAGATTCGCCTGCTACTGCCAGCTTCCTGACTGTAACACGCGTAGATAGGCAGTGCCGAAGCAAAGAGAGGCACACGAGACGAACACTTAACAGCCCCACTAGAGAGAGACTGCTGGGAGAACATCACTACGCTGGCAAGGGGGTTGCTGGGAGCGCAACCCTCCCTCGAAGGGCCTACTAAACAATATCTCCTTTGGGCGAGACCGGCTGCAGCCAAATCACGTATTTTCCCGTGCTTGGTTCGGCCGTTCTGCACTCCGGCGCATTCCACACGGCACAGTCATTTCTTTGCAAATCCGCAATTCGCAAGTCGCAATCCCCGTGGGATATGGTTGCTGTCGATGTCACCACCCCTGCCGGGCCATGGCCGCACGTTCCAGGGTATTATGAAGAATTCTGGCTTTCATGGCGAGATGACTTACCGAGTCGAACCATCTATCGGCGGCAAGATGACATGGAGGTGGGTTACTGGATCGGTTTCCGCACCTCTTCGGGATTTCATCTTATCCAGGAGCCGCGCAAACGTCATGGTGCTTCGTGTTGGCTAGAATATTCGAAGTGCCAAGTATACACTGCCGAAGGACCAGAGAGCTTGTGCGAGCAGATTTCTTCTTGTCGTCCCTCCTGGCAAATGACCACTCAACAGCCAGTTGTGCTCAAGTCCAGAGACTTTAACTTAACACATTGGCTTTATCAAAGAGCCAATCTCAACAAACACAAGCACGGGAAATGCGGCCTTGGCCTTTTATTTTGACCATACCTTGCCCCAATTTTCCCGCAATTCATATTCCTTTTTTACTTTTTCCACCCGGACGTTAACCTAGGGGCTGGGCTTGGGGGTCAAGTATCAGCCAAGTCTTGCACAAACATATACATACATTGGAATCCTCCACAAAACGGCGGGCACTGACGTGTTACCGTGTCTTGACGGGGAAAGTATCGGGCCTGCCATGCCACGACCTGCAGGCACAGCGTTGCTTTCTTTCTTTTTTTTTTCCCCTCTCTTCTTCTTCCCCGTGCCTGCACGCAATACTGCAGTCTGTGCAATCATCAGCCGGCCAGCTTTAACGCTATCAGGGCGCCCCTTGCGTGGCGTGAGCCATGTCAGGTACAAAGCTCGGAACAGAGCTGCCCAAGACAATCCATGCACACACTGCCGGCCGGTATATGACACCTGGTTTCTGAAGCAGGGGATACTCTGCTATGCCGCCAGGGCTGGAGTCGAGCGGTGCAGCGGGTGTGGGTCGAAAAAGCGACAAGAGTTAGCGCTCGCTTGTGCGCATCGGGCAGCATCCAAACGAAGCGTTTTCCTCGCCTGTGATGGAACCCAACCCACGGGCAGAGTCATATTCCGGGAGCGGCTTGAGCGGGAGCACATGCCTCGGGGAAGCAAGGCGCGTCTTCCGGCATGAGCGGACGATCTGCTGGATGATGCGCATTCGCAGGGCTTTTTCTGCAACGAATAGGGCATGTTTCTGGATAAAGTGCACATTCCCAGACCCAACATCGCACAGCGTGGCACGTCACAGGCGGGAAACGGCTTAACCCGAGCCGCTGACGAGCACAAGAAAAAAAAATTTTCTGATCGGAGAGAGCCCTCCCTGCTCGAATGACGCGCCATTACCGCATACCGCCCTGGAGTCCTTGGTTGCATGGCGTTGCAGTATGTCTGCGTTGTCCCTTGTGTCTAATGCAAGCACAGCATGGCCAGGGCAGCGAATCCCGTCTCACGGCCTCTGAAGATTTGGAAAGTCAGGTCGAATGGCCGTCCCCTTCCCCCCTCTTCGCGGAGAATTAGCATCCCGTTCCATGGAACCCTAGAGAGCCAACGTCTCACCCCTTTGAAAGGTTTCCCGCCCCGGAGACCGGTGGGTTTATCGGTTGAAAAAGGAGTGGCCGGAACGCCCGAGTGCGAGCATGATGACTTTTGTTGAGCCCAACAGCCTGGCACTTTGTGGCCGTTGGAACCAGCGGTCAAGGCCCTTGTTGTCGAATGACAGAGGACGTCGTTGCCAAAGCCCAAACGGTGCGTCCTTGTGGTCGAATCAACACCGCCGGAAGTAGGGAATGGCCTTGTTTTTTTCGCCCCTGCAGCATCCGACCGACTTGTCCCACCAAGCGAGTGGCCGAAGGCAACTTCTTCAGCTCCCCTCGTCCAGCTGTGAGTGAGCCCACAGCCGGCGGTAACGCGCTGGAATGCACAGAGCAAGATAAGCTGATGCCGACAGCGGAGCATGGCTTGAATAGGGTCGACGAACCCGCCGCCTATCGCTGTACCCAACTTCTCCGTGGCAAGTGCCCCCAGCGACACATGACTGCTGCCCATGCGGTCCCTCGCCCTTCGCCAACCATGGGCCACTCTGAAGGCCCAGATATGACTGGACAAGCACCTCAATCTCCGTGTGGCAAAAGAGACCCAGAGAGACCCAGAGAGACCCCGTCCCTTCCGTCGCACCGCCATGTCCTACCAGCCTGCGTCCTCCCCAGCCCGTCGAGAATGACGAAAAAAAGAGCGGAGGGGGCATCGATCTTGCCCACCTTGAGGTCTCGGTTACCTCGTCGAGGCTCTTCATTTGCCAGAGCAGAAGCCCCCCTTGATGGTCACGGGGAGTCTCCTCTGACCCCATCGAGGACCAGGCTACCAGCGCTGGTTGGTTTAACAGCGTTTACGACCCCCGAAGCGTCCCTCCTCTTGCCCTTCTTCCTTCTCGCCCCCGTCAGCTCGGGGGGTCTCGCGTGGTTTCCCCCAGTTTGGATCTGCACCAAGTCCTCACCATCGCCACTCCACGGCCAAGACCTCACCCCCGCTCGTCCTAGACGCTCGATCGCCTGTCCTCCTGACGCTCTGCCGACTACCCCGCTTCTTGCGAAGGGTCTAGGCCCCCTCAGTGGCGTTATCGCGGTCATGGAAGAGACGATCACTCACAAACCAGGCTCGGTGTGATGTGAGAAAAGAGAGAGACTTCTCTGGTACAAGGTGGTACTTGCTGCCGTCTGTGTCTTCGCGTCCGTGGAGGACAGGGATAATAGCCACGGGCAACACGGAACTAGACGAAAATAAGCCACACCAGCGCCGAGGGAGGAAGGTTGACGAGGATGAACCGGGGAAGTCAGCGCCGGGGCCAAGCGATCTGTCTGCTCACTCTCCGTTGCGGAGGTCGGTGACGTATTCCGACCCAAGAATGAAGCACTCAGTGTGAGTCGATTTTTTTTCTCGTCTTTTGCTGCACCGCCGCGAGTATAAAGGTAATGACCTGTCCTCGGAAGCCGACTTCGAAGAGCACATCATCTCGATTTCTTTCGTCTTTAAGTCGGTTTCCTGGGTATTTCAGTCTCTTGCCCGGCAAACCGACCTCTCCTGGATCGAGCACAGCTTGGATGGCCCCAAGAGGACTTGATGCCGAGCGTTTCCTTCCCCATTTCCAGCCGCTTTCACGGCACCGTACACCGTTTCCTTGTCAAGACCCATGAACATGGCCTGAACTCGAGTCCTAGGCCAGGCTGTCCAACCGACACCCACGCCCCCTCACCTGCAACCGCAACTGCTATCACGCGCCCCCATACTGTGCGAGGTTGCTGGTCACACTAGGAGGGGGGCATGCGTGCCGGCATCTCTAGCCCGTCAAGCTCACACCGGTGCTCTCGATGCTGGTTGGTCACTAACCGTGGCCCCCCTGGCCCTGGTGAAATGTTTAACTGATGGACATGGTAAGTGATGGCCAAGGCGGGCGGAGCGGGCCTTTCCACGATTCGACAACATGCTTTGGATGGGTGACTAGCGGGGACCACCCTTGAACGTGAGTGGGATTTCTGCAGCACCAGTTTCTTTTTCGTGATGCTCGCGCCGTGATGCTGCCGCCGACCCTGCAGTTGATATTGGGGAACATAGAGGGAGCATGAGCCCTGCGTTATGCGGCCGGCCGAATTCATCAGGGGGGTGTTATTATTGTCTTGGAGAACAAGACGCCTTTTTGAAGATGTGAGCTGTCGATATTTTCGACATGAACTGTCCTCCCCTTTCCGACTGCAATACGACAAGAAGGGTAAGAAAAGGAACTGGCAGTTGACGGCTTGAGGTTGTAGTTACGTACCGCATTTGGGCGCGAGATTTTCAGGGTCAAACTGATCCCCGTAGCAAGAACAGAGATGCCTTTCCTTGGGTCTTTCTCTCTGATGTTCCATCATGACGAGAGTCTCATGAGTGCTCTGCCCAGGTAGCCCTAGCTACCCTCAGCCCTGTCCTCACTCACACGGGATCTAACCGCTAGAGTACGGCGTATATAAGCCGAGCCACACCCCCATATTCCTGAGCGAGCCTCGACAGCCCAGTGAGCCTCAGTTGGACTGCCTTTATGGAACAAAACCTTGTTTCAAGGCTTGCTGTCAAGGTTTTGCCCCTTCCTTTCCATCCACCGTCAGCATCATATCTCAACGCCCGCTCTAGATCATTCCTGAGCCTTTCCATCATTGGTCCGGTTGGTTGGTTGGTGTGATTGATGACACGATGGTTGACACATGCAGTTGGGTGACAAGGACCGGAGAGATGCAACTCACCAACACAATGCTGAGGTACAAGGAAGTAAAAACACGATTCGAAAGGAGAAGTGGAGAAATAAAAATAGCAAATGAAAGTGACAGTGTAAAATAAAACATGGACTGAGAGGAAGAAAACTATCTCAAGTACCTCTCTACCTTGTGGGACTGGCAATCTTCTTAGCTATATCTCTCTCTCATCTGCCAGAACCAATTTCCAACACAGCCGTTGTCTGTGTAGTTTCCCCCCCCTCTGGGCTGCTCTCACCCGCCTTACCTCTCTCACGCCCGCGCAACGTAAGCTACCTAGAGACTTCAGCTGCATGAACACACAACAAAAATCTCACGTGGTGAGAGAAGCAACAGACGACGTGAAAAAGCTGCATTGCGATGTGCCATGTAAGGGCCAAGCAAGGTTGCGTGAAATAACAATGGTGTTTTGACTTTATCTGAAAAGGAGCGCGAGCAGGAAATAGGGGGTTCCCCAGCCGGTCCCCAAGCACGTTTAACAGCCTCGAGTGTGAGACGAGACACGTGCTCGCTCGCTCGCTCGTCGTGGCAAAGACGGTAAACTCTCCTAGAACCGAGTGATTAATAAGGAAGGAAAAAAAGAGCCGGCGCGAAAGTTTGTTAGAGGCTCGTCCTTTTTCGGTTTGGTTATAGTTAGGTGGTCGCAAGTAAACGGATACGAGAGAACCGAACCGAGCAATAATAATAATAATAATAATAATAATAATAATAATAATAATAATAATAATAATAATAATAATAAT
>Ga0247765_1000817_pt1 | contig 19875 bp, 14 predicted proteins | sample UWRJL106311C6_FD_179949 | JGI IMG/M metagenome (GOLD analysis project Ga0247765, IMG submission 179949) | Plant litter microbial communities from Arlington Agricultural Research Station in Wisconsin, United States - UWRJ-L106-311C-6 | ecosystem: Environmental > Terrestrial > Plant litter >... | reverse complement strand
AACCAAAGGCTAAAAAAAAAAAAAAAATGGCCCCCAACCCCCCAATCACAAACCCCAGCCAAAAAAACCCCCTAACCTTCCGCCTCGCAACCCCATCCGACGCGCCCCTCCTCCAACCCCTTGTGCAATCCGCCTACCGCGGCGACGCCTCCCGCCTCAGCTGGACCACGGAAGCGGATCTCCTCGCCGGCGAGCGCATCGACATCCCCGGGGTGCTCTCCAAAATCACGCTCCCCAGCAGCGCCGTGCTCGTCGGCACCGATCCCGCCGGCGCGCTGACGGCGTGCTGCGAGTTGGTCAAGAAAAATGAGCATGTTGCGTACTTTGGCATGTTTGCCGTCGATCCGAGAAGGCAGGCGGGTGGGTTTGGGCGGCAGGTGCTGCAGTTTGCAGAGGTGTGGGTGCGGAGGGAGTGGGGGGTCAAGAAGATGGAGATGGGTGTGATTTGGACGAGGGAGGAGCTGATTGCGTGGTATAAGCGGAGGGGGTATCGGGTGACGGGGGAGAGGAGGGAGTTTCCTTATCATGAGTTGGCGGATGGAGGGAGGGCGCTGAAGGAGGATTTGCATTTTGAGATTTTGGAGAAGGGGTTGGTGGAGGTTGTGGCGAGGGCGGCGTAGGTGGTGGTGAAGGGGAGGGTGTTGGAGGGATGGATGGGGCGATGATGTTGGGGTGAAGGGAGATTTGTAGACGTTCGGTTCGGTTTCGTGAATTAGCATTGTCAGGCGGTTCGGTTGCTTTAAGGTGGTCATTACATCACAGATAAAACAACACCATTTTTTTTTATTATCAAACTTAGCCCTGATCAGTTGAGACTCGGTGAGAGTTACAGTTACCACAGGCTCGACGATACTCGTGATTGGAAAAATCTTTTTTCCTGTGTAGTGGATGCATCGGCGCCAATGCACCGGGAACAAGAGATCCTTCAGTCCCACCGAAAGAAGCGTGCGTGCATGGTGGAAGAAATAGCCAAAACGGCCAGCTTAGCTCCCCACCTGTTTTCAGTCTGACCAAAGATCCAACATGTTACAACGCAGGATCGCATCCTTTTCTCTCCCCACTTGCCTCTCCTTATCTAGAAGATATATCCCAATCCGGCATCTCACTCTCACACTCACACTCACCTGCCGCAACCATCCACTTGCTGACCACAACCACACAACACACACCCCAAAAAGCCATGGCGCCTATCAACACCTTCGACTTCAGCATCGACCTCCACCTCCGCGGTCTGCGCGCCCTCAAAACCCGCCTAACCAAAGCCTCCTCTCACGACGCCGCCGCGACCCTCCCGTCCGCCAAATCTCCCAACGACACAGCATCCCCAGCTTTCCACACCCAATCCTGCACCAAACCTCGCCACCAGAGCTCACTGGACCTTTTGATGCACGGCAGTGAGCAGGCTCCGCCTTCTTGGAATTTACCGCCGAAGGCACGACACTTGAGCAGCTCATCGACCATGTCTCGAAGACGATTGTCTAGATCGAGGCAGAGGTCGCGAGGATGAGTGCTGCTGCTGTTCTTGAGGTTGTTGAGGACAGGGCGTTGCAGGTGACGTATGGAAACGGATAGACGGCGACGTGGGGCGGTAAGGGGTACGTGTTGGATTATAGTCTGCCGAACTTCATGTTCCATTTGTGCATGGCGTTTTCGACGCTGCGGAGCCAGGGGAGGGGGGGGGGGATGCGGGCAAGATGGATTTCTTGGTGCCTTTTATGGTTGGGGTTGCTCCTAGGTTTTGACTTGAAGATTTTCCTGCTCGTTGGGGAAAAGCCTTCCACCTCCTCAACAGCCGCTTGGGTATTGGGACCGTGCTCACTTGGGCTACCCGAATGTTCTGACCTTCCAGGTATCGTTTCATGGTGTCGTCTTGCTGTTCGCCTCTGATGTTCCTCGAGGAGAAGTCGAAGTGCTTTATAGCACTGGGAAGCCTCTGATCATGTAGAAATGCGGTTTAGGATTATGTCTTCTTGGTTTGTGTCATCTTGAAAGCACCGATGGGCTCGATACCCGTGTCTGAAAAGTTCTCCCTCCGCGATGGCGACTTGGCCGACAAGCCGCGCCCTTGTCTGCTCGTTCTCTTCTGTTAAAATTCTTTGTTGGCTGGAATTCCCCCGAGCCTGCGGTACCCCTCTCTCAAGGTTTCGGCGAGGTTAGGTTTAGATTCCACCAATCCGTTGAATGCTCACCATGCAATCAATTACCCTAGCACTCTACCTCATCACACTTTCGCATCATAGACGGCCCGCCCCAGTCCAGCAGATAATGCTGCTCTCCAAGACGAGGTGGAGATTCTCAGGAGAGAACATGCAAGACTAGAGGGGCACTTAGACGAGCTTCGCGGCCAGCTTCGTCCACTGAATGAGACACTGGAAAGGATTGCTGTATTTAACAGCGGTCCAGCAGTGTGAAGAGCAGGTGATGAGCCGGCTGTTTGGTGCTTTGGAGCAAGTAAGCGCGTTCAAGCGGGTTCTGAATTCATGCCAGGATGGGGGACTCGACATTCTTAGATGAGATGAGGCTTGGTGATATCCTCTGCGCCCTGGCTGAAGCTAGGGTATTGTGTTGAGTTTGTGTCAGGAGGTAATTTGAGTAACAGGGAGCATGCAGCGGTGCAGCCATCGGACTAGATGTAGTAGGTCAAATATCTGATCCTCGCCAGCCAATAGACGACGGTAGAACCTCTGATTGGAACGGGACTGTCTGGGTTAGCAGTCGTTTTTGCTGGTCGCGAGAATCGATTGGCCTGGTCTCCGCCAGAGGATTGGCTGGTGGCACAGCCTAGCTCCGTTTCCTCTCAGACAGTTACACACAAGTCCTTTTCTCATTGGCCTGCTTTCGACGATTGGTAGCGTCAATCATGCAAGTCGTCGGAATTGACCATATCAGGCCCGGCCCCTTTCCTGGCGCGGGGTAATGTTCAACCATCCTGTTGCCCTCCACTTCCTTCAACTTTAATCCAGCATTACCGAGCACCACGCAACAACAATGCTTCTCTTCCAAGGCCACACTTCGGTGGTTGAGCACCCACATCCCCGCCCGAAGCCAGGCCAGCGCAGACTCGCAATTTATGAATCGGGCCCACAACGGCGCCCGCCCATAGCTAACAGCCAGGCCGCTTTCCCTTGGTGTCTTCGTTGCAAGATCTTTTCGCATGTTTTGCGGCATTGTCCCATCTTGCGCTCCGGACAGGAGGACCGCACCACGGACCCGAGTACCATTACCCCGTCGCTGGACGAGTTTCTCTTCTCGGTGCAGCAAGAATTCGATCGAGACAGCCGCGAGGAGATATGCACAAGATGCTCGGACCTGAACATTGCCCGACTCTTCCGTCAACCCCATCGGCCGCACCAAACAGCTGCGGGGCGACTGCTACCCTCATTTTACGGCGAAGCGCTTGATGCCGTTGTCGAAAAGCTCGGAGACGCCAAAGAGGTGGAGCTGCTCAGCAGCTGCCCTCCATGCAAGCTGCTGATAGCGTCCGCTTTACGCCTTGATCCTGCTGGGTGTCAGGGCCTTCAGGTTCTCCGCGTGTCAGCTCCCTTTCTGTCCTTAGTCGACGTCCCAGACACCGACGCTGCCGTGGCAAGGCTTTTGCAGAAGCTGAAGCTCGAAAATCTCCCGAAGCGCCTCTTTCTAACTTCCAGTGTCGGCCCTAGCAGTCCTATTTACATCCACCCCCTTGGAATCCGGAGAGGGATCACGCATTTTCCTAACTGTGCGGGCTCAGCATTCCCCGAAAACATTACCCCTGAGCCTCAACCAAACTGGCCAGTCGTTCAGGGTTGGATTCACGACTGCGAGACCTCTCATAAAGCTTGCCAGCTCCAACCGACAGACAATCTGCACTCCAAGATTCGAGTGGTAGATGCCATTCAAAGAATGGTCATCACCTACAACAACATTCAGGAGCGGCATGACTACGTTGCTCTCAGTTATGTGTGGGGAGGCTCGAGGCAACCTACCGTTGCGCTCAATGTGCCCTTTTCTGCACGAATGCCCCAAACTATCGAGGACGCCATGGAGGTTACCCGACGACTGGGGAAACGTTATCTCTGGGTTGATGGCCTGTGCATCGACCAAAACGACGAGGAACACAAACGCGAACAAATTGCCATGATGGACCGCATTTACAGAGCGGCCTGGGCAACCATCATCAACCTCTCGGGAACATCAGCAGAGTCCTCAATCCCACGCGTCAGCGGTGATTTCCATATTCCACAAGCCATTTGGCATGCTGCTGACGGCGATCGCTTCGTCTCCACGCCCCCAGCCCTGGCAGCATACATTCGTCAATCCCCATGGAGCAGTCGCGCGTGGGTTCTCCAAGAAGCGATCCTGTCGCGCCGGCGAATCTTCTTCACCGGCTCCCAAGTATACTTTGAGTGCAACAGCCGGCAGGACTCGGAATTCGACACCCTGGAGCGTCGCTCCTTGTCGGAAACCCAACAAAAAGCCTGCATCGCCGCCGAGGAGCTTGCCGCCTGCCACTTTTCGCTCGACTTTGGGAATATCGAAACCCGAGGACCAATCAACTGCCAAAATCGGCGAACCAACATGTATGCATCACTGCTGAGCAACTACCGCGGCCGCCACATGACCTTCTCGTCTGACTCCCTGAACGCTTTTGCCGGTATCGCGGCCGCGCTTTCTTCTGGGTTCAACACTTGTTTCGTGTGGGGAATGCCGGCGGCCGACTTTCCATATGTCTTGGGCTGGCGGCAGGCCGTTCTATCCGACCAGCTTCCCGAGTTCCCCAGCTGGGCTTGGGTTTCACGCGAGGGACCGCTCTCCCGGGCAGTTGCCACGCCCTATGCGTATGAAGACTGGCAACTGGCGGATGACGGCCGTCCGTTTTTCGAGCCCTTCTTCAAGCTCCACGGTTTTGACTGCGAGCGTGACTTGGAGGATGACGAGAGTCACCGGCCGCCATGGGAGTCTGCCTCAGTTGACGTGCCCCTTCTGAAGGTGAAGAGCCTCCCATATGTGGACGCGGTCCAGGGGCTCGGAGAGATGGTTCTGGCATCGAGCGGAAACCTGGTAGTCGAAGGGATAGTGCTGACGCTCTTTGCCAACGGTAAACTGAGCGTTTCCAGTCCCATGGCCAAGTACCCCATGGCCAGGATTGCCGTGGCTCTCGGGTCGACAACGGGTACACTAAAAATGGCGTCTGGGCCGCATGCGGAATTCCTTCGCCAGGCGGTTGGGGATGATGCTGTCGAAGCTCTTGTTCTAGGTCGAGGAGAGCTTTTGAGCAGTGTCAGCTACGAGTTGCTTCTCTTGGAATGGAGAAATGGGGTTGCTTATCGGCTTGACTGTGTTAGCTTGGAGGTGCCGGGCAAGGAGCTCGCGCAAATTGTATCTGCAAAGCCTACACGTAAGAAGTTTGTACTTGGCTAGCAGGACGACGTATTTAGTGAGTTTATTCCAGGAGCTGTAGAGTTCCCACTAGCAAGTCTATATACATAAGTTGCACTTGTTTTCATGGAATGGCCTCCAGCAGCAATGGGATTCCTTTTTTTTTTTTCTTTTTTTCTTGGGGGTGGGGGAAAGCTGGTGTCGGTGTGACGACCGACAAGTTTACCGTCCTCGCCCACGGCCGAGAATCCAAAGAGTCATACGACTGTCCTCTGCGCCCTGGTCGGAGCCTAGGGTATTTGTGTTGAGTTTGTGTCATTAAGATGGGCATGCAGCCAGCCAATGCCGCACTACCAGAACCGTTTCCATCCATGTCTACCCCAGTAGATGACCGCGATATGCAGGACCAAAAGAGCCAAGACCAGCTCACCTTGTTCTCAAAACTGCTAGCAGAGCTCCGGCTCCAAGTCTGGGAGCATACCTTCCAAGCCTTCCCTGCCGTAGACATAAACGTCAAGAAAAACGCTCATCAGATTAAGCGACTGAAATTCCTCGCAAGCTGTACACAGAGATCACTAAGTTGGGACGCGGCTTCCTCAGCCTTATACTCGTCAACTCAGAGGCTTACTCTATGGCACTAAAACAGCCCGTAGTTTTCGCAGTAGGCTTGTTTGAAAATAGCTACCTGCGTTCGAACCTGTCTTCGTTGGAAATATCCCGCCCCCTTTTTGGAGGCTGGTCTCACGAGCTGAGCTTGGGGCGAGAACTGGTCGCTCAAGCTAGGCGGTAAAATTTCTGCCGGCAGAAAAGATACATAGCGCACGGTAACGAGGACAGAATATGGGCTCGCAGCCGAGAACTAGGTCGCTGACACTGGCGGTAAATTTCTGCTAGCAGAAAAGATATATAGCCTGCGGTAGCAGGGACGAAATATAGGCCCGTAGCCGAGAACTAGGTCTTATTCTACCGGTAAAAACGGTATAAGATATAGAAAAATAAGGGTTAGATGCTATAAAATTTTCTACTAGCAAAATAAGTAGGTGTTGAAATTACAGCCCAGTTGCCCTGTAGCTACAGCACCTTCAGGTGCTGTAGCCTAGTTGATCTACTGCCCTGGGAGTGCTGTCGATTGCACTACAGCAAAGTGCAGTCACCACAACCACGGGAAGTTGTTGTTGTGGTTCAGGGGGGCTACCAAGCCCCTTGGACCCACTGGAACCCACTAGAACTCACAAGAACCAACAGGGACTCCGGGGGCTTCATCACCTGTAGGCTAAGCCTATAGGGGTAGGCCCAGGCACCATTTTTACGTCAGCCCAGCCAACTCGTTGCCTTGGAATCCTTTGGATTCCAGCGCCAACGTAATCACCTATCCTTCTGTAGTATAGTCTTTCCTTACGTGTTTTAGGGCCCTCACCCCTTGTAAGATTGACCCACACCCACTGAGGGCCCTATAAAGAGCCATCTCCCCTCCTGTGCCTTTGTCACTATGTTCTTTTCCTTTCTTCTACCTTAAGCATACGCGTCCTCTGGCTTTGTTTCTGGCCACTGTAGTCGCTTGTTTTTCTAGAGCCCTGATTGCCTGGAGTTGTTCGCTAGTAGCCCTGACGACCCTCCCGTCTCGGGCTGATGCGCTACAGTTACTAGCAAAATCGGCTTCCGCTTTTTACTCACTGTTCAGTTGTCTGCGGGCCAGCTTTTGGGCCTCTTGGCGCTTACACCGTACCTGTTCCCACGGTCAAATGTCTCTCCAGAACACAGCTTTGCTCACATAAGCCCACAGAACCAGACTAGTAGTTGGGTCGGTGACGACCAGCGAATCCTTGGTGTTGTATGTTTTTTTTTTGCCCCTTTTTTCTTTCTTTCTTTTTTCTCTTTTTTCGGGGTTTACTGCCGCGACCACCCCTATTGCTGCCGCGACCATCCCCCCCCACCACACCCTGACGGTGCCAGACGAATGGGCTTGCTGCAGGCACTGTTTTTGTATAGAAAATCTTTGAAATTTCCATAATCCGTGTCCGCACCAATCCACCGCAGTCCGGCCAAGTCGCGGCGATCATTGTAACGGCGCGCCGGCTTCAAATCGATTAGGCGATGAGGATTAACAGCAAGTTGGATTAACGGCAGGCAAGTTGGGTTGATGGCGCCCTGGATTGATGTTGCGCGCCTTGCAGGATTGACGGTGCCTTGTCCCGGCGGTGGCATCGGCCAAGTGCAGTTTTGTATGGGAAATGCGGAAATTTCAATGCAGCTGGCAGGACGGTATTATTGTTGGGGGGGGGGGGGGGAGGTGGTCGCCGCAGCAATAGGGGTGGTCGCGGCAGTAAACCCCTTTTTTAACACGGAACCATAATGGCACCATGGTCGCTCAAAGTCCTGGTGACTCCAGTTGTGGACGACTGGGCGGCTAATTATATTGTCGGAGTTGAGTTTGGTTTTCTTCTGCAAGTCAACTTGGAAGATTTTCAATATATAACCAAGCAAGGAAACGATCTCAGTAGTTCCAGTACCCAATTTTTAATTAATTAAATGTAGTTTCGCTGAGAAAAGCGAATATTGATGGATTGATGGAAGGGCAGCTTGTGGAGGTTCCGACGGAAAATCAGACCGTTTGATCTGGTATAAGTGTCAGAAGCAAGGCCCGAGCACAATGAGTTAGGTGGGAGACTGCGGATGGGGCTTGTTAGTGGTGCGTAGGGTTGGATCTGAGGGCTGATTTACACTCACCACATGTTGTATGAGGAAGAGTGTTTCGTATGAGGACTTTTGTCTGAGGATGGCTCTTGTTGAAAGCGGTTGTCTATGAGTACCGAATCGATCTGGCCGATGCTGAATTGAGTGAGACATGAGCTTCTTCAAGTCGCTAGTATATACCCTTCTTATACTTGGATGGCCGCGGCTCGATCTCAGGAGGCCTCCTCATCTTTGGCTACTGCCACCGCATTTCGGTGAGCAAAAAAGGAGAAAGCATTGTTCAGAAACGGGGCGAGGACCATGCTACACCAGGGATTATCGTTGCGCAGATACGAGTTGTACCTGAAGGTTTTCAATTTGAACTTCTACGCCTAACAGGCAACGGTCAGCGTAAACGGACAACCCCTTATCTCATTCTTACAGAATCACATTTGGTTGGGCCACTTATAGAGGGTGAAGCGAGCCGCAAGCCAGCGCGAAGAAACCATGTCGGCGGTGTTACCCTGCCTTGTTAAGGATCGGAAAGCCTCAATCCGTGCCTCTTTTTTACATGACGTGGGTGCCCAGTAAGAGTAGTAATGTGAGTTAGCCAGACAAGCGATTCAACTACTCCAACGAAATCTCATACCGCAATGCCCAAGCCGGCTATTGTAGCCCTACACATCTATAGGGCTGGTGTAGACCTGTGTTGGGCAGTCGAGGTATGCAATGCTGTCCGTTGCGGCAGGAAAATAGCGGACTTGCGCTGTCGGGAGTCGCCCGAGTCGGCAGGTTACACTCCATTTCAGCATGAGCTGGCGGTTATGCCTCCTGGGCCGCACTCAGCTAAAGATATAGTGGACTGAGGGTGTGATCATTTCCCCCAGGTCAGCTCGGTTTGACTCTCGGTTGGCCAGTAGAAACGTGCAGAACCCAGAACCGAGAACCGAGTAACAGAGAACCCCACCTGGTGTGGCAAGGTCCGTTGGGGCAAGTGGGCGTAGAATCAAGAAATGTTTTTTCTTTTCTTTTCTTTTTTTTTTTTTTTTTTGGTTAAAATTCGGGCGCTTGCAAGGAGGAATGACATTGCGCCGGACAAAAAAGCTTTAGGCTGAGTGGGCTGCATACCTGGGTACTCAAGCATATATGATGTGTGTTTTTAGAAATCTTATCATTTTCACGCTTGTGCCGTACTTTGCCTAGCATCCATCTCAGTTGTACTGTAGCCTCGCAAATCCGGGTTGCTTTCGCACGACCTTCGGCTTGCCCGCTCCCTTGACACGTCCCACGTGGTCTCTGCGGGGTTGCAGTGCTGTTTTTGGCGTTTCAAAATCCAGGGACTGGGCCAATGATAGGACAAGCTCAAGAAAAAAGTCTGTCAGTCAGCAGCATGCATGTGCGGCGGGGGTTTTGTCGCGACAACATCTCACCAAGAACTTCATGACCCCCTCATCCACCAAAAAAGCCGCCATGTTGTGCGAGGCCTGCAGCTCCGCCATCCAAACCATGTTCACGCAGAACCATCAGAAAGGGCTTGATCCTTTCTGTGACCAACTGTACGAATCTGCGCAAGTGCACAGCACCAACGAAAGCTTCATCCGAGGGGTCGTCCAAGGCTGTCCGCTATGTCGTCACCTATGGAGGCAGATGAAGCCAAGGGAGCGACACATCCCGGACTTTGAAAACGGCTGGGCGTTTGTGGAGGAGACGGTTGACCCGTCGGCATTATTCAAGCCTACGGAGCTGGAGTACTACCTGGATTGGCTGGTTTGGGGCGAAACGCACCGTATTTGGACCCTCTTCGGACCTCAGCGCATGTTTGACGAGGGGGACGACGAAGAAGCCAGAGACCCGAACTTCTTGCTTGTACCATCAGTTTGCAAGGAGGAAGTGGATCCTGGAATCCCCGACACCAAACTTACCCCTGCCGAAGGGGGAGGCTGTACGTCGTCGAACCCGCAGCTTTGGCGCCATTGGGCGCGGGTGTGCTCCGAGATGCACGACGAATGTGGCAGCCGAACCCCCCCCACCTTTACCCCCAAGAGACTCATCGAGGTGATTCCAAACGAGCAGCAGACCGGCGCTCTCGGCTGGAAACTGACAACGTGGGAGAGACCCATTGCCCATGAACTCGGCGGCCACCCACGATACGTGACACTGAGCCATTGCTGGGGTTCCAGCCTCCACACATGTCTCACCACCGCCAACGCGTCAGCGTTCACCGTGGTCACCCCCGCAACAGCGCTCCCCAAGACATACCAGGACGCCCTCAGCTTGACGGTATCCCTCGGTCATCGGTACCTGTGGATCGACTCTCTCTGCATCATCCAGGACGACGCCGACGACTGGAAGGAACAGTCTGCCGAGATGGGTCTCGTTTACCAACACACGAGCTGCAACATTGCTGCCGCGTGGGCCAAGGAAGGCAGCCAGGGCTGTTTTTGCGCACGAGACCCGGCCGCCATGGTTGCTCCAGCCAGCATCTCGATCGACACCGGGGCCGGCAAGGTCCTGCATTTCGACGTCGTCCAGAGGTGGAAGTGGCTCGAAAGCATAGCCAACGCCCCTCTGAACAAAAGGGGCTGGGTCCTTCAGGAGCGCTACATGTCGCCGCGGCAGCTGAGTTTTGCGCGGGACGAGGTCTTTTGGGAGTGTCGGCAGCTCAGCGCCAGCGAGAGCCACCCCGGCGGTCTCCCCGCGGCGCTATTTTTCCTTCCCGAGAATGCAGACGTGCCCCTGAGCTCGAAGCCGCGACTCGAGTATGCGGACGAACGGACGCTGCGGCGGAAGTGGATGGAGCTGGTGGAGAAGTACGCCGCCTCCAAGATTACCGTATACACGGACAAGTTGATCGCCATCGCAGGTCTTGCCGCGGAAGCCCGGAGGAAGTTGGGAGATGACGAGTATCTTGCTGGGCTTTGGGGAAAGGATCTGCACAAGCAACTGGTGTGGTATGTCGAGATGCATCCGGATCCGGAAGAAGGAGAAAAGGGCAGCCATGCGACGTCACCGTCGCGTGCAAACACGTACCTCGCGCCGAGTTGGTGCTGGCCTAGCGCGCGTGGCAAGATCAAAACCGACGCGAGCTACTACGACCAGCCCGGGGCCTTGATAGCTCACTTGGTGGACGTCCTGGATGCTTCCGTAGAGGCCAGACACCCCTCCGGCCTCTACGACTTTATCTCAGGGTATTTGTCCATCCGAGGCATCGCCATGTGGGCTCAAATAGCAGAGATGAACGAAAACGCGGACGAGGGTACCATACGAGTGCTGGCAGATCCTGTCAAAAGCTCAGCATTCAGCAAACATCTAGACACGGAAGAGCTCGAGTTCTACGTATTCTGGGACGAGGATTACCTCCTCGATGGTGAGCGCGCTATTCTGGATGCGCTTCTCCAAGCGGGGAAATCCGAGGCTGTGTTTCTGTTTGTGAAAGCGACTTGGGACCTCGCGGCGAAGGAAGGTTCTGACGACGGATCCGAGTGGTACGTGGATCTCGAAGGGCTTCTTCTTGTTTCAGACGGACAGGCTCGGTTTACCCGAGTGGCGAGGTTCGTGGCTGGGAAGGAAATGAAGCTGGTTAAAGTGATCGCTGAGAGGCTTGCCATCGAACCAGACGCCGAGAGTTTTATTGAAGGGTTTGATCTCGGCGATCTCAGGCTGGAGGATATGGCCCAGACTTTCACTATCATCTAGGGTATTGTCTTCAAATGCATGGGTCGTGTTCGTTGGGCAATGAAAAGTGGCAATGATGGGGTAAGATGGAGTGTGTGAATGATCTACCGTAGGTTGGGATTGAGTTAGGGTTTTCAGTGCCCGGATGGCTCATTTCGATGCAATCAATATAGACTCTCTTTTTATCTGGGGCACCCCGTACTCGGTGAGAAAGAATGTAACCTCATTCTACAACAACAGCTTTGATGAGAAAGGGCCCTACCAGTCCGCCATTGCCCGCGTCGTCGGCGCGGACCAGGTAGAATGGAAGCATGACAAGCTGGGCCCGAATTCCGCATCCCTGTCTAAAGAGGCTCATTAACCCACTTGCTCTCAAACCTCATCCCGCTCAGCTTAAAAAGCTGCGTAATTGGACATCTCCTCTCAACCTCCCTCACAAAATGTCTAAACTTTTCGCTCTCACTCCCCCCCTTCAATATCCGCCTGCACCCTCGCTTCCAGATCAATATTCTCCCAATGCAGATTCCCTTGCTTCCCTTTCACAAGCACGGCGGTCGGAAGCAACCCGTTGACAGTAACATGCCATTTCCCCTAGGATGATGCCGTGGTCTTTGGCGACGACAAAGCCGGTGACTTGGTTGTAGGTACTGAGACTGGCGAGGAAGTAGGAGACCGGGGAGGGCGAGGAAGTAGGAGACCGGGGAGGGCGAGGAAGTAGGAGACCGGGGAGGGCGAGGAAGTAGGAGACCGGGGAGGGCGCGGAGTCTTGGCCGCCGAGGAGGGTGTAGGTGTCTGCGGTGAATTGGTATGGTTTGCCTTCGATTGAGACTTTTTGAATGGTGCCGGTTCCGTGGCCGTCGATGCGGAGAGGGATGGCTTGGAGTTTGGGGGTGGTGATGGAGATGGCGCGGGCGATTTGTGAGGTCTGGAAGACGAGGGAGCGCAACCACATACGACGCCACACTCGAGTGCTGCGAAGATGGATAAGGCCGAGAGGATACAGACAGTTAAGGTATTTTCATGTCTTGCTCTCATTCAAAGTCCATGGTCTACAGTAGCGGTAACTTTTCGTGACCGGTTGCCACAGTTACAAAGTACCCCAATGAGGTAACCGCCGACCACGGGCATCAATCATGCAACCAATTGCGGGTTCAGATCTGCGCCAAACTCGGTCAAAGGTCTTTTCTACCCCGCATCGCGATGCATCTAACATTTCCTCAAAACCACGCAGATTCTGGACAGAGGAAGGTCATCTTTCGCATTCCAACCGATATTCCCACATCAGATTTAACCACGCCAATCAAAGTCATGATCCTCCATCTAGAACTCCTGACCTGGGAAAACATCCTGACCTGGGGAGGCGCCCTCTTCCTGTCCTGGTACATTGTCTCCGCCGCTGTCGCATACTCTCGCCTCCGTCACATCCCAGGGCCGTTTCTCGGACGAATCTCATACCTCCCACACCTCTACAACATCTCGGCCGCGCGAGTCAGGCTCGCCTACGAGGACATGCACAATAAATATGCCAGCGGCGGCCCCTTTGTGGTAATCGCTCCCCGCACCGTCATCACCAACGACCCGGATGTCCTCCGGCACATCGCCGCAGCCAGGTCCATCTACAGACGTGACGATTGGTACCGCGCGGCGCGGTTCCATCGCAAATACGACAGCATTGCGTCCATGGTCGATACTCAGGAGCATGACCGGGCAAAGGCCAAGACAGCCAGCGGCTATAGCGGGCGCGAGGTGGGGGCTTTGTTCGAGCCGGCGATTGATGCAGTCATTATCTCCCTTGTGGACCTGATCAAGAGGAAGCATCTGCCGACTGTCGCAAAGGATAACCTGGTGGATATTTCGTTTCTGCTGCGGATTTTCACCCTTGATGTCATCACTCGTTTAGGATACGGGAAGTCATTCGGCCATCTGGATGAAGGCACTGACAGGTATGGGTTTCTGTCCCAGACAGACGCAATGTATAAGCCTGCTGGCCTGATTCTTGAGATCCCGCTCTTTCGGAATATTGTCTATCGGATGGGACTTTTCTCAATCATGGCACCGCATTTGACGGATAAAAGCGGCGCTGGGAGAATCATGGGGTTAGTTTCAGTTCTCCCCTTTCGTCTCTCCTTCTGGCCTACGACTCGCTTTAGTGGCTAATTCCATTTCCAACAGGCTTGTGCATGAGCTCATCAGTGAGCGTTTCAGCAAGGACGCCCAAAGCACAAAATGGAACGATATGATTGTAATTACTTCTCCAACCCCCCCCTAACCTTAGCAGGTAACCATCAGAGCTAACCCTCCCCCCCCTCCAAGGGCGGGTTCATCCGCAACGGGCTCTCTCAAAACGAAGTCGAAGGCGAAGCCACCCTACAGATCTTCGCTGGGTCTGAGACCACCGCCGTCGCCCTCTCCGCTACTATCATGCACCTCGCTGCAAGCCCCCGCGCATACATGCGTCTGAAGCAAGAAATTTCCCATGCTATCTCCAGCGGCCTCGTGTCCCGGGAATCACCCATATCTTTCGAGCAAGCACAAAAGCTGCCATACTTGCAGGCCGTCATCTGGGAGGGTTTTCGTGTAGGCTGTCCCGTCCACATTGGGCACTACAAGGTGGTGCCGCCCGGCGGCGATACCGTGGCGGGGGTTTTCCTTCCGGGCGGCATCGCGGTTGGGCATAACTCGTTGGCACTAACCAAAAATACGGCCGTGTTTGGAGACAGCGTCCATGTTTTCCGACCGGAGCGGTTTCTGGAATGTGATGACGATACCCGCGTGAGCAGGCTCCGAGCGTTGGATATTGTGTTTGGAGGTGGGAGGTGGATGTGCTCGGGGAAGACTGTGGCGCTATTTGAGCTAAATAAGGTTACGTTTGAGGTGAGTCTGCTTTTTGTCTATCGAATTTACGCTAACTCATTAACCTCCAGCTTATGCGGGCGTTTGACTTCCAAGTGGTAAATCCGATGAAGGCTTGGGAAGAGAAAAACTACCTTATGCCGGTTCCGAGCAAGATGATGGTGCAGATCACGCAGGCCAGTCAGGCTTGACAAGCTCAACCATGTTCCTCGCAAGCAAAAGAAGTGCAGTTCAATTCTCTCTTATTTCAAGTACGGATATGAAACAGCACCTTTGGGCTTACTTACCAGCTATACGGAGATTAATTATTAGGTCTTACTATCGCTTATCGTAAATAAGACGGCGATACAGCCAGCTACTGAAAGACCAGCTGTTTGCTCTTAAGTCTTCTTCAAGTGATGTTCTAGGTTACATTCACTCTATTCGAGATATAGTGTGTGCTCTGCTAACTTTAGTATTTTTTTAGGCCTCTGTCATGTTATGGGATAGCAGCCTAAGATTAGTTTTGTTGGGCAATCAGGCGCAAAAATATACCTTGATAAGACTTTACAAGTCCGCTATTAAGCTAAATTAAAACAGCGACTGGTCTGGTTCTGGTTTGTTTACCAGAATGGTTTAAGACTGAGAAACTGCGTCAGCAGTAAAACCAAGATGCATAACAGCCTAGTTATCTGAGACGAATCTGGGCTTACAAAATTTCCTTTTTTATTCGCGGACCTGAGCTGGGGTGAGTTAGGGTGAGCTGTGGCTGATTTGTCCTAAGCTTTCCCTGATTCTTTCCTACGCTTAGGTAGGTAGTCCATACAGGCCGCTGTATAGCCTCGGAGGCCCGTTTTCAGTTCCCCTAGCTGAGGTTTCCTGTCGATGGGAAGTAGATAACTGCCAGTTTTACACACTCGCAAGTAAAGTTCAAACCGAACCATGTGTCAACATCTCTCATTTCAGCTGATTGTCATTAGGACTAATTCTAGGAATCCAATTCTAGGAACCAAAAGTAGCCCGTTCGATTAATGACCAGTACTGGGCTTAATTATATATCACGTGTTCACCTTTAGTTCTAGGTGTGGGAGTGATGTATTGAAGTAATCCGTAAAATGGCCCGAATTTGGGTTAAGGGTCCTGAATTTAAGCCCAGAATATACCAGTACATGCCCTAGGATGGCACATGACGTCCCAGATCGGAGTTTGGGATGGTATATATATCACAGTACATCGCTTATTACAGAAAAGCTTATTAGTTGTATGAGATGAATTTGGGTATAAGAGATTGACAGAGGTCTGTCACGTGGAAGTAGGTGTATGGGTGTAAAGTGGTAAATTCGATGGTGAGCCAGGAATCTACCAGGGTTCCAGTCCGCAGATTTACAGTCTGTGGCCTGGTCTAAGCTTTGTCCCCACGGCCCACGGTAGGTCTTGAAGACGGCAAGACCCATCAGACGTAACGAAGAGTCACGTGACTATGAGTATTGGTGGTCGTTGATTTTAGGGTTGTATAACAGTCCAGCTCCGCTCAGCTCTTCTCAGCCCCTATTTAGCTCTCTACAGGCGCGGATGCCACAAGGTCGGATACGACGATTTATGTGTTCGGGCCGATTCGGAAGCCAAGGAGCTTCCGGATCCCACAGCCGAGTTTGAGCATAAGTAGGCCGGTGGCCGCACCTCCGACCAGAGGAAGTCCACGCTTCAATTGATCTTTGCGATTTCACCCAATCTTCCCAGTGCTTCCGATCCTAGCCAATCCTGTACCCTACGTTACAAGCTCTGATCAGCCGTACTCCACATCCCCAGTGTTACACCAGGTCCCAAATTTTGGCCCAGAATATACCAGTACATGCCTTGGTATAGTACAAAACATCCCTGCTCGAATTTTGGGAGAGTACATAACATCCCAACTTGGAATTCGGGATGGTATATAATACCCGAGCTCAAAATTTGGGATGGTACATAACATACCAGCACCAGTGAGATGCCCTACAGTATACTAGTACATGCCCTAGCTTTGTGCAGAGAAATAAAGGCATTAAACTTCCCACTACTACAATAAGCGAACGATATTTGTCCTCTCTAAATTTATCTTACACTACTGATTCCTCATGCGTGAACATTATAAAACTGTCTGGATAAGTCTATTTTACCGGGTAGCTGTCAAAAGCACGGCATCTTTGGTCCACGTGGAGCCTGGGCCACCACAGTGACGAAGGCCGAGCTCTATAGAAAGGTCTATAAAGCAGAAGGTTGTGGCTGCAAGCCGGAACCAACACAAGCAATTCAATCAGCAGTCGCAGCCCCAATCAATTTCACAGAATCCAGTGTGCAGTGTTTCTGACACAACCCTCCCATCACCACCGAGGTCCTATATCAGCGGGAGCGCTGAGGAGGTCGCTGCGACAGAATACGCGCTGTACCCAGCACCGGATGTTGACAGCCCAAGTGAGAGGCGGCGGAAGGAGCACGGACAGAGGGCCAGCCTTCAATAATGATATCCACATCTGAGATTTGCATTACAACCTTTACTCGTCAGGCCTAAAAACGGCCGTCAGACGAAGTCGCAAGCTCCTTCGTCAGGGCCGTTGATTTGACGCACGACTTTGATCTGATGCATTTTTTCGCTACCGCCAAGGCCTAGTAAATTTGGTGGGAGCTAATGTATCTTGTATTTGCTGCAAATCTCGCTTATTCCGATAAAGGGGTTGGCCAGCCTTCTCTTTATGGCGATGCATCGCGTCTACCAAACGCGTGCGCCCACGCCCCCAACACACTGCCTACATCACGGCTGCAACGTTATACGGCTCGCTCCAATCGCTCTGGCTGCCGTGTGATTGATTCCGGGCGTTTTAGCAGTAATTTTTCCAAGCCCGCACCAGTCGATCCGAACTTGAAGCCATTCACAATCGCTGACGACGGCGAGCTTAAGGAAGTAAATGAAGGCGACCTTAAGGATTCTGATAACGATTGGGATTTTTCTGAATTTGCAAGTCCTGCGCCTTCACAGAGCAATTACGAGCCGGAGCATGATGTTAGTGATGATACAGGGGCGTATCAATTTAGTAGGGTTGATAATGATGTTATTTACGTAAGTGGGTAGATAATTGCATGAAATTAAGCATTGCTTGTTATATAGATTTTTGATGGCTTGTGACAACAGAGGCTGCCTCAACGGATTTACAAATAATTATTCGTTGACGAGATTAATTTTTGGAAAGTCTATATACAACGGCTACAGTACAGATTAGGTGGGCTTGGCGGTATCAGATACGCGTCAAATCAAAGGCTGCGTCAAATCAACGGCCCTGACGAAGGAGCTTGCGACTTCGTCTGACGGCCGTTTTAGGCCTGACGAGTAACCGTCACTGCCAAGTTCTTCGCCAGCGTCTGACACAAGTGAGGCGTGCTGCCGGCAAGCCACTACTCGGCTGGTTGCATTGCGAAGTGACCAGTTGGCGCTCTGGCTGTGATGCGGCTCCGGATTGGAGGCTTCGTCGTACATGTGCACAATGTATTGGGCGCAACTGCTTCAAGCCTGCAGCCACAGAAACCGGGCGCAAAAGCGAGCAGGCTCCCGGGCTGCCCCAACTCCAGTCATAAATCACGCATTAAAATCACGCTTCACCCCGCATCATGTTCCAGAAGCAGTCTCATCTCAGCCTTATATGCTGTGCTGTTCATCAGACAAACGAAGACCCATCCGTCACACAACTTCAAGCAACATTGCTATCACTCAGCGTAACTTCTTCAGCATGGACAACAAAACCAGTCCCATCTCTCTTCTCACCCTCCCGGGAGAGATACAGAACGCCATCATATGCTACCTCGGCCCGCTAGGATCTCAACTTCTCCGTGGGACCTGCCGTTACTTTCGTCGCATCATCCCAGCCCTTAGCTCCTACGAGCTCCTCCTCGCTGAATCAGATAAGCACGCCGTGGAACGCAATGCTTACTTCTGCAGCTATTGCGTCTCGCTCCGGCACGGTCGGCATTTCGCCTACCGGATGAAAACGCGCAATAGACGGCGGGGCGAGGACGGGGCCCGAAACCGATTCTGCATTGACTGCGGCCTCCAGCCACCGCGCGGACTGTACGGGTATACGGCCGGCGCTGTCGTGAGGATGGAGAAGGGCGTGTTTGTGAAATGTCGGAGCTGCGGGGGGTTTAAGCACCAGGAAAGCCCTAGGGAGAGCCTTTACCGCAAAGTATGCAACGTTTTCTGCCGGGAATGCTGGATGTCGTCACGGGAAGCGGAGAGTATGCGGTCCATAGAAGATCATCGGCGGGAGATGCGGACCAAGCAAGCACAGAGAGAGCAGCGAAGTCGCGCGGGGCGAGAAACTCGCTCAGGGCCAGAGGAGCGGTTGCAACAGCCGGGACCTTTATCATGGATGTCGACGACATACTCGACGTCCTTTGGATGGTACCAGCGAACTGGCTACCAGCCTTACCACGAATCAAGCGGCGATCGGGAAGGGAGTTTGTGGGGCGAAGATTGGACTAGGAGTCGGGGAGGGCTGAATCTTGAGTCTTTGAGTCTGGGAGAGCTGGATTATGAGCCTTTGAGTCTGGCAGAGCTGGATCTTGAGCCTTTAAGTATATATTGGGATCCGTATATTTGATTCTACTAGGGATACATTAAACACTAGAGCTTCTAAATTGCAAGGGGGTGGCTCGGCTTGGGAAACGTTGTAAGGAACAGGTTTACCAAATGAAATACTACATCCAAGTTGCAGAAGGATTTATAGGGATAATAATAACGCCGAATCGCCATCCGCCGACTCTTCGGGGGGGGCTAACCCTGGCCGGCCTTATGGAACCGGGACGAATAATATGTCCAGTCTGACTGGCATCCTATCTAACAGGAGTTGTAAGTAGGAGACTTGGAGCACAGAGATCTCTCGAGATCTCTAGCGCGGAAGGAAAGCAATACGAACACACGAAGACTGTTAGGTCCTAAAATGGGGCACATTCTGGCTATTTTTATATATGGGACTAGTTCTGGGCCTCCTCGGCTCAAGTTGAAACGTTTCGTCGGCTGCGCCGTAGCCTGCCGAAAATGGCAATTAGGGTGAGCAAAGGTGAGCCAGCCTGAGCGAATCCTGAGCAGCGACTGAGCCGAGCCTGAGCCAGGGCAAGCCGTGTCATGTGGGCATCTTACGGAAAAGGAAATTTCATTTGCCCAGATTCGTCGCATACAACAGATAGAGGTCGCGACCCCCAAACCGGACGACCCACTTTCCGGACATTCCCCGCACACCACCAAGGGGCACAACAAATGCAGCATTCCTCGCATTTCCTAGTAATTTGTATACAAAAAAAAGGTCTACA
>Ga0247765_1000816_pt1 | contig 19876 bp, 12 predicted proteins | sample UWRJL106311C6_FD_179949 | JGI IMG/M metagenome (GOLD analysis project Ga0247765, IMG submission 179949) | Plant litter microbial communities from Arlington Agricultural Research Station in Wisconsin, United States - UWRJ-L106-311C-6 | ecosystem: Environmental > Terrestrial > Plant litter >... | reverse complement strand
TTTTTCCTTTCTTTCTTTACAAATTGTAACAACTTCCTTTCTATTATATATTCTGGGTAGGAGAGACCCAGATTAATAAACAAAAGGCTGGAAGTAGAGTTGGTTTAGGTGCGATATCGTACTGATACCTGTATTATAGAAGCACCTACGGTGCCTAAACAGATAGATAGAGGGACCGCTTGCCCATTAGGGCGAGGACTAAAGGTCCTCTGCAGTGTAAGATTAATAATAAATATTCCCTCCTTTTTAACTGTATACCCAAAAAACTTAACCTTATTTTTATAAAATTCGTATTTATTTAGGTTATAAAATAAACTAATTTCCCGTAATTGTTTTATTACTTACCAAAGGTATTAAATATATAATTTGCAATTTAGGAAAAAAATTAAAATATTATTAAAATATATTACTGTAAAGGTATTAAAATACTTATAAAATACATATTAAATATAGTACTAAAAAGTGGCCGGTATATTAGTAAAGCCTATAGTATAATGAAATATTTAAATAATTTGTATTAAATCCGGAAAGTAATTTTTTATTCTTCCCTTTTTTTTATTTAAATTTAGTAATAGGCGTCTTTTAAATCTATTTTATTAAAAAACTTTATATTTAAAACCTTATCGAAAATCTTCAAAATAAGGGGTAAAGGGTAGTAATTCTTAACTGTAATTTTATTTAAGCCTTAATAATCTACGTAAAGGCGTAAAGAATTATCCTTCTTTAAAATAAATATAATAGGGGATACTGCTAGGCTTTTACTATATTTTATTTACCTTTTTACTAGGTTCTCTTCCAAATATTTTTAAAACGTTTTTAACTTAACTCTTAATAACAAATATAATCTTTTAAATAAGGGAGTAGTATTTTTCATTAAGGGAATAAAATAGTTAAATTAGTAATAATAAGGTAATATAGTAACCTTAAAAAATCTATTATATTTTTAAAATCTATTAACTTTACAAACAATTCTCCCCCTTTTCCCTTAATCTTTACTTCCTCTTCCTCCCCTAATAAAACGTAATCTGGAATTTTAAGTTAAGGTATAATTATAAATATATAGGCTTCTTTTCAATAGGATTTAAAGAATTAACGTAATATTTAAATATATATAACGTTCATATTAATCGTAAACCATTATTAATTATCCTTTAGAAATAATAAAACGGCCTCCTTACTTAAAGTAGGTATTCCCAATAATAAAAGGGAATCTTCCTTTAAATATATTTTATAAATAGTTGTATAAAAAATAGTAAGGGTACGGATACGGTTTTGATTATTAAATAATTATATTGGTACTTCAAATACTTCCAAACTTTCATATACTTTTCTATTAAAGTATTATAAATAAAGGGATTTATTAGTAACTTACCGTAAATTGTATTTTAAAGTAAAAGTATAATTAATAATATTAATTTTAGTATAGGAATCTAACTTTATAGTAATAGGTAAAAAAAAGGATGAAAGTAAAATAGTATTAATTTGTATTTAAATATAAATCGCTATGTTATATAGGATCTCCTCGTTATTATAATTAATTAAAAAGGCTAATCATTTTCCTAGTTTTTCGCTACTAAATTATTAAGAAGTTACTAATACTCCCACTCTTATAATACTCCTTAATTTACTACTATTTATTATTATTAATCTTACACCGCAGAGGACCTCTGGTCCTCGCCCTAGTGGGCAAGCGGTCCCTCTATCTATCTGTTTAGGCACCGTGGGTGCTTCTATTACTACTATTTAATTAATTAAATAATTAGGATAGTTTAATACTATATACCCTATTCCTCCGTATATAAAATATTAAATAATTGAAAATAGTAAGCTACCTCGAGATATTTGAAATTATTATCCTTAGTAACTATAAATCCCGTAATTATTATAATTACCCCTTATTTCGTTTCCGCTTTAATTCCGACTTATTTCGGGAAAAATATACTCCCGTTGGAATTAAAGGTTATATTATATTTAATAGGTTATTTTAACCATCTCCTTTTAATTTTCGGGTTTATTATTATAATAATAAAAATTAAAATAATTATAAAGCTTTTTAGCTAATTTCGAAAAGAACTTTATTAAACGTTCCTTTTCGCTTTAGCGGAAAAACTGTACCTCCAAGCTTTTAAAATATAAATAAAACTTCTATAATAATTAAGTAATAAGTTGAGTAGTTGCTTTTAAAGCCTTATTAGTAAAAGTATTTTAATCGTTTATATTATAAATTAAATTACTAGTTTATTTTTCAAAATAAGCCCAATTCGTATCGTAAATAATTCGTTTATTATTTAATTACGTATTGTAATAATTATACCAATAATTATAAATATTAAAATTTATATATTTAAGGCTAAAAGAAATCCAATTCTTTACTAAGTAGAAACGTTAGTGGTTTTTTGCAAAAGTGTACTTTAAATCCTATAACCATTTCTAGTAATAGTAAAAAGTCATTTTAATAACGTGCATGATAAGCAAACGGTACAAACAAGCGAACGGTACACTTTCCACCACCCTACCACAACTATCCTCAATTACACAACCACTACACTAGGAAACTACAATAACTAAATCAGAAACAGATGAATCAAATAATTCTGCAGCCTCCTTACACGTACGTGCATTATGGCCAGGCTTGCCGCACACGCCATAGCACTAAATCTTTGTACAAAACCCCCCTGCACCACCACCATTTTATCGTATTTCCTGGACCAATTGCTTACCTATAGCCTTCTGATCCAGTAGATCCTGTACCTCTTATACAATAAGTGACCCTCTAAGCCGCATATATGTTTTTTTGGCTTTCCATCGCTTACTAAGCTCCTTATTAGCCTTTCGTAATACTAAAACCTCCATACGTAAAAAGGCCACCTTGTGTATAATAGCCATCATACCTTTAGCTAATCGATTTACAGTAATTAGTATTAAGGTTAGAGAGCTACCTTGATAGTTAGAAATTCGAGTTTTAATAAATACTAATTACAAAGTAGCCTTTTAAGGGTTATGTAGCGTTTAGGAAACCCAAGGTAGTACTATACCTAGGTTTGAGGCTGGGGGTATTAGGGTTCGAATATATATATCCAGCTTGGATATCACCCTTTTTGGGTTATACAATATAAGGCCGGCTCCGGTAAAACCCCCCTGGATATTTTTTTCTGTAATTAAAGTAAAAAACGCCTTTTTAAACGTATAGAGAAATTCCAACTTGCTGATATATATAATATTCATTTATATTAACTGCTTAATTTAGCGGCTGTACGCCTTTTTTAATAACCCAAAATAATTAATATCCAATGGCTAAAGTAGGTACAAGGAGTGCGGAGGTATATAGAGTGTAATAATATTATACTTTTGGTAGTAGGTTTCGAATTCTTCGGAGTGGTAGTTATTGTAGCCGTTAAGGATGAGTAGCCGATATTTACCCTTCGTATAAGATATTATATGGAAATTGAAATACCAAATCCAATTTATACCTTTTTTATTAGTAATTTACCCATTATCAATTGTTATAATATGCTAGGAGGCTAGAAGGTTGTATTTTTGATACCAATTTGCGAGGTAGTATTACCTAGTTAAGATAATGAATGGTAGGATGGCCTAATTTAAGGTATTGACTCCTTGGATAACTATAGCCTACTTTTAATTATTAGGCTGGGCTTGTTTGGCCTTATTGCGGCCATTTAAGGTAGTAACTATTATAAAGGTAATAATAATACCTATTATAAATCTAATCTTATCGAAATTATACAAATCATCGTTAAAAATACCGTATTTAACCTTAATATTATATATAAGTATAAATTATTTGCGAATAATTATTGGATCTTCGTATTTGGCCCTTTAGTAGTTATATTTACGCGTAAATTGTATTTAAAGTTCTGGTTGGCGCTTAACGAAGTTGTGAGCCTATTGTACGCTAATAGGCGGTACGTTACGTTTGCGTAGTAATTGGTTGGTTATATCTTCTATATACGAGAGCCAAGGATGGAATACGTATATATATAGTTTAATAATATATTGAATAATCGTTTTCTCTTCCAAATCCGTAAGCTTGTGCGAGTTGGCTGGAATATCGCGTCGTACAGGCCGGCCATCGCATCGGGCAGAGAGTGTTATTAGAGGTATATTATAAATTGTAACTACGTATCGAAGAGTAAGCTTTGGATTGTTTTTAAGAGCCTTAATTGTAAGAGTAAGCCTTGATTCTTTTGGAAGCAAATCTATTATAAATTGGTAGTAGAAGTGGTGAAAGGAGTGGGAAGGTCGTATTGTACCAAGAAAGTGTACCGTTCGCTTGTCTGTACCGTTCGCTTATCATGCACGTTATTAAATTAAATAATATTCTTAACCTTAATAGCTTTTCTCAACTTTTAGGTTAGAGATTTGCTATATTAACGTTTCTTATACGATTTATTTATAATTCCAAGCCAATTTAGTAAGTTTTTTTCTCGCTTCTTAGCTTATACTAATCGTTTTAATATATAGATATAATCCTTTATACGTTATAAATCTAATTTAGTAGGCGTAGTTGGGCCTATTGGTTCCTTTAAGCCGCGTCCTTGGGGAGATACTAGCGATTTACCCGGGGATTGAGAAGGTATGCGATTGCTTGGTAATATAATACCTACTTTCGGGACGGTACGTTTTAGGGTACTTAGCGTTAGCGATATTTTAGTTAATCGGGGTAAAAGAATTAGAAATGTAATAAGTTATTAAAGTAATTAAGGAAGAGCCCGATACTACTGCGATATATAAGTAATTTACTAGTGATAAGTTGATAAAGTAGATTCCATTTTAATATAGTAACTGATTCTTGTAAAAGGGAAAAACCCCTTACGGGCGCCAACTACCTACAGCGGCTTTTATACGTGAGCTGACCTATTGCGTCACTGCTGCCCCCGGCGCTACGCAGCCGCTGCGGCGGGGTTTCGCCGGCCACATTACAGCCTTATACCGCTTTACACCAGTTATTTACAGCCTCCGCCAGGCCAAAGCTCAAGCCTAGCAATATGTTTGTAAGAGAAAAGGTTCTAGCTTTAAGCTAGAGTCTTAGGACAAGTAACACAATGATGTATTTAGTTACAACCTACAGTTTCCAATATATATCGTTTCTTGCATTATCACTACAATTAGCATAATATAGGTAAGGTAAGGACTGATCAATTAGAGCCTACTTATAACGGTGCAAATAGCCTACTAGAATCATAGGGCTGCTAAAAGAACCGGAATCGAAGTATGGAAATACTAACTAAGAGTAGATTTAGTTATTACGACACAGTAACAGCCAGGTTCAGTTTCCACAACTTTGTATCTGTCAGAAGCACGGCACCTTTTATCTATGTGGTTTTTGAACAGGTTGTATTGTGATTGTGATGAGTGAGCTTGATTGTTGTTGTGATTGTTTTCTGGCTTTCTGGTAGAGCCAGAAAGCCCACTTTTATAGACCTGTTGTATGAACTAGCTTACAATTTGTAGGGTGGCTCAGCGGTTGGATTCCTGGCTGTGCCAGGCATCCTCACACAAGCTGACTAGATGCCATGGGTTCAACCCCAAGGAAGACCCCTTCCTTTTGACAATCACTAACCCCCTAAAGCCGACCACTTCCAGCCACTAGTTCCGCAACACCACCACCCACTATAAGTATTAGATATAAGTGCTATAGCACAAAATGCACAACATAAAGCCCGCTGCACAAAGCCCACTGCATAGATGTGCTACGCCCCTCGCTGACCCGTCGCTGGATGAATTGTCCTGTATGAGCCGCCTGGCCTGGATCATGAAAGACGGTCGTATCGCCGACCTTGCAAAAACGGCTGCACAATGCCCAGAGCAGTAGGTCAATCCTGATCTCCTCCCGTCCCAATGTCGGTCGAGGATGAGGACGGCACCTTGACTTTGCGCTCCCCAACAACAACAGTGCAACCGGTGCGACCTGATACGATCTTCCTTCCGTCGACACCCAGGGTCGGAGCAGCAAAGCGCATCTGTGGACTCAACGACGCCATGGTTGGCGCCCCTGTTCGCATTCAAGCATGATCTGCAACAATCGTTAGCATATCGGCGGGTTCCGCAGTGGAGCAAAGATGATATCTCGTTTAGATCATCGGTATTCGACTACCACGCCCTGTCGTTCTTATCAACTCTGAGCTTGGGCAACGTGTCGGCCCTCTCAGTCATAGCCTTGCCCATCTTCAAGTCTGATATAGCCAACAGCCACCATTACGGTTTCGGCGACGGCTTTCCAGGCGTTGCCTCGGCCCAGTTTGAACTAGCAACCACCGAACCACCCACCACGATGTCTACACTGGAGTCAAACCTGATATTTCCAGTCTCCGCCACGCTCTCAGGGATACAATCTTTGGACCAACTCGTTCCGAATCCAGATGAATCATACCAGCTTGACCAAGAACACAACGGCCATTGTCACACACACAAGATGAGCACCCCAGGGTGTGCCGTGTTTTGGGGTCGTGTCTACGCAGAGGTGAAGAGAGGTGAAGAGCCGCTTCTGCTTTTCATCAAACCCATGCCTAGGTACTAATAAGCCTTCGTTCAGAGCCTCGTGTTTCAACATGTGCAATACAGCCCCTTTGGAATGATGGAACAAGTCAGACGGATGCAGTTGAGGCTTGGTAATGTCCACATCCATTGAACCAGGCTTTTTGAACAGAAAAAAGAACACTAACAAACTTCATTAGCCGCTGACCGCGGCCACCTCGCTGGATTCCGGTGTTCAAACTGCCAGTTATCGCTCGCGCGGGTGGTGAAAGGGGAGTGGAGTAACAGCTGGGCACGGGCAGAGCTCTGGTGCGGCAGAGATGAGTGCTGTGGAGAGCCTAGGTGAGGCGAAACTCCTTGAGTGGTGTTCGTGTTCCCGGGATGACGATGAGGAGGCGGCATTTTACGGCTGCCGCAACATGGCATCCATGAGGGTGCAGTGTTCCCGCTGCTACAGCCATGTCCGACGCGCAGATCAGTGAGGCTTCACGAACCCCAGTGGCACTGAACGGGCTCGTTACCACGAGCAGGAACAGTCCGTGGTCAGCAGGTACGTGGAGAAAGCGGCTATACAGCTCGCAGGACTTGCTCTTCGCGTCAAAATCCAGCGTGCTGCTACGTAACATGGACGAACCCGAAGTGCGTGCACGGCGGGCGCTGTTGGTACGCGAGTAGACCAAATTTGATGAAAGTGCTCGACGAGCTCAACAACCGCGAATTACTGTTCCAAGAACACACGGCGGCCCGCCAGATGCTCTTGAGGGATGGCTGATCATATGTTCAAAAGGAAAGGCTAAAAGGCCATCAACGCCAAGTTGGCCCAGCATAGCCAATGATTCGGCAGCCGCATCTTACCCGAGCATTTGCGCATCCTTGGCGAGAGGAGGGCGGTTTTGCACAGGCGGGGCGAGTCTATTTCCATGCTCGCCCGTCGGCAAGAGTCCCCATCCTGTCATTCAAGCCCAGTTGGCTGTCTGTGATGGACAGTGGGCCACTCTCGCTAAAAGCAGTGGGATGAAGTCCAAACCATGAAGCCGCCGGTTGTTGGAAATCTCCCTCCTGCTCCTACCGTCAGCCCGGCATTGTCGGCATCTCCACTCCCGCCTCCTCCGGTGACCCCTCCGGTGAAGGGCGAGGTAGGGGATAGCGTTGTAGGAGTGGGTACCTAGCTATGTAGGCAAGTATGTATCATTTTGATGTACAATACGAATAGTCCTATATATTATCAGACAGAGATCTATCACGTATACTGAGCCAGCCGCGCTAAGCATCTCATTTGGCCTGCGAAGGACGAGTTTGAGCTTAACTGTAAAACTGTTAAACTGGCTGTCAATCCTCCCCTTAGGCCTACACCTCCTCGTTTCTCTTACTGGTTAAACTGAGGATTTCCCGGATCCAATGAACTCGAATTTGTAGCACACTGTCCACGCCAACCATCTCCAAAACTTCCCTCGCAGTTATTATCCGTGAAAGTCTCAGCACCGGGATTTGGGAGGCCTTCTGTGACACTGATCTGGCACTTTTAACAATTAGCTTTCCATTATGGAAACATCTCGTATGGTTCTCGGCTTACCTGAACGATTCCCCTGGACACAATGATGCCGCCTTGGGCTCGCGCACACAAGTCGCCAACTTCTGACTCTCTTGTGCCTGGCATATAGCAGTTGCAATACCATTCGCTTCTGGTTGAATCAAAAGAGACTTTGTTAGATAATTGCCACCGTAATCTGGGTGGATTTAGCGGAGGTAAGGCACTTACAACTGGTTGCCCTGTGGTGCTTCCAGCGCGGGGATCACGCTCGTGATGAGGAAAAGAACTTTGCCCAGCATCTTGGCTTTTTCTCAGCCAGTGTCAGAAAGCCTCAGAATGAATGCGTAGAACAAAGGAGTTACTACTAAAGGAAAATAAAATTATGAAATGATCATCTATCTAGGTAGACTGGAAATAGAGACCGGAAAATGGGGGACGCCGCATCTTAGCCGAGAGGCCTATTTCCATGTTCCGAAGCCCATATTTGTTCGTCACCGGAATGTGGCGGGCGGTAGTGATGAGTACTACCGGGATGTAAAAGTAAAAAGTGCCTGTGGTGTTTATCATTATGGACAACTGTCGAATGTGGACTTGACAAATCTCTGGTATGTAAATCTCTGTTACTTGTCTGGTATTTGGGGGGCTGTCTTGGCAAATCATATTCTTCTGGCTATCTAACCTACCTTACTTACCTATTCATGTCGCAATTTAGCCAACAGCTTCTGCATTCTTCAACGAATGGGGAGATCTGACTCACGGCCATCAAGCAAGAATACCATGGTGAAGGCCCAAACGGTAGAAGAAAACCCTGCAACGCCATATCCAATGTTGATTATAAAATTAAGAGGACTGGGTGACGACTGCACAGTGGCTTAGCAGGTGGGTTCTTCAGTGTGCCGAGCATTCTCACAACGGGCTGACTATCAAAGTCCACGCAAGCTGACGAGAGTCAGCCCCTTCAATGTTGACATCTATTACGACCTTGTCTTATCCTATACTTCTCAACCACGTGAGTTATGCCCCTCCCCCCAGGAAAGCTGGTAAAAAGTCGGAGCGATAATCACACGAGAGACAGCTCGTGGTCGATCCGGGGGGGAGGGGCAAAAGAGAGGAAACCCAAATCCACCAGACCGAAGCGGCAGGAGGTTTGATTATGTCTGGTTGGTACCAGCCTTTCTGCTCTTCTAAGCGTCAGTGTCACTAGTCGGGTGTGTTATTTTCATAGCTTGGCATCTCCCTCGGTGTTAAGAGCGGTTTTTGGCTTGAAATTAGTAGGCTCTGTTCCCCTCTGTTTATACCTGGACTTGAATGTTGAGAAACCGGGTTCGAGTCGAGTCTCACAAAAAAACATTATCCGCAGATATCAGCTGGTCTTTCTTTTACCAAAAAAAAAAAGAAGAAGAAAATTCTTGCCCACAATTCTTGACTAACGGCATACAGAGATGAGCTTGGCGGGGCTGAGTGAGAAGAACGTCTTGGCGGCAAGAACAATAAATGCCGGTTTTAATCTGGGCTACGACCGTCAGCTGACAAAAATGCTGTTACTGAGTAGTATTATGTTGTCTGTATTCCCCCATCGTCGGTGTAGATGAGAAGCAAAAGTTCCAGAAGCGGTATCTCGTACGGATCTGGTGCGGGATCTCGCGGGCTTGTAAAGAACCGGAATGCAGAATAGGGCCGTTATTTCTATACGATCATACAAATCACGACGTGAAGATGGTGTCTCGTGATGAATTCGAGTCCACAAATGATTTGTAACAGGATACCAAAATATAGTTTGTCAAATCAACGACAACTCCACTGTGGTCGGGCAGGTCATTGAAAGAGTATAAATCTCCTTGATCTACCAGGCTCATCAAAACCTAAAAACAACACTAGCATCTCATCTTCATCTTTTAATCGTCTATAACCACTCTTCTTGACCGTTTCACCACCGAAAACTTGAAAATGCATCTCCTCAGTGTGAGTCTTTTCTCAGGCTCACCCCCAATCCTTAACTGGAGCATCTTTCTGAGGCTGCTCTGTTCAAGCAAAGCTGACAGTATAAGCTCATCGCCGCCGTTTCCATGACCGTCATGACCGTCTCGGCCCAGGAGAGCAATGTGATCATGCAGACCTTTAGCGGCACCCAATGCAGCGGCACAATCGGATCCACCACGGTTCTCGAGTCGCAATGCAGACAGGTTCCCAACGCGGGATTCCAAAGCTTCCGCTTCGTCCCGGGCTCGGTCCGTCTCGCGCCCAACTGCCGCGTCGTCTTCAACACGGGGAGCCAATGTCGGGATCTCAGCCGGCCTATCGATGTCAATGATCGGGAGTGCTACTCGTCTTCTGGACAGAACCTCGGGACCCGCCGGTTTGTGAATGTGTTTTGCAGTTAGAGAGGGCCATTTAGGGTCAGAGCCGGACTGGTGTCTCATACCGTGTGGTTAGGAGAGGAGGGAGATCGATTTACAGAAGAGCCACATGCATGGTAAGGTGTCTGTTGCAGTCTAGAATATATGGGGGGATCGGATCACAGTCGTTACAAGGCCAAGACCAAGTCAAGTGGTTATTAGATAGAAGTTCAATATCAAAGGTTGCAACCTAAACCTCGGTTTTTTGTACATGTCATTTGGCTGGTCCTTGGCATTCCTGGCCATCCCTGGCCATGTGAGTCCAAAGATAGCCTTTGGCTTGATGAAAAGTACCTATGTCTGGGGTTGTACCTACAGGAAACACAGCGCTGCTAGGGCAGAAACAAAAACCGCAACCATATCTAGGTAGGTACCCAAGCCGTGGAAAACATGTAGCCGTATTCAAAAGATAAAAAACAAAAACAAATGCATGCACGAGCTAGCCCCTATCCGATCCTCAGGCCCGCAAATCCACTGGAGAGACTGTCATATGAAAGGGAAGCTTGTGTCGTGTACATGATCAAGCCAATCGGAATAGTCACGGCCCGTTCATACCTAATAGAATCCGGCGTCCAGAAGCCCACAGCCATAGGACCAGCCTGGCTCTGCAGCGTATTACCCGTGCAGACCAGACAAAGCAGTAGACTGCGCAGGGACGAGGGGTTGGGACGGGGAGTGCCGTAGCCAAATGCAGGAGTGTTTGGCAAGTGGGCTCCGAGCCCATTCTGGAGGATAGGACACAACCGACATGTATCCGTGGGATTTCCAAAATTCCCCACTTGACGAGATCCAAAGCCAGAAGTAGAAGAGACTGAGCTGCAGAGATTCAGATGGGAATCAGTGTCACCCTCGCCCACGCGACAGGCCCGCTCAACATCTTTGAAACAAATCTCCCATCCGGGTGGAGCTCCGCCACCGAGGTAAGCATAGTGCCGGTTGAAGTAAATCGCCCGAACCACGCACGTGCATAGAATCTGTTGTCCGAACGGAGAGGTCGTCGCTCCCAGAGGACACCGATGATCATGAGACTGATTTTCTTGCCGAAAAAACGCTTCAATCTCCCCAAAGAGGGTTTCATTCCCATGAAGGCGCACCATGTCTACGGCTAGCGATTTCCTGTGGTGCCGACTGAAAATTATATGCCGAGCCAGACTGTGCTGCGTGTAGTGTACCTCGTTACAAGTCGGGAATTCGCATTGCATTCCGAAATGGTTTTTTTCGAACATGTGGTTGTTGAGCTGGATTTCAGAGGAAAAGGCAAGATTGCAGGTCTCGCATGGGAACTGGCTACTGTTGTTGTTGCCATTGTTGTTATTGTTGCCGTATTGGAGAGCACGGTTGGAATTGGAATTCGAGTTGCGGTAACGGGATTGGGCTTTGGAACTGCGGTTCGTATAGACTGTCATGGCACCGTCATTGCCTTGGTCTTGGTCGTCGTCTTGGTCGCCCCAGTGGTCTAGGGCATCCATGTGCTGTACCGCTGCACCGTAGGAGCCAAACCGTTTGCCGCAGGCATTGCAGTTTGCCATTTGATCTTTGAGTGGGTTCAACGTTGTTCGAGTTGGTATGAGAAGGAGGTGTATTCATCTCGTTTCCTGGGTCTCTGTCGGTTTTTATCTTAAGCTGGAGAAGCTGCGTTGCCCTCACAAGTGATGGAGGCTCGGTCCCAGTCCATTCTGGCCGTGTCCACCATACCATTGACAGAGCGCTAGCCACATGGTCCGAAGCAGAGTTCTAGAATGCATCACAAAGAGAAAAGGGAGGACGTTGATAGATGGAAAAAAATTGAAACTTTCAGGGGTTGTCTACTGTCAGATCCAGAAACATTTCTTTCTAGCCAGAACAAAGAAGAATTCCCACAAAATTGAAAACCCATCTATCATATCATGGGTGGCATTGTCAATATTCACTGTGGAACAGGGGTAGCTGATTAAACAACTTGCATCTGGCTGATCAATTCTGCGGATATGAAATATGCCAGGCACTCAGATCTCAGTTCTTCGTAGACCACTATACATCCCGGTGCAAAATAACCCAAACAGCAGCCATCTGACAGCTTAAAAGTTCTTGTCGGATGGTGGATTTCACGGCACAAAGATGAAGCACCCAAAAAACATGGTCAACATTTTCCTGGCCGCCGAACACAGGTGTATAGCTGCAGCAATCATTGTGCATTTCGCCCTCACCCTCTTTCGTTTTCTTCAACACAACATCTTCTCAACGGAAGAAATCTCTGATAGTAAGATGATGGCTCAGCTCCAACTCCGTTAGCATGTACATTTTGCGCGCGCGGCACTCAAAGAAAAGAAAAAGTAGGACGCTATCTATGCCCAGCGTTAATGGTGATTAAGCCTGGAGATGCAGCACCAACAACCCGCCCTTAGCATGTACCACAATGCATGTGGCCTTACCGAAGGCTTCACGTCTGCACAGCAGTTCAGCTTTCTCGGAGTGGTTGGCGGTTCGACAAAAAATCGAGCACGTTCCCCAAAAGACAAAGAATGAATCCTCCCTTGCCCGGTGCAACAGACACAATCCTCGGGCTAAAACAAACCGACTAGGTATTAAATGCAACCGAGAAATCTTTTACGTACATCTAACAAATACTACAGCGAGAATAGCATAGCTCCACGGGCGAAGCATGTGGCAGGGCTTAGTATCGCACAGCAGCGGCAGGTATCCGTAGGTGCAAGGCTAATGCAGTTGGTATCGAGATCCAAATCCAGACATCCATCTTGCAAGTTAGCTTCACCCCGCAACTTTCTTTCTACTTGTTAACCAGTCGTATGATGGGTCTCGGATCAAGCTTAGATCCACGGGAACTTTTGAACTAAGAGCTTGCAAATGGGGTCAGTTGGCCAGGCTTATACAACAAGCTCGGCAAGGAACATGCATACCATGCCTCCCGCATGCAGAGCGGCACGGGTCGACCCCGCGCATGATGCGAGTGCGGATTGGTGGGGGGGGCCAAAAGCAGTGCGATGTGAAAACACCAGGCACCTACTTACGCATCCAACATACTCCAGGTAGAGAAGTAGAATAAGTGGGGTGGTGTGATGGGGTCTGTAGTAGGTTAGATTGGAGGGGCGGTCTCCCTTATAACATAACCCGCCGTCTGCACTCTTGATTGAACTGACGCAATGCGCTCCACACTGTTCCCAAAACAATGCCCAAAGTCTAGACACTACCATGTTGCCAAAAGTACACACCAAAAGATTAGCACTCTCGCTATCTCACTTCCGGCCGATTATTCCTCAACGATGCACCTTCCGAACCTCGGCCGTATTCAAGCCCAAGCCCAACTCCAAGCCCAAAGAGAGAGATGAGTTGGGGGGTGCAGACCCAGGGTTCATTCGCCCCCTCGGCTCTGTTGAAGAAATGTTCGCCGCATACAGCGAGATTGGCGCCTCGTCTTTCTCGCTTGCCGTCCGTATTCGCGGAAACCTAAACCGCTCACGGCTCGAAAGTGGAATTCGTCGTCTGCAGCACAGCAATGGACATCTCTCTCTTGCTATCCGCACTAGCACCAGCAGCAGCCAAAATGGTCGTCGCTACTTTGCGCGCAGCGAAGAACCTATTCCGCTGCGGGTTGTTGACTTGTCTTCTACAAAAAAGTGGGAAGAAGCAATGGAGGCGGATCTGGCCATGCCATTTCCCAACGACGGGCCGCTTGTTCGCATAACCGCTCTTCTTGGGGACAGAAAAAAAGAAAGAGAAGAGGGAGAGGAGGAGGGAGAGAGGGAACATATTCTCGTCCCGACATTTCACCATTCCCTCGCCGATGGGCTTTCCGGGGTCGCCATAATAAGGGATCTTGTTCAAGCTATTTCTGGTCATCACCCCTCCACCATTTCTGGCCACGGGACTTCCCGGGCAGGTTACGAGTCATCTCCGATAGGTCACTTTGTCGGTGGCAGCAGTGGTGGCGTGAGTCATGGTATTGGGGAAACACTCGAACATACCCTCGGTGAAGCTTTCCCCTCCGCTCTCGCCAGCCTGACTTCTTCTCCTCCTCCTCCGGAGTTCCCACCCCCGAGAAATATATGGGGGTATAACCGTTGTGGTAGACCTCGGATACAGAGCCTCGCGTTATCTTGCGAGTTTACGAAACGTCTTGTAGCCCGCGCGAAAGGGGAGGGGACGACCGTTTCGGCGGTACTCGTTGCAGCGTTAGCGCAAGCTAGATATTCCCTTCGGAAAGGGGAGGCGTATCCCGGTGCCGGTGATGGTGAGAGTACAGATAAAGATGGAGATGGATTACGGGTTCTAGTCCCGTTTGATGCGAGGGGTTATGCGAAGACATGTTCGGAAACATCGAGAGCGACGCTAGGGGTGGGGATGGGGGTATTTATAGGGGCAGTGGTGTTGGCGGTGCCTCCTCTTCTTCCTCTCTCTACAGTATCCACTCCGAGAATCGAGATACCGTCAGAGACACTACCACAGACACAAACCCAGAAAATCTGGACACAGGCCCGCACCCTGGGAACGCAAATCCACGGCCAAAAATCCCTAACCTCCACATTACAACTCGCCTGCTCCGCAACTCTGCAAATGCAGCGCGACGCCACTTCCCGGGAGGTAATGGAGTTTATGCGTACCGGGACAGATCACGAAGTCTTGGTTACTAATCTCGGAATATTGGATAGCCATCTCCCTAGAAAAATTGGTGATTTCGAAGTTCAAGAAATTTGGCCGGTCGCTCTCAAGACTTGTATCCAAGGAGAGGATAATATCGGTGTGGCGACGTTTGGGGGAAAACTAAGGCTAGTTCATGTTTCCCTGGATGGGGCGGAAGGACTGTTGCACAGGATGGTGGAGATTTTGGAGGAGCGTACTTGTACTTGATGTAATGTCAGGCGAATATGGGCACACAAAACTTTCTTTTGTGTACCTCACCCACGTGACACTTCTCATCCCAGCTCAATCTTTGCTCGAAATAGCCAGAATGAGTCCTATTCTCTTAATAAGCAGTCTTACCTTACCACTTTGCATTTTTGTATTTACCCTCCTGACCACCGCTGGAGGCTTAAGTCATCATCCGGAGGCTTAAAGTCCCGCGCCTACACCTCCTCAGCCTCGGTTGGGCAGCTAGGGCTGAGTGAGGATGTGATGACATCCACGACGTTTGCGTATCTGTGCTGAGGCGGTCAGCCTTATTGGGGCATCGGTAAGAAGTAAGTGATTTGAAAATAAGAGCGGAGAGGAACGTTAAAGGCTTCTCCAGTTCCTAAGAGTACTCACTAGCTAATCGTAGCGCTTCCGCAACAGACTTGGCAAATGAAACTAGGCTGGCTTGCTGTGGGGGGTGGGCCCTTGATCAACCAAATGCGAATGCTCAAAGCCATCACATTGTCCGGATATGCTGGCACATATCAATTGGTCTTGCACAGCGCCAACTGTCAACCGTCCATGCCCGAAGGTGGGATACCCGCTCACTCCAGACGCCAACCCGGACCCAGCGTGTCACCCCCTTCACACCGCACCACTGATTTAAGCTCGGGGGAGGAGGAGGAGGAGGAGGAGGAGGAAGAGGGGAGGCCCTGACCGTCTTGGTCTCCTCCTCCGTGATAGCCCGCCTCATCATCATGATGCACACAGGTGACCCAAATTCGCTTGCCCTCGATCCAATTCACCAGCCAATCCGGCCCGTCCCGCGGCCGTGACCAGTCCCCCGTTTTGAAGGTGGCTCGCTCCAGCGGCCTCCCGACCTTCTTGCTCGCGAGAAACTCAAACATCTCCCGCGCGGCATCCGCGTCCAAAATGGGACGAGCCAGCCGATCAGATCCGCCGCAGCGCGGCTCCACCTCGCCACCAGAGTGTGCTTTTGAAGCATCATGATACATGTAGCCTCCTCCTCCTCCGTGTCGGCCGTTTTGGCACACCGGACTAGTGAGCTCAAAATGGATGGTGAGTTCCACCAGCTGCGGGAGCGCCTCGCCTAGAGCCTGGAGCTCCTCCCAGGGCCAACGGCCTTCTGCCACCGTCTTGTCTCTTGTTGTTGTTGTTGCTGTCCGGCGAAGGGGGAGGGTCAGCCGCGCCAGGTGGGGCGTGAGGTCGGCGAGCTGCTGCAGCAGCTCGAGGGGTACCGGGGGGACGGGACGCGTATCCCGCTCGTCGCCTCGGAGATTGAGAGACGCGAGACGCTCGCCCTGGTGTTCGAGGACGGCCTCGAGCGAGGGCGGCGGGTAGTCGTCGTCGCCGCCGCCGCCGCCAAGCTGGTAGTTTCGCCAGGTGAGGTCGGTGAGAGAAGCGCGGGGGAGATTCAGGATGAATTCCTGTGCCTGCGCGCCTTCCACAAGCAGAGTCCGCAAACTTGGGACTCTTGCAGAGAGGAGTTTCGCCGCCTTGCCCGACAAGGGCCTTGTCGAATTTAGATGGAGCGTGTGGATGCGAGAGAAGTCCATGGCGTCGAGCCATAACTCAAGGTTGGTTTTATTGTTGTTATTGAGGAGAATAGGTGGAATCCAGGACGTGATGCACGACACCCAACCCCTTGGTGATAGCCAGTCGTCCCAGTCGCAACATGAGCGGGACGACGACGACGACGACGGCCGCCCAGGCGGACCCCCATGTCGCCCCGTCCAGCTGCTCCACCACCACCACTGCCACCCGGGTTCGTCGAAATGGTATCCGTCGAGCGAAAGCAGTTCGGGCGCCGACGCGTATCGATCCCAGCCAATGGCACTGAAGGGGAGGCTGTACCTGTCGGGAAATCCCGTGCAGCCAACCAGGCGAGTACGGAGAAACAGGCTCTTGACGTTGGAACAGCGGAGCATTGCCTTGTGGACATTCTTCATCGAATCGAAATTGTACCGTAGAGCACCACCACCCATGCCAGCATCCCAGGGCATGTATGCGCCGCTCCACACGCCGCGGATCTCGGTCGGGCACCGGTTACCGGGTTTCCAAAACCCCAACCCGGACCATCGCAACGCGAAGCTCTTGCATGCCGCCAAGAAGAGAAAGAGGTGTGCTTGTTGGCTGTAATAAGCAAGAACAGCGATAGCTGTAGGGAGGGCAAATGTGGCTACAAGTGCTACAGCTCGCCGAACCATTTTTACATCCATGTGGTGGGGTGAAAGAGAATGACGGAATGAGGAGGCAGGCGCTGTCGATGTTTTCCCCCGCCATGCATGGTAAGAAAAAAAGCGACGTGTTCTCATCCGTACCGTACTTTACTAGGTAGGATACCAAAAGACTTTGCATGATGATTGGGCGATCCTGCGAAAAGGAATCCAATAAGAACGGGAACAGCAGCACCCCCCGCGCCCGGGGCTATATGGTGCTGTTGAATAAAATGCCTTGATGGTATCGTGAAAAATTAACACTTTTGGACAATGGAGGATACTAGGAAGATTCAGGGCGGCTAGATATGGTAAAATCCAAGTCAAGTTATGTTGTGGTAAAACCTTGTAGAATTGTCCTATCCCTAAATTGTAAGCTATGCCGTGGTAATTAGTAAGGTATCTACCGAACTATCATATCGCAAGTCGGGGGCCCTAGAATGTTTTTTATCTTTTCCTGAATGGTTGCACGGAGAATGGGCTACTCAGAGCGATAGAATCCGCAACGCAAGTGGACTAAATAATTAAAGTCTTTTTTGCTTTGGAACCCCAGCCGACCGAGCAGCGATAGAGTCGCACGTTCACATCAAAACAAGCCGAGCCTGGGGCAAACTCTATGCCTAAATGTCAGAAGCACGGCACCTTTTATCTATGTGGGTTTTTAGAACAGGTTGGATTGTGATTGTGATGAGTGAGCTTGATCTGTGATTGTTCTCTGGCTTTCTGGCAGAGCCAGAAAGCCCTCCTTTATAGACCTGTTGCATGAACCAGCTTACAATTTGTACGGTGACTCAGCGGTTGGATTCCTGGCTGTGCCAGGCATCCTCACACAAGCTGACTAGATCCCATAGGTTCAACCCCAAGGAAGACCCCTTCCTTTTGACAGGAACCTCTCGGTCCTGCGCTCTGATGGAACGCAGGAACCAATGGTCAGGCGCTCTGAGCCCCAGGGTGCTTTTTCTTTTGTACTTAAACGGAGCTTCCTCCTTATTTTCACTTCCAAAATCCAAGTCACTTTGCAACTGCACTTCCACTGCTCGCTAGCTCGATGAGCCGCTCCGCCCAACGTTCCACACTTAATTAGTGGCTTATTAAGGCGGACCCGCTCTAATGGCGAACTATCCTGATAATACGCCTCGGGCCGCAAAAAAGCAACGGCGAAGGGGAAATCGGTGATCCCAACTCGCTTTCTAGGTTCTTCGAGGCCGGAAATACGCCTATTCGAGAGTGCAAATTGATGCGATCAATGGTTGTGGTGGAAATTAGTCCTGAAGTTTAATGGCAGTTCGCGAAGTCACAATTTAATTCAATTCAATTCAATTCATTTTAGGGTGGCCTGCCCTGGCCGTAGGCCAGGGTTAGCACTGCTACTACCGTAGTGATTACGTAACACCCCCCCGCTGCGCCGGGTTTCGCTTCCTCCGCTGCCTTCCCGCCCTCTCGGGGCTTTAAACGTACTAAGCCAACCTAACTCAGGCCCCGGTAGAGCTTGTGAATTAATCTAGTCCTCTACCTGGGGAAAAACCGTAATGCCTATCTTCCAACCATTGCTTTGTATAGTTCTTTAACACTTAAAGTTAACGTACATGATAAGCGAACGGTACAAACAAGCGAACGGTACACTTTCTTGGCACAACACGACCTTCCCACTCCTTTTACCAATCCTACTACCAATTTACAATAAATTCGCTTCCAAAAGAATTAAGGCTTACTTTTGCAATTGAGGCTTTTAAAAATAACCCAAAGCTTACTTTTCGATACGTAGCTACAATTTATAACGTACCTTTAATGATACTTTCCGCCCAACGTAATAACTGGTTTATACGATGCGATATTCCAGTTAACTTACGTAAATTTACGGATTTGGAAGAGAAAACGATTATTTAATATATTATTAAGTTATATATACGCGTATTCCATCCTCGGCTTTTATACGTAGAAGATATGGCCAACTGATTATTATACCAATACAACGCGCCGCCTATTAGCGTATGATAGGCTTATAATTTCGTTAAGTGCTAATTAAAACTTTAAACGCGATGTATATGTAAATACGATTACTAAAGGGCCAAATGCGAAGATTTAATAGTTATTTGTAAGTGGTTTGTATTTGTATATGTTCAAAATACAGCCCAGTTGCCCTGTAGCTACAGCACCCAAGGGTGCTGTAGCTTAGTTGATCTACTGCCCTGGGAGTGCTGCCGACTGCACTATAGCAAAGTGCAGTTACCACAACCACAGGGAGATGGTGTTGTGGTTCAGGGGGGGGCTGCCAAGCCCCCTGGACCCACTGGAACCCACTAGAACCGACGGGGAGTTCCGGGGACCCACCACCTGTAGGCTTGGCCTACAGGGGTAGACCCAGCACCATTGTTACGTCAGCCCAGCCA
>Ga0247765_1000815_pt1 | contig 19956 bp, 23 predicted proteins | sample UWRJL106311C6_FD_179949 | JGI IMG/M metagenome (GOLD analysis project Ga0247765, IMG submission 179949) | Plant litter microbial communities from Arlington Agricultural Research Station in Wisconsin, United States - UWRJ-L106-311C-6 | ecosystem: Environmental > Terrestrial > Plant litter >... | reverse complement strand
AAAAAAAAAAAAAAAAAAAAAAAAAAAAAAAAAAAAAAAAAAAAAAAAAAAAAAAAAAAAAAAAAAAAAAAAAAAAAAAAAAAAAAAAAAAAAAAAAAGGAGGAACAGGAGAAAAGTGTAAAGAGTAACCGCTACTCCTCACAATCATAGGCAGTTATAGCCTCGTGTGCTCAAGCCATGGCCTGTCCCAAAGGCTTCTTAAACACCGAAAACACCTTTGACAGGCTCTCTGCAATCAGCAGCTATTAACCCGTTAGTTTATATCTGAGCTTCATAACCCATCGTCATGTATCGTCCAGGTAACTAAGAGCAGGGTAGGAAGGTAGGTAGGTAGGTAAGTACTCACCTCATGTCCCTCGACCAACGTTTCAAACTCCTCCCAGGTCAGATAACCCTCTCCCTCACCTTGATTCGCATCTACCCGCGCCGCAAACTCACTCAACTCACCACTCCCACCACTCTCCACACTCTCAGCAGCAGCTGAAACAACACTCACCAACGACACGAGTTTGCTGTTCGGAACACGCAGCTGCTTGAGATCGCAATTCCAATGCGACAACGACTTGGCAACTAGCGCATAGCTTTCCCGCAAAGGGTTGGCCGTAAGCGCTATGACTTCGGGGGGATATTCGGAGAGGATATCTTGCATGTCGATTACCCTTTCTAGCTCGTTGGCTGTGATCACCAGCTGTTGTTTTCCTTTTCCCTTTCCTTTGCCGTTGGTGTTGTTGTTTCCGCTGGGGTTGATGTTAATATTGCGACGGGAGACGGTGGTGATGAATTGGGGAATGGCAATCGTCGTGGGGGTGGTAGTGGCAGCATCAGAAGGAGAGGCAACGAGCTGGGCAGATGCGGACGGTACCGCCAAACACCGAAACAGCCTCCGACGATAATCCCCCTTGTCCTTCCCCCGATACAGCAACAGCCATCCGTGATCACCATCCGGGCCCCTACCGCCACCACCACCGTAGCTTCCTGTGAGCATGCCGTGGGTATGCAGCCTGCGCAGTTCGGGCGCGTACTTCGGAAGCGGGTCCCGAGTTAAGAGACATATGGCACGGAGAAATCCGTCTTCTTTGATACCAAGAAAATTCGGAGGGGCTGATGAGGCAGAGGCAGAGACAGAGGCCGAAAAAGGAAATGCGGCGTGCCAGGTTAGGATTTCGAAGAGAAGAGGAAAAAGTCCGAGAGAGTGATCTAGATCCGTGAGGGGTGGGGCAGGAAGGGTTTGTTTGATGAGGTTCTCGAATTTGTCTGTGGAGAGGTCTAGATCTCAGTTAGGTAGTTAGCTTGCGAGACTGCATTCTTGTGTAGAGATAACTTGCATCCAGTCTCGGGGTCTTGCAGTTGCCGAAATGCCCGGCTGATGCACAATGCCGCACTGGGACAGTAAATCTCCAACCTCTCAGCCAGACCCTCCGTGTACCGTTCATACACAGCCTCTGGAAGAAAAAAAACATCCAGTCAGTCAGTCAGTCAGTCAGTTCATGTTTCAAGCTCGGTAGTACACGACTTCCCTACCTACCTTGGGTCATGAGGCCGCGGTTCACAAAACTAATAACCCTCATGTTGGATTCGCGGCGCTCATCACTGAGAGTGGGAGCATATTCGCTCGCGTCGCTAAAAATAGCATTGGGTTCAATGTCCATGGTATGTTGTTGTATGTTGGTCGAGAGAGAAAAAAAAGTAACAAATGCTTGCAGGATCCCAAATGAATCCAAGTTGACTGATATGATTGATGGAGGCTCGATTATTCTTTTTCATTCTGGTCCTGATTTTATGTTTGCAACTGAATAGCATAAAATGGTCCGCGTCATCGGAGGCCGTGCTGGGGACTGGAAGGACTTGGTTAGGTGGCGTTCCTACAAAATAGGCAGGGCAGTGCCGGCAATGATTCATTTGGTTCTGTGAAACCGGGTTGGTGGTGGCGTGACCGGCAAACAAACGGCGCAGTTGGATGGGCTGGCGATGCCTTGCATCGGCATTTTTTTAGGGAGGGAGGGAAATATGAAACGGTTTGATAACACAAAATGTCCAACGCCACATTTGATGGATTTGTGTGGACCGATTTCTCACATTTTCATGGCGCTACCCGGATTCCAGATCCCAGAATTCTAGACTCAACGAGAACAGGACATGCAAGAGGTACTACGTGACTACCTAGATCCCTTAGGTATGCGAATCAAATAACATATAAATGAGTGTCAGCATATCATTGGCCAACGCGTGCCTGGCCTGGAAATGCTCGTTAAAATAGGTACAAGTGCCGAATCCTCTGTGCCACTATGGATTGCAACTGATTCAGTTTTTCCAATTTTGACAATTTCTCCCCGGGCTGTGATGTAGTAACCATACAGCTCGCAAATACGATCCAAAACTCTCCGTAATATCGCCCCATGGGCAACAAGTATGCCGACTGTATATCTCATGGATCCGCTCCAAGTGGCGTTAGTCGATGTTTTGATGGTTACAAGCCGCATCGTGTATCTTGACCGAGTCGTACATGGCCGCAGCAGGCACTGCACTGCCTAGATGCCGAAAGCCCGGAAAGGATTGTAACATGCAAATTAATTGATAATCATCAAGAGGAACAGAGAGTTGGTTGTTGCTTGACATTCAGTTTACTGAGTGTTTCGAAAGAGTATAAGAACTTGGATCGTAGGGTCTTTGGAAATGTCTCTTCACAACATTCATCACCATCTTCCTATTCTTTGCATATCCTCATAAAGTTCATTATTATCATCACCATCACCTCGCTTTCTCTTACATTTTCACCATGAAGTTTCAGGTTCTTTTCCTCCTCGCCACGAGCTTGGCCAGCTACGCTTGCGGCGAGTCGGTCGATGCCCGGTCCCATGCTCGGGATTTCGACCTTGACGATATCGAAATCGTGACACGGGACATTCCGTTCCATGAGTTCCAGAAACGCGATCCCACTGTCCCTACCGGTAAAGATGCTACCAAGCTGCACGCCTGGGTCCGGCTCGACACGCGGACGACCAGCTTTGACGACCGCAGCGGAGCCAACCACGACGGACTGAACCAGCTGATCAAAGACACCGGCGGTCGTCACGTCGATGTTGTCGTGGGAAAGCCTGGTGAATACCATGCATACGGACTCATGTTGACGGGCGGCCCGGCCTGGCAGAAAAAGCCAAACGGCGATGGCGTCCCCGTTGCTGCATACGGAGGCCCCTATGACGCTGCTCCGGGAGAACAATTCACCTATGCCGGACAGATTGACCAGAGAAAGACTCTCAAGAGCATCAAGACGACGGGTTAGTGCTTTTCCATTATACCTACCAATCTACCTACCTACCTTATCTACCGAGTGATGTTAACTGTCTTGATTCAAAATACAGCCGACACGTTGATCAAGGGCAAGGTTTACAACCACAAGACGTACAACTGCCGGACCTTTGCCGAGCTTCTGGTCAAGGAGTTGAAGGCGAAGCCTTGAGATTTTATGAGACCATCTATGGATGCATAACTGGACGGATTGGACAGGTACTGCACTGGATGCGGATATCATACACATTCCTTGCATGTGGCAGTTTGTCTTTTCTTGGCTTTTCTCTTGGCTTTTCTCTTGGCTTTTCAAGCAGCTCAGTGTCTCGTCTCATCATGTACCCAGGACTTTCATCTAGCCGGCAATGTCATTCTTTTGATCCTAGGTATCTATCTACTGATATATCTCGACCGTACTGGTTCATATCTTTGCGATGCAGTGACAAACATCCAAGTCGGAATGAGTACTTGTCTAAGCCTTGCGGCAGCAGGCCCAGCATTCTCCCTGTGCAGTGGAAAAAGTGGTTAGTTGAATGAGGAAAAATTACGACAAAATGAGATGCATTGATGTGATGAATGAACAGATCCAGTCTGTCTGTAACTTACAATTTGCTTGGGATACTACATTACATCATTGGTTAGCTTTGCTTTATGAAAAGGTTACTTCCTCCAGTGACTCACCCAGGGACCTTCACACGTCGGCGGCTCAGGGAAGCACGTTCTCGTGCAGACTTCATTGTCAGCTTGCGGCGCGGCCGACACACCCATGGCCAGGGCGAGGATGGAAGCGATGGCGAAGAACTTCATTTTGTTTTTGGAAGGATAAATCTCAACGGTTGATATCTGTGTATGTTGGGGACGGCGATTTTAACGGATCGATCAATCTCGGTGAGGAACAGTCCCCGACCTTTATATGAATCTTTATGGACCCAGGCGTGGTAAAACTGGCCTCAACCGAATTAAACACCAATAAGACCACTCAACCAAGCCAAGGCTGATCTTCCAGGGCAAGCGAAAATGTCTCGTTGCACAAATGTAACCTACAGTCCCCCATGCTCGCATTATCCCATCAGACGGACATGAACAACTATCCGATCGCCGTAATCTCGTCACCACCAACCGGGTTTTTGCTACATCCGGCAAATATAAGGGTCTCGGCTTGGTGCTCTGGCAGCTCTGCTAAATACTTTGTTTCTCCACACTCTGTTACATATTTTTTACTACGCTAGATCCAAATCATTACCCGGAAGTACGGTAAGCGACTTGGTAGTCTCGGCTATGATGTTATAGCTAACATGAATATGCATAACTACTAGAAACTCTACAATGTTACTCGCCACCATCACTGTCATCTTACAATTGGGCTTCGCCTTGGCCATCCCCACTGCCAACTCCATCGGCGATCCACCTCGCACCGAGCTTTCCGAACGATGTGCGACAGTATGTCGGATTTGCACCAATGGTCCGGAAGTCTGGGATTGCTGCGCCTGCGGCGATTGCTGTAAGCAGGGCCCGGGTACCTAGCTAGGCAGGTAGCAAAAGGACTTGAAACTTGGTTGAACTGTCAGCTGTCGGCCGTGCATGGGTCATTCTCACCATACCAGTTAGTTGTACAGCAGATTCAGGGAGGGCATATGGTCTAGTGGTATGATTTCTGTTTTGCAGTGCCTCGGTCGCATTGACAGCTTACAGACGGTCCCGCGTTCAATCCGCGGTATGTCCAAAGTTAAATGTTTTTTTTTATTCATGGTGGCCATGGTACCAGTGGAATTATATCACTGGGAGGGCGGAGAGTGCGTGCTGCCTCTGGTGCGGCCGCGCTTATGTTGATAAGCTTCCATGGAAAATCGTCTACCGTCTCCACTGCGTCGCCGATCGCCCAGGGAAAAAGGTCATCTACCATGTGATTAATCCCTCTTCTATTAGTAGTCTCCATTGCTGTCGGCACAGCTCTTCTAGCTGTCGCAAAAGCATCGCACTCGTGTTCAATGGCCTTGACTTCCCGTCCCATAGCTCGGCGTGTTTGTCTGGCTACCCAGGTACCTACATTACATTGCTCTGATCCTCAGCGGACAGGGCAGGACTGATGATTATCTCACTAAAAAAAGCACCCGCTTAAAGTGAGCTTGTTCTACCTCTCTCCGTCCATATTTGCATTTCTCCGCACTGAACAAAGTACTTGCTCACAAGCATGTCCGACCATGACGGCCGTCCCGTGTCGCCTCGAGTCTTGGATTACGAGAACAAAACCCAACTCTGACGGTGGCCCCGGGTTTCTATCCCGATTTACATATCATGACTGTTGTTATCCACCCAACTCCATACTCCATGTGTGTATCTGATAAGGCAATCACCATTAATTATGAACCAGAATAAGCCAATGCCGTTTTCAAAAAGTCTTAGTATTAAAACTAGCAGCACAGGAGAGTCCAGTCTCAATCCAAACCTCGAGAGTTTTTGTCTTCCCCCTCTTCTACAACTAAGGAATCATGTTGTCATCGCCCATCCGATGACAAGCTCGACCCGTAAGCACGGCGAGTTTCTTGGCCGTTCAACACCACGGTTCAACATGACGGGATACTACACCCCGCATTCTCGCATCTCGGTTAGGCGATACTGTTGTGATGCTCAATCTGTGCGACGGCATGCCGCTCTCTCGGGTTATCATTTAAGTGTTGATGATTTGATTGGGAGAGAAATCGTCAGTCCTGCTCTGGTGTGTCTGGGCGGGCGGTCCAAGTGTGCGTGTTAACAACATGAACTAAGTGAGCTGGGCTGAGCCCACCCCGCTTGGGTTACCAATATTGATACTATCTATCCCGTCCAGTGCAGTCCACTCACTTCATGGTTGGATCTTAATATCTTTGACCGGTGTTGTTCATGCCGTGCCATGCCTAGCATGCCCGCCCCGGGACAGTCATTTCTGGACCAGACCAGACTGGTCATATTGCAGATGCAAGATGCAAGAGGACTGGACATGCGGCTTGCCGTCTGGCCTGGCTGGGCCTATTGAGAGGTCTGGTGCCTTACAGAATAGCTATAAAGTTGGCTTGTCTTCCCACGTCCCCTTTTCCCCAACCTTTCCTTCCAGCTGTTTTTCTCTCCTCCTCCTTTTCAAAATAAATAAATAAATAAATCAATTCGAATATACACAAAACAAAAACTACCATGAAGCTCTCCCTCCTCGCCTTCGTCTCGTGCGTGGCTCTCGGCCTAGCTATGCCCGCGCAAGAGGTCCCGGACTCCCTCCTACCACGCGCATGTGCCCTTGACTGCTCAGCCGGAGGCATTTCGTGCTCAAGCAAGTGCAAGTGCTCATCAAGCAAGAACTGTAGCCGATCTACGGTGAGTGAGAGACTTGTGGAAGCTATTAAGACGTGAAACTTACTGGCCTAGTGCGAACTTAACGCTTCGGGTTGGTATGGAGTGTGCAAGTGCCGGTGCTCTTAAGTTGCATCCTAAGGGCTATGTCCTCGAGAGTTCGATGTCGGTATCAAGTCATTACTACGCGCATATTCGTGACTTTAGCTGTATCTCCGTATAGGCTCTTAGTCTCGGACATACCAAGGGGCCTAAGGCGGTAGTCAATGAATGGATGCAAGTCACGGACCGAGTCATATCAACCGCTGAATAGCTTGTCGTTCCCAATGTCAAAAGACACCCGAGACCAGACGGTCGTTGCGACTTCTCCCTGACCAGACGTATATTCTTTAATCATGTAACTCTGCCCTGCTATTTTAATCTTTTTCCTTTGTTTTTCCCCGTCCTCGACTCTGAACTCCACGATTCTGTCATCCAAATTCATAACTCGTTAATTGTGTGAAAAGTCCCCTGTCACATACACCTCTTATCTATCCACTATCCACTCAATGAGATCTTCGGTGATGCAATTCCTATCCTGACTTGTGTCCTCGGTTGTCGATTTGATGGAAAATGAGAACAGAACGGCGGCGGACGAACGTTCACTGTGATACCTCGTCGACAACAACCGCTCCATCAGCAATATGTGCGTGAGACTTTGGCCCGATATAATGTCCCTTGCCGTGGAGAAACCAATAGGCAACTGAGCAACCAATGACAAAGGTCAAAACCACTGATGCATAATTCATCTGGTAACGTGCTACGAGTCAGCCGTCTGTCAACGTTAATCGAGGTAAACAGGGAACTTACATTTTCCGCCGTAACAGGTCGATGGGTTGGCAGCACGAATAACACCGAGAGAAAGCCGTTCCAGACCACGGCCCAGATGTTGATAATGGTGCTGAACCGCCCCAGATGCCACGGTCCGCGGTCAAATCTCCCATAGATGAGTTTGCACAGAATAGGGATACAATACGACCAGTTTAGCGCGATGGCACAGATGTTGAAAATGGCCGTGATGAGGATAGAACTGCCCAGTCCAATAAGGTTGATGACAATGCAAAACGTAGTGTACATCCAGACGGCATAAAGCGGAGTGTCGGTGCGTTTGTCGATGCGATACCAAATCTTGGAAAGGGGGACCATGTCGTCGCGGGAAAAGGCCCAGAGCGTGCGGGAGCCGGCGTGGACTGAAGGAATACATACGAAATTCATGACGAAGAAGCCGGATACGGTGAAAAACACGGCAGGCGCGGGCCCCATGACGTTGTAGAAGATTTGAGCCACCTGTTATCAGGGGCAGAAGTGTTTTAGGGTCAGAAACTGTTTGATAGGAGCGAGAGATACCAGGGATTAGCTTACGGGAAGTCCTGTTGGACTGGCAAGAAGTTCTCTGGGGTCCCCCATGCAGTATGCAAGCACCACATTATACAGGAATCCAGCAACGTAGGTGAAAACGGACGCTGATGCAATGGCTGTCGGTACGACGCGAGAGGGGTCTTTTGTTTCCTCGGCAATGCTGATCATCAAGTTAGCATATCAAATGGGTCCGCCAGGTAGGTACCTAGGTAGGTAGGGGACATACTGTCCAACACCATCACAGTTCGTCATGATCCAGGCTGCGCTGAGACATCCAAAGAAGAAGGAGAAACCGGGAGGATTCCAACCGGACAAAGGCTCCAGGTTTGTGAAAACGTATGAGGCGTCGTTCTTCTCATGTTGCAAGGCCAGCAAAGCTGCAGCGGCAGCGATCAAAACACCAATGTGAAAGAATGCATAAGTGCCCGATATCTTGTTCAACCAGGCAGTAGACAAGCTGTTGATCATGGCGTGTATAATGCAAAGTCCGATCATGAGGCCAATAATGTGTGGCTGAGTTGGTCGATACTCGAAGCCTGTTCCGATGGAGATGGCGGCAAGAAGCATCTGGGCAGCGCCATATTGTGATGACGAAGTCCCAGTGATTGTGCCGATCAGATTGAGCCAGCCTGGTAGTGGCTCAGTTAGTGACCTCTCCTAACAAAGCTTAGGGTGCATCATAAGTACCATCAAGCCAAGCAACGACTGGAAGATACTCGGGTGGGCACAGATACTTGAGAGTAAAATACATAGCACCTAGAGAGTGTCAGACTTGTATTTTTTTTTTTTTTTTTAGGGATTTCCATTACTCACCCGAGGTTGGATATGACGATGAGATCTCGGCAATGGACAGTGCCAGGGCCAGAGCGCCACCACCGCCTATCACCCAACACCACACCACAGCGGCTGCGCCACCAGCGTTTATCGGGTAGATGAGAGTGGCCATAATCGTCGCATACAAACCTGAGATGCTCAGCGCGAAGCTGAAACAAGACCACATGGAAAACTCGCGCTTAAAGACCTACAAGATACGAATTAGTAGGCAAGTAGGGGATACTTCACCACCATGTTAAACTCACGGGTTTGTACCCCATGGCGACCAACGCTCTGTCAGATTCATCCATTTCTTCCTTGGTTGTGACGACGACATTGGACTCGATTGGGGGAATCGTTATCGGCCCTCTATCAGATTTGCTCTCATGATTGCTGTTTGTGCCTGCCATTCTCAACGTGGAGTCGGATAGGCTTGAAGATGGTCGAAAATGGAAGTGGGATTGATAGAACTTGATGGCGTTCCGATGTGTAGACTTTTTTTCCCGTGCAGTGTGAAATCCGAAATCTGGGAGGGCCGGCGCCCTCCGAAGTGAGGTGCATGTGTGTCGTGGAGGGGGATTGGACAGGAAGGGACGATCGATGCCATGTTGGGTGGACCCCGCGCGGTGACCCGCAAGCGCGCATCTCTGGGGAATGATTGGGTATTGAAATGTTGCCGCCCGGGTCTGGATGTGGTCGTGGATGCAGCTCCTGCAAGCCACCTCGGTGCTGACAAGAAAAAAGGTACTCCTTGTCCCGAGCGCGGACACTCCTCTGTATTTCTGCCACACACTAGCTCTTATCACCCAAGTCAGTACCCTTTTTTGTGTCGGCAAGGAGTTCCCTCTCAGCCCTTTGCGTTTTGCTTCACCGCTTGAGCCGAGTCCAGGCCCCCCATAATCCCAGGTCCAGCTCCAAAACGAGAATCCTGCTTCGCCAAAGTTCCCTATTTTCCTGCAATAGAATCGTCTCGTTCCTTATCAGGCTTCGCCAGGCTCCCAGCGCACGCATTTTGTTCTCTCCTGAACTTGACTTTTCCCCTCCCATCATGTTTCACTTGATTCTCTCCTCTCTCTCCGAGAATCGCTGCGAAAAATGGACCGACCGGCTCCGATTCCGTTGTCAGCGGTGACGACAGCAACCAGTTCGATGCGCAAACCGTCGATCGCGAGCTCCCAACTGGATCCCCTGATAAGCACGGGCGGAGGGTCGTCCGATTGCAGAACCCGCAGTAACCAGTACCAGCTCGCCCTCCGCAAATCTCTAGCCCAACAGGCATCATCATCAAATGACACCATCGACGAGACCCCAAGGCTTGAGGGTATGCCTGCCTCGATTTTGGAACACCGTCGCATCTCAAAAACCCCAGAAGCCGGCAGCCGAAACACGACCAATCTCCGCTATCCCTCTTCGTTTGAGGACATTGAGAACTGGTTGGATGGGCACATCCTGCAAGCGCTCAACGCAGCAGGTAACATCCCATTGGACGGCGGGAAGGAGGAGATGTCCAGCGCAATGCACATGCTCTTCCTGGACGAGAAAAAGTGCGTCAAGGCTTTTGGCCATGATTTTGTATGGAACGCACTGATACCGCGCCTGAGGGTCACCAACTGGTGCACTTCGCACTACCAAACCACGTTTTGTCGCTACCCCTTGCCCCTAGATTCCGACTGCGATGACGAGACGGTGCAGCCTGTGTGGGACTGGCGTTATAGCCTTAGTCACCCGTTCGACTGGGATTTGCTTTGGGCCTATTTCCCCCCGACGCGTACTACCGTCGCCATTGTCCGGACATGGCTGGACGGGTACGACACCGTCTTCACCCACCTCGAGCACGAGATCAAGTTTTTCGACGGCCCCACTCTCGCCCACCCCATGTTGTTTGGTCTGCTGGCACTCCAGGTCCTGACCGCGGATGGCATGAGCGATGTGGCCGAGAAAGGAAATGTCATCTACGAGGCCCAGACTCTGACGGGATTTCACCAGTACCGACACCTACGTGCCACGGATAGCGATGGAAACACGATTTCCTTCGATCTGGGCGGGGTGTCGCGCAGAGTCATTGGCGCCGCTTCTCGTATCACGGGCTGGGACAATGCGACGCTCGAGATGGTCAGGTTCGGCGAGTTCATCAAGACGGAGAACAAACGGTACGTGAAGAGCAACTGGAATCGAGGAGAGGGTGGCCGTTCCAGCCGCGCTATCAATCGGCTTTGCGTCTACGTCAAGGATCTAGCGGACAAGGTCATGGGCGATATTAGGGGAGCGCATCACGATTCTCGCGCTTGGCTGGCTACTGCCAACTTTTTGCTCATGGGCGTGCTCAACGTTCTCGGTCACGATGATTCTCTGATCAATATCGAGCTCGCCAAAGACCAGAAACGTATCGCCGAGGAAACCAAGCGAGATAGCACCTCCATGACGGCCATTGCTATCGTGACCATGTTCTTCTTGCCCGGCACATTTACAGCGGTAAGATGCATCAAGTTGACCATTGTGCCTCAGTTAAGGTACTGACTCTCAAATTACCAGTCATTCTTTGCATTGCCATATTTCTCCAGCGACGTCGAGGCATTCGGCATGCGACACTTTTGGATCTACTGGGTCGTGACGATTCCCCTCACTTTCATGACACTCTTGGTTTGGACATGGTATACCAAGATTGTGAATCCGGCCTCAGAAAACGGGGATGTCTTGGAACGCAAGGTAAGAAACAAGCCCAGCGCCATACCGTTACGTATGTGATGAACAGAAACTGACTGATTTTTTATCCTAGAAACGGAATGCTTCCATCACAGAGTGGCTGAACAAGACACGAAGTCGATCCGAGGCTGAAACCATGGTTTGAAAATGGGGGTTTTTGTTGGTGATGGGTCTGTTTTGATGAATTTGGGGTTCCCAAGGGCACTTTTCTGGCCAGTTATGGTTGGGTGCTTTCTTCTGGAGTCGTTCATGGCTGGGGGGTCTGTTTGCGGTTGGGAGCGCGTGGCTTGATAGAACACATGATACCCGACAACCAGACTCGTATCCTCATGCGAGAGGCTCATTCTTTTTCATATGCCTTTTAGTTATTTTAGAGTATTTTTCATCGGCAACTTTGACCGTGTGGGGACTCAATCATCGTTGGAATCAATCTCTTTCCAGCCCCTCAATGATCAATTTGTCAGCGTGGGATTTGGTGGCAAGGGTTTGTGCCATGACGCGATATTTGAACAGTGGGAAGCTGTTCACGAGAGGTCAAGCCAAATAGATATGTGTACCAGTTTCAAGATCTAGCCTCACCTAAATAATAATAATAATAGGGAAAACACTTTTGTAGTTAGGCCTTGGGACCTCCTCCTCCCCTGCTAAGCTGGAGCCGATCTCCGAACAATCTCCATAACTGCTCCTGTATCGGCAGCATGACCCCCCGGGAATAACCCCACCACGCCACCCCGCATCGGAATCGGACTCCGAAGACGCTAGTCGGTGAGAATCCCACACTACACGTACGGACGTCATCCAGCCACTCAACTGTTTTTTTGCCTCTTTTCCTTCCGGCGTCTCCCGTGCTTCCCGCTACTTCCATTAACCAACTCCCACTAATCCCCCTTGCCAATCAATCAATCAATCACTCCAGTCACCAATCATGTCAGCCGACGATAATGACAACGACAACGAAACAACACGGCTCCTCCCCGCCGATCCGGCCTCCAAGACAAAAAGTCCCCGCCATGGTCTTGGTACCAAGATCTTGTCGAGAATCTCCGTCGAGCACCGGATCCTGTTTGCTGGGTTTCTGATAACGCTATCCTTTAGCTTTACCCAAGTTCCGTAAGCTAAGCCTCTCCACCTATCCTCCTAGCTGTCACCCAACACAATTAACATGATTAATGTAGAATATTCTACGCCTTTTACCTCATGGTCTGCGATGCTTTCTACGCCAACCCCTCACATTCCCCCTTCAGCTTCACCAGCTCCTTCACCAGCCATGGGGGCAGTGGTGGCGGTGGTGGTGGTGACCGCTGCAACCGGAATGAAATTGCCGCGGGGACAGCAACTAATTTTTCCATCTTGGGGATGACGACTTCGTTATGCGGAACGCTAAATCTGTTTGTCGCCGGCTGGACGGTAAAACGATTTGGACCGCGTCTCGCGTTGATGGTGCAGACGTTGGTTCCTGCAGTGAGAGTGGCGACGCAGATTTTGGGAGTCGTGGCCGGCGGGCAGGCGGGCATTTGGATCTTTCAGGGCACGCAGCTGATTACCGTGCTGGGGGGGCCGGCTGGGTACATGTATGTTTCCTCCCCTCTATTCTACCTTACCTCAGTGCCTACTCGATTCAATTCGTTCCGATTCCATTCGATCCGTTTTGTGGAGGAGAATTGGCAACTGACATTTCCCAGTTTGGTCATCAATATCATCGCCGGAGAAGTCGTTGAGCCGCTTCGCCGGACGGCTGTGTTTGGCATGTTACAGGGATGCATAATGCTGGGACAGGGTGTTGGATATTTGAGTTAGTATTCTATTTCTACAAACAACCTTCATGTTCTTCGCGTCTAGTGGGAGAAGGTCAGGACTAACGGAGGACAGCGGGCGGAATGATTGGCGATATATGGGGGATAAAGCGACCCTTCGAAGTGGCATTTTGCTCATTCCTCATTGGGACAGCCTATGTTTGGCTGGCGTTGCCGCATATTCCTAGCGAATCCGTGTCAGGAAACACCAAACCTGGTGTTAAGGGAGTTGGTGGGTTCTTTGCTCCTCTCAAGGTGCTGGCGCCGCAGAGGGTGGTGCTGCAGAGTGGGGTGATGGTTAAGCACTTTGGCGTCACGATTCTCTGTGCTGGAGTGTTTTTGGGTGTGGTGAGTATTTGATACCTTGACAGCAATGAAACTCGTATGGACAAGACAAGACTAACTGAACGTGCAGCTCGCAACTGGATACGCCCCGCTGCTGATCCAAATGTACGCCACAACAATCTTTCAGTTTCAGCAAGGCGACAATGGTTGGCTCATGTCTGGCTGGGCCTGCATCCGGGCCATGTTTCTCATTTTCGCATTCCCTCAAATCATCAGCTATGGTCGAACATGGTACATGGCTCGCTATCCCCGACCTAATGAGACTTTGGGAGATGACGAAGGATCCGAGCAAGTCACACCGGTTGCGGAACTGCCCACTCATCCCGAGGAACTTGAAGCACCGATAGGATCACTCGCAGAGGAAGAGCCCATTGCTGCGAAACCAACAAAGGAAGACGGCGGAACTGGGTTTGACTTGTTCTTTTTGCGGTGGAGTCTGGTGCTGGATGGATTATTAACTGCAGTGGCAGCGTTTGCGACAAAGAAGTGGCACATTTTCTTGGGTAAATCACCTTCCTGGTCTAGTATTCAGGTTTCCAGTCTAAGCTAACTCACACAGCTGCGTATCTGTTACCGTTTGCCTCAGGCACGGCGCCCGCTGCAAAGGGTGTCATGACGCAAATGTGTGCCTCATCCCAGCGGGCTGATGCCTTGAACGCCCTGACTCTGGTCGAGAATATCGCGATATTGTCCACACAGGGACTCTTTGGCTTTGTATTTGCCTTCTTAGCCGAACGTGACGCGGCTTACCTGACATTTTTCTGCAACGCGGTGAGTTTTGAGTTGGAGTGGGGACTGTTTGCCAACTGAATGCTAACCTGAATTCGTGTGACAGGCCATTGCACTCATTGCTGCTGGCGTCTTGGTATTTTCCCGATTTCCGCCCGACGGGAGCCGGATTGTGGACCATTCGGACAGTTCTGAAGTTGAACAAGCATGAAACTGAGTTACGCAGACTCTCTTTCAAGAACGAAATCCCATTCGATGTACCACCATCGGGAAGTATCCGCACAGGTGATGGACAATGATGGGGAGTTGACATGACGTGGGGCATTTTGCACAAGTGTATGTCCCCACTATATTCTCGCACTGGAGATGCGTTCGGACTGCAGCTGGTCCTTGTGTCTGCGCAAAAGAAGGACTTGATGTCTAGGAATAAAAAACGAAATGGGATTGGAAAGCAGTCAAGCCCCAGAACAAAACACAACAAAGTCCCCACCATTGACTCATTGGCCGAAAGTTTCTGATCGTATGTTGCGGGGACCTACAGCCGCTGATTGGTCATATGCGGGGCAATCCGTCCTCAAACGCTCCTTCCCACCATCGTAACCTGCTGCCTTCAAAATCACTGCACACAAAATTCTGGAGCTTCCCAGCTTGGTTTTTGCTTCCCCCGTCGTCATTCCCCCCCTCAAGGACAGTAAACATGGCGTCCTCGGAAGAGCAGGCGAAGCGGAACCCGCTGTGGTTCCTCGATGCCAAGTGCCCGGTCTTTCTGCCCAAGCTCGAGGCCCTTTCGCTTCCCCGCGACCAGTTTGAGGCCCATTTGACCCAGCTTCTCAAATCGGGCAAGACCGACGGCGAACTTCCTCCCTCGAGCGCGAGCACCGGCGACGATGACACTTTCACCCTCGTCAGCGAGCAGACCACGACGGCCGATGCGCGCGGACCGCTTGTAGATCTGGCAATCGCCTCAGAGTCGGACACGCCCATGACTACTGCCGAGGATGATCAGCCCATGCATGATGTGCAGTCCGGTTCCTCCGGCGAGCAGACTCCCAAAGTCGACATGCAGAACAAGATGCTCACCGACAAGGGCGATGTTACATTCCAGTCAACAACAAATGCCCCCCTCGACCTGTTTGTGGAGCTTGAGGATGTCATTTCGGCCCCACGCCTCAACGAGTTACTCAATAATGCTTGGCGCGACAATCCTCGGATGACTCTCAAGATCATCTTCAACGCCCGTTCTATCCATCTCGGCAAGGCTTCCCGCTTGACCTTTTACCGATGCGCTGGTTGGCTGGCGCAAAACCACCCCCGCACCCTGATTGCCAATCTCCGCTGGCTGAGTCGGCCGGTTATCCAGAAGAAGGCCGAAAAGAAAGAGGAGGGAGAGGACGAGATGGTGGTTGTGGAGTCAGAAAGATCGCCGGATCCGGATCACGTGACAAGATTCGACGTCAGGCATGGAGTGGCACACGGTTACTGGAAGGACATGCTAAATATCCTCGTCTTGTCGGCAGAGAGCAAGCTGAGTGTTCTGGCACGTCCTCAAGACGTCCTCAACGTCGAGGGCGAGCACAGCAACGTGAGTCAACAGGAGGCCAAGGAAAAGCGCAACAGCCTTCGTTGGGATCGCCACGAGATTATTATTCGCGCTCTTGAGTATAATCCGGTTCACCGCGCGCTTCACCTGGAAGTTGCACGCCTCTTTGCCGACCAACTGGCTGCGGACATGGTTGCCCTGCGTGGAAGCGACAACCAAGCCAAGCGAGCCATCTCTCCGTGTGCCAAGTGGGCGCCGTCAACTGACCGCTTCCACGACAAGCACACTTTCATCACCTCGTCTATCGCCGAGGCGCTCTACCCGGAGGAGTACTTTGTGAACAAGGGAATCCTCCAGCCCGTGACGAACGACCTCGAACGCAACGTGTACCTTCGCTGGGCCCGCGAAGAGCTGCGCAAGGATGTTTCCAAGCTCCGGAAGCACCTCGAAGTCGTCGAGCGGGATTTGACTGCTGGAAACTTCAACAAGATCAAGTACGAGCGCGTGCCTTCGATTGCCATGAGCAACTATTCCGATATCTTTGCCGAGAAGGATACGGAACGATTTGAGAGCTACCTGGAGAAAGTGGCCAGCGGGAAGGCACAAATCAGTGGCGCCACCCTCTTTCCCAGCACTTTCATGAAGGAGTTACGGACCGCACGCAACATGGGAAACATGAGAAACACAATGTCAGAGACAAAGGGGAAGGCAAAGCTGGACGCCGCAATCCAGGAGCGTATAGCTGAGCTCCGCGGCAAGGTCCTCGACGGACAGTGGAAGACGCTGGTTCAACGCATCAAGGACTCGGGCACATTGGAGAACTGCATCGCCGTTGTTGACGTTTCGGGGAGCATGAACCATCCCGAATTTCCGGATGGGACATGTCCGATGGATACCTCAGTCGGTCTAGGTCTTCTTGTCGCTGAAGTAACCGAGCCGCCGTTTGGAGGGAGCTTCATCACTTTCTCCTCCACACCGTCGCTCGAGAGGATTGACAAGTCGGCAACGCTGCGGGAGAAGCACGCAGGGCTTTGTGATGCAAACTGGGACATGAGCACTGATTTTGAGGCCGTCTTCACCGAATTAATACTCAAGAAAGCGGTCGAGGAGAATCTCACGCAGGAGCAAATGGTCAAGCGCATCTTTGTCTTTAGCGACATGCAGTTTGACAGTGCGGGGGGTGGCAATTCCTGGTCAACCAGCTTTGAAAGGATCCAGAAGGCGTACTCGGAAGCAGGATACGAGGTGCCTGAAATGGTCTTCTGGAACCTTGCCGGAGGAAGACATGGCATCGCCCCAAAGCCCGTGACGACGGATGAAACCGGCGTGGCTCTAGTTAGTGGATACTCGCAGGGCATGCTGAAGGTGTTCATGGACAAGGGGCTCTTTGGTGAAGAGGATGACGAAGTCATTGAGATGGTCGACAAGGTGGAGGATGATGAAGGATTGGTAACTGTGGAGAAGATTGTCAAGAAGCAAAAATTGGACCCTATGGCCACGGTGCGGAAGGCGATTTCTCACGCTGCGTACTCGATGCTGGAGGTCGTGGACTAGTTAGAGCCTCTGGATACCGAGTGCCTGCCTAGATATGATAGACAGCGAATTGTATTGTCCCAACACCGAGAAGGTCGATTCTTATTGGCTCGTGGTGATTTATCAAGGCCAAATTCTCCGGATCTTGTCTGGCCCGGGCTCGGCACTCAACCGGGCAATGCCATCTCGGGTAAAGAGTTTCACTTTGTACCCGGCTCATTCGACCAAGGCAAACCAGTATTATCCCGACGAGTTTGATATGGCCATGCGGGGTAAGAGGTTTGCTATTCCTTGTTTTTTCCCACAAACCAAGACGGGATTTTCGTGATGGAGCTATACTCGTCCCGCCCAGTCAGTACCCACCTGGCGGAGGATTCCTGAGACAGTTATCTTTACCGAACGCCACCTTGTTTTCTCATTTTGGATTCGGTAGAGCCTCATTGCTACCTCGTCGCTGGCCATGGCGCGCCTCTCGAGACTAACGCTGATTGCGGCCCTAGCCCTCGTGGGCAGCAGTGCCACGACACCCTCGTCCCGGTCCAGGTCCAGGCTACACAATCCAAATCTCAATATTATCGCCCGGCGCGAAGGGGAGGAAGCATGTAATGCCGGAACTAATATCCCAAATCTATGGTCCATATCCGACCTCACCGTCGCATATACCGAAGACGAAACCGTCCGAAAAGGCAACGCCTCCTTTACCGTTACCGATACCCGATCGAAGCGTGTACAACATCTGCAGTGTACGCTTCGCTTCAACTACCTCTGTGAATTCCTGGGAACCCCAGAAGATAAAGAGCTGTACATATGGGTGCAGGTTAACCTGTTGGCTGCGGCCATCACGGTAACGCAACCCTGGTCTTGCGAAGGGATATCCAAGTCTCAGGTCACGGGCACGGCAGATGTTCCGCTGGTCTGTCCCGATCGCTCTCTGGAAGAGGGTCTGGCTTGTAAGAGTGGGAACACGCCGAGTTTGATTGATGGGTCGGTGGTGCTGCTTGATAGTGCGGAGCCGGTGCCACAACCGGAACCAAACCCAGCACCAGTTTTGACCCCCAGGCGACGACGACGCGGACGACAGTTTGAGACACAGGTCCTGAACACTGAACGACGGCGGTTTAATGGGGAGAATGCACACGTCCAACCACGCGCCCTCCACCGGCGCGGTTCCCTCCCTCCCCCTCCGCCTCCACTTCCCCCTGTACCACGCAAACCCGAAATAGAACGGGCACCCTACCCTATCCCGGAACGAGACATCAAAGCCAAAGAATACACTCCCAACCCGCTTTCCGGTTCCGCATCTCTAGCCATGCATAACCGCCTAATGGGTATGGCGCGACGAGGGCGCGCAATGGCACATGCGTTGGCGCATTACGATTTACGACATCGTGAGCCTGAGAATATCTCACCTTCTCTTTCTCCGGGGTCAGGCCATGTCGATGGCAAAGACAAGAAAGAAAAAGAATCCGGGGACGGGGATACGAAAGGGAATAAGTCAAAGGAACAGGAACAGGAAGGGAAAAAAGAGCCGCTCTCGGAAAAAACACTCATCGATGAACTAGAGCACCGCCTCTGCTCCCCCTCTTGTCTCCGGGAAACTACGCCTGGACCAGAAAGCGGCAGGGAATGGACGGACAGTGGAAGCAGACGGAGAATAAAGATTCGAGAAGAGATGGAAAAGAGAAATAATGAGAAAATGGGGAGATGGCGAGGAGGAGGGAGGGGGCATAGGATGAAAGGGATGAAAGGTCTGAAAGGCCATGCTTGGGTTTAATGTCCTGTGTGTATTATTTATATCTCTTGTTGAACTGGGATTTGTGTCCCATCAAGGAGCTAGCTGGCAAATTATTAAGGTATATATATAGCTTAGTACTTATAGTATTATAATTTTATAACGGAGATTCTGCAAGCGACTTGGACGGTACCTTCATGACGCATCCCAGCTGACGGCGAAGGGTATAAAATTACCCAGTCATAGCCCTCTCATCCTATCCTCGATCCCGTGTACAGTTTTCATAGCAGATCCGCACGGGTTTACTATAGCACGTCCTGTCCGATGTTCCCCTGCCATACGCTCATCAAACGTCGTATTCACTACCCGCCCCATCTTCCATAGAATAATCGCTATCCTCTACTACCGTCGGATCTCCCAAGACCCGTGAACGGAGAATCTCCCGGTCGTCATGCCACCTTAATAACGCCATAGTGTGACAAAGAGCGATACGTCTCCCCTCGCTTGACTGAAGGTTAAACCATGCTGTGCTGCTCATGTGAACAAAGGTATCCCGATTTTCATCCTGGATCAAGTCCTTCTGAGTCTGCTCACTGATACAGTCGAGATAATCCTCGTAATGAGAGCCGAATCGGAAATGTAGGAACCGGAGGAAGGCGTTGGTTGCTGCGATGAGAAAGACGCTATAGGAGGGGGAAACATGGTCAGCAGGTATGAAACAATTGGGGCGGGGGGGGGGGGGAAGAGTAGATAAGGCGAGG